>Ga0209491_10009401_pt1 | contig 12012 bp, 10 predicted proteins | sample BON02_FD_187213 | JGI IMG/M metagenome (GOLD analysis project Ga0209491, IMG submission 187213) | Freshwater microbial communities from Lake Bonney liftoff mats and glacier meltwater in Antarctica - BON-02 (SPAdes) (version 2) | ecosystem: Environmental > Aquatic > Freshwater > Ice > Glacier... | reverse complement strand
GGGGTTCTGGGGATTTCCCCGCCATAGATTGCAATTCACTCTGTAGCCCCCGACACTTCTGGCCTGTAGAAGGCTATTAGTTTCAACTTGACTCGATTAACGGTATCCTTTTTGATTTTTCAGGTCAAGAAATGAGTAAAGGTAAGCGCCTATCGATACTGACAAAGGCAGAAATTGAAGAATTGTATTCGCCTCCTGTATTCTCCGTTTCCGATCAGAGATTTTTCTTTGCTCTTAACGACCGTGAATTTGAGGTAATCAATCGGATTCGAGATCGTAAACATCGAATTGTTGCCATCTCCTTACTGGGGTACTTCAAATCTAAGCCGATCCTGATAAATCCCAGCTTCAAATCCATGCAGGCTGACCTATCATTTATTTCTGAACTCTATTTTGAGGACCTGAAATACCGTCGATTTAGCCTGAAAGCTGATCAGAAATCTAGACTATACGAACGTGTACTGTTGTTACTTGGGGTTTCTAATTGGAATGATATTGAACATCAGGCAGGGCTGGTTACCTATCTACTTGAAAAGGCAAATAGCTGGGCGGCACCACGAGCTATTTTTGATGCGGCGATCGAATACCTAGCTCACAACAAGATAGCCATTCCCGCCTACAGCACACTACAGAAGATTATCAGCCAAGTGCTGGTACAGCACCAGAAAGCTCTACATAGACAAGTCAAAGCCGCTTGCACTCAAGACCTGAAAGACATGCTCGCTGAGCTGCTGTCCGGCGAACATGCATTTACCTTACAGCACTTGCGCCAGAGCGCTCGCAACTTCACCGGTACTGAGCTGGAAAAAGAACTTCAAGTTTATCACCACCTTCAGCCCTGGATGGTCGAAGTTTCTCAAGTACAAGCAAGTATGGGGCTATCTCAAATGAACCAGCACTATTACGCTGGACGTGTGGATTATTACGGTGCAAAACTCAAACGGCAAGCAACTCTCAATCAGCAATTGTACCTACTAAGCTACCTGCAAAACCGTCAACAACAGTGTTTGGAAAGGATCGCTGATGGCTTCATCCATCATGTGCGGCAAGCCAAAGCTCGCGCAAAAGCGATGGCTAAAGAACAAGTCTATCAAGATTGGCAGAAAGCAGCTCGCAATGTAGGTAAAGCTGCGGATGTGCTGCAGCTATTTTTGAATGATGAGCATTCACCAGATACTCGCCTCCAGTCGGTTCAAGAACAAGCGTTCAATGTCATGAATGCCAAAGATCTCACCTCTGTCTGCCGCTACTTGAGCAATCAAAAGCAGTCTGCTGACGAGTCCTACTGGCAGCATCTGGACGTAGAGTCCACGCTACGCACCGGTTTGCTACGATCATTGTTCTGCTGTTTACGTATTGAAGGTGCGGATCAATCACAGCGACTGCCGCGAGTGCTGGATCAAGCTCGGTTGGATTTTCTGACCCAGAAGAAACTCAGTGATGCCAGCCTAGATCGGCGCTTGCCACAAAAACACATACGTCCACTGTTGCTGAATAAAGATGGCAGCCTCAAAAAAGCACGCTATGAATGGTACCTCTACCTTCAGATTCCCGATCGATTACAAGGTCAGCTGTTGATGCCAGACGTCATTAAATACCGGGCTTTGGATGCGGATTTGGTTAAGCCCCAGCGCTGGAAACAAGATAAGCAACGATTGTTGGAATCTACAGCGCAGACGAAGTTGATGGCCGATCCAACATCGCTCATACCCAATATGGTCACTGAGCTCAATCTGCGCCAGCACGAGGTTAGTCACTATCTGGATAAAACTGACAACCGAGACGTCATCCTGAAGCACAAAGGTGGCAAGCGACACTGGAGACTGCCTACTGCGAGCAAGAAACACCTGGTCAATAACCCCTTCTTTGAACAGATGCGTTCGGTTGAAATCGCCGATGTGCTGCGTGTTGTCGATAGAGATACTGGGTTTATTGATGACTTCGAACATGTCTTGGGCATGAGTTCTAAAAGTCAGCTGTTCGAAGTGGATTTAGTGGCGATCCTGATTGCCAATGCGACCAATCAGGGCATCTATGGCATTGCAGAGATCTCTGATCGCAGCTATGAGCAGCTGCGCACCATTCAGGCCAATTACCTGAGACTGGAAACCCTGAATAATGCTAACGACCGCATCAATAACGCGACGGCTAAATTACCGATATTTAAACACTACTACATTCAAGAAGGCATCGTGCATGTCAGTGCCGATGGCCAGAAGTTCGAAGCCAAGCGGGAAACATTCCGTACTAGGTACTCCTCTAAATACTTCGGTACGGCCAAAGGGCTCTCGAACGTGAGCCTAAATGCCCATCATATGGGGATTAACAACCGGATTATTGGTTCCAACGAGCATGAAAGCCATTACCTATTTGATCTGCTGATGAACAATAGTACGGAAATAATCCCGGATATTGTGTCGACTGATACACATGGGGTCAACCACGTTAACTTTGCACTGCTGGACTTGTTTGGCTACCAGTTTGCGCCTCGTTACGCCAAGGTTGGCACCGTGATCGAGAAGATGTTCAATATCACCACCGACAAAGACGACCGCATCCAGCTGAGCTTGAAAAAGCCCATTAACACCAAACGCATCATGGAGCATTGGGACACCATCCAACGCATCGCGGTCTCACTAGCGCAGCGTAAAACGGATCAAGCAACTCTAGTGCGAAAGCTATCTGGTTATAAAAGTAACCACCCCTTACTTGAAGCGTTTACTGAATACAACCGGCTGGTAAAAGCTCGATATCTGCTGAGCTATATCGATGACCCTGATCTACGCAGCCACGTGCAAAAGGCACTGAACCGAGGCGAAGCGTACCATCAGTTAAGACGGGCAATCAGTCAGGTCAATGGTGATAGGTTCCGTGGCAACAGCGATGAGGAGATAGAGTTGTGGAACGAATGTGCAAGACTAATGGCCAACGCCATCATCTACTTCAACTCCAAGGTGCTGAGCAATCTGTTGCAAAGCTTTGAGCATCAAGGCAGAGACGATCTGGTGGAAACCATCACGCGGGCTTCACCTGTTGCTTGGCAGAGCATCAATCTGAAAGGGAAATATTTGTTCGGTCAGACGGGTGAAACACCAGATATTGAGTATTTAATGGCTCCGATTGAGGAATATATACCACTTGATGAAAAGTGATGCTCCTCTGCAGGTCAGGAGTGCCAAGGCCTACAGAGAGAATTGCAATCTATGGCGGGGAAATCCCCAGAACCCCACAAAGACTAATTCTTTATCGGCAGTTAAAAAGAATGCTTCGGATCACAACACTATCAGAAGCAATTTCAGAGATCGGTACAAGAAGTAGAGAGTCCACAAAAGGGGCTCAACGTGCCAAGGCCTGTGATTTAATGGTAAGTGGGCTAAAAAGAAATATTAATATTGGTGAATCACTTAAAACGATGGTTCCTACTTCTGAGTGTGTGATTTTAATGGTGGGCGAGAAAAATGGGCGTTTAACTGAATCACTTGATGCACTTATCTACATTGTTGAAGCCCAAAACGGTGTGACTAAATCAATCGTTACAGCTGTTGCTTATCCTACAGGACTCTTTATTGTTGTATTAGGCATGTATGTCGCCTTCGACACGCAGATGCTTCCAGTTATTAAAACCATTATGAATCCGGATAAGTGGGCTCCAATTACGCACACCGTTGTGGATATTGCTAGGTTCATTTCTAGCTATTGGTGGGTAATGCTTGCTGGATTTTCTTTAGGCATTTACGCACTTTTCAGATCCATGCCAGTTTGGGTTTCAGATTTCAGAGATACCCTAGACAGATACCCAGTGTATGGCACATATAGAGATTTGCAGAGCGCTATATTCATGCTGGCATTATCTTCTATGCAAAAAGCTGGCGCTCCACTTGACGAGTCAATAAAGCAAATAAAAACATTAAGTACTCCATGGATGGAAAGACATCTTGACAACATGTTATGGAAGCTAAAAAAAGAGCGTCAAGCAGGTGATGCAATTGATGTTGGATTAATCCCAAAAGATCTAATGTCGGATGTAAAAATTGCAACACAATCAGGTGATTTGGATGTAGCTCTTGAAGAGTTGGGAAAAGAAGCCATCAATGATTTTAAAGGTAAGGTGAATCTTTTATCAGCCATTATTGGTCCAGTAGGGCTTTTGTTTGTAGGCGCTAATATCGCAGTAATCGGTTTAGCATATTTCGGGGCAGTAATGCCTTCATAGGATAAAGAGGTGGTAACGTGGTTAAGGTCAAAATAAGAAGTAAAATCCAACGTGGTTTTACAATACCAGAGCTGGTAATCTCACTAGGAATCATAGCCGTACTAAGTGGGGCCATTATGAAGTTTGGTGGTGGGCTAATGGGATCAAGTCGAGCAAAAGTGAGTAGTGACTTCATTGGAATGTTGGTGTCAACGACTCGCCCATTAAAATCACCAGGAATAGGCTTTAAGAATATCACTAGTACTGTTGTTGCTGGTTACATTGACGAAGGGTTTGTGTCATCAGGCACTATTGTGAATACTTATGGTGCAGCAGTAATAATAGCTCCCACTACTTATGCCGGTGTACCAAATAACGCACTAACAATCACAGATTCAATGTACCCGTCACAAGACTGCAATAAAACTGCAAGTTCAATAGGTGATTCGATGTTGGCTGTAACGGTCAATGGTACCTCAGTCAAAACAGAAGGTAGCCCTTTAAATAGAGCGGCACTTCAAACTGCATGTGCAGCATCCTCTAACACGGTTGTTTGGACCTATAACTAGGAATTTCAGTGCAGTTATCCATTACCGACATCTTATTTGAATCAGGGAAACCGGAGGAAGCAAGGGTATACCCAAGCTCTTCCGGTGATTTAGACTTATATGACTTCATCAAAGGATTGCATGACAAGGTTCAAGAACTTGCTGATGATGTAGTTGACTACAACATAGCCCATGAAAATCACCTGTTTAGAGGGCACAAGCAACTCACATCTAACGAGGGTAGTTTTCATGCATTAAGACGATCATTTGAAAAACCAATGCCTTTTTCTGATCTGAAGATGCCAACTTCATTAGCGCAAACGCTATTAGACGAAAGCTTATGTAAGGGTGGCTTAGTTTTATTGTCAGGCATGACAGGGACAGGTAAATCTACCACTCTTGCTTCATTGTTATCGGAGCGGTTAAATCTGTTCGGAGGGATGGCAGTTACTATTGAAAACCCAATAGAGATAATCCTGGCAGGATCTCATGGAAAAGGCTTTTGTATTCAGTCATCAGTGTCAACGGAAGAAGAAACTCATACTGCTTTAAGAGGGTCGTTACGCTGCTTCCCGTCAAAGCAAAAGCAAGGAATAGTAATGATTGGGGAAATTCGTGATGGCTACACGGCTACACACGCATTAAATTCAGCATTAAGTGGCCATATTGTTCTAACAACCATACATGGCACGGACATTATTCCAGCATTGAGACGAATAGTAGCTATGGCATCAAAGGTTTCCGGTGAAGAAGAGGCGCGTAGCTTACTTTCCGAAACTTTACGGGTAGCCATTCACCAGCGTTACGAGAATGGAATTCATAAATACACAATGTTGGCCAATAAAGATACAGCCTCATCAGTCTCTCAGCACATCGCAACGGGAGCAATGGAAAAGCTATCAACGGCCATACAGCAACAGGCAAACAACGCATTATCAGGCGATAAATTATGGTAAAGAGACTCATTATGAAAAATAAACTATTACTTATTTCTTTAATTACCCTGTTAAATACTACGGGTAGTTATGCGGAAAGCTATCAAGTTAAGCCCGGAGATAATCTTTCTACAATTGCAACGAACTACAAATACGCGGGCATTACAACAGAGCAAATGATGAATGCTATTTATTCCATAAACCCATCTGCGTTTGCAAGCGAAAACATCAATGTTCTTAAACTGGGCGTATCGCTTCAGATCCCAGAAAATAATGCTGAGCTCCAGAAACTACTCATCACATCGCCTCGTATTAGATCTAAAATTAATTCAACAAACAAAATAAGTGAAGAAATCGCTGAAATAAAAAAAGAAATTAGAGCGGTCATGAACGATATCGCTGTTAGTCAGAAAGTGCTTGAGAAAAACATAAGCAATCTATAGAGTAAAAAGCTGATGAAAAAACAAAGTGGTTACTTGATGTTCGAGCTAGTTCTAGTACTTGCTGTAGCAGGTATTATCGCTACTATGGCATTAAAGAAAGAAGGACTGAGTATTGACCAGACAAGGGCTCAAGCCGATGGAGCGATGGTTGCGCAAGTCAATAACGCCATACGCAAGCGTATAGCCGATGAAGGCACTAGTATGGTTGCGGGTACTTATACCGGCGTGAACTGGCTGCATGATACGACCTGCCCTAACGGACTGGCTAGTAAGATTTACTTGCCATGTCATATATCAGGGAGCTTCTACTTTAACCTTACCCCCGTAACAACGGTGACCAATACTGCCGGTAATGTATCGGCATCAACAAACTTCGGTCCGATAATAACGGGCAGCCAGACAAGAAACGATCTGGCGTCATTGGCAGTTCTTGCTGCAAATAATGAAAATATACATGGCGAAACACCGATATCAGGCACGTTTTATAGTTATCAAGTCACTGCTTCTGGTCAATTAACTGCCGATACAACCTATGATAGCGGCCTTGATCAGTGGTTAAGAACTGACGGTACTAACCCCATGAAAGCGTCGCTCGATTTGGGCGGTAATCAGGTCAAAAATCTTGGTGCAGCAACAGCCGGTGCAGCGTGTACTGGTACAGGCCTTATTGCTCAACAAGGTGGTGCAATTTTAAGCTGTGTTGGTGGTACCTGGAAAGGACAGGGATCGGATTTTTGGCGTGATCCTGTGGCCAACTATGCAAGCTTACCAACATCAGATCCAACTGGAACTGTGAGGCTAACTAAAGATACTGGTCGTGCATTTAGATGGACAGGTGGAGTATGGACAGCGTTGGCTGTTGATCAGAATGGAAACTTCAGTGTACCAGGAAGGCTAACTACAAACGATATCCTAACAACGCGAGTTTACGACAGTAATAATACTGGCTATTACATCGATCCAGCCTCTACATCACGAACCAATTATATTAACACCAATGTAGCAAGATTAAGTAATAACTATACTGTTGGTACAGGCTGCACATCAAAACAGATTGGGACTACTTCCGCCGGCGAGTTAATGTCTTGTGTCTCTGGTGTGTGGAAAAAGGGTGGAGCATTGCCAATTAAAATGTATCGATGTCCACTTGACTCAACTACCGGCTCTGGCGCATGGGCGACCTGGGGGTGCCTTGGCCAAATTTCTTCAATAAGTTTCTGCCGCAACTATGCTCACGTTGGTAGCTGGTACACAAGATCGTGCGTTGCTATAAATTAAAGTAACATGCAATATAAAAAGCCCGCTACCGTAATAACGATAGCGGGCTTTTTTGATTCTGTTAAGTACTAATTAGTATGAATTTGGTATATTAATTTTTTGGGCTAGTATGCGCTGTTTAGATTTAAGACTAGCTACATGAGTACCATAAACTTGCTGTTCAATTGCAACATGTCGTGCGTTTGACATGGCAGAGAAGTCTTTAATATAGTCACCGGCACCAGCCATAGATAGAAACCCACCTATTGCACATAAGATAAAAGCTGTTTTCATAAACATGGGAAAGCCCTCGTAAAAAGTAATTAGAAATTACGGAGCAGATAGGAAAGGCGTTACGTGGTCACGGGACGACTATCTACTGTCCCGTGCGGGGCGACAATGCCAAAGCATAAATGTCGCAAACAAAAAAACCGCTACAATCTCTATTTTTAGAGAGTTTGCTTTGCGGTTTTTTGTTATTACTTAATACCAGTGGTATTAAATCATGAGTCTCTTACGAAGAAGAGTGAATGGAACAATACTCTTTATAAAAAAAGATGTCAACTCTCTCTCTTAGCTCCTACCTCTGCTTTTTGAGAGTTCAGACATTGCACCCGTTTCAACATTAATTTTCTGGGCGTAACGTACTGGCATAGCAGAAGACTTCCAATCCCCGGCGACCATTAATGCTGGAAGGCTTGCTCCATTAGACAGTAATTCTTGAGCCGCACCTACACGGGTAGAATGAGCTGATAGTTTTGACACATCAGCACCACTCAATCGACCGACATTCTTATAAATTTTAGCAACTCTTCCTTTGTGCATTGAATCAAGAACTATTCCTGCACGATCTACACTTCGAAACAATAATCCTGAAGTGATTCGTGCTTTTACGGACCAATTATGTATCAGCTCTACAGAAACGGAAGACAAGTAACGATATCCACCCTCACCTTCTTGATCAGACTTGTGGAATGGAATGAAAACCTTGCCGCTGCCATCGTCATTAATCGTTAGATGATCCATTTCGATCCGAACTAGCTCACTACAACGGAGCATACTATCAAAGGCAACAGATACCAGCGCCTTATATAAGGTGTGTCGTAATGAATTATCTAACTCTTCAAGAATGGTGTTCACTAGATCTAAGCGCATAGCCTGTGCCTGACGTTGCGGTCTTGTTCTAAATCGGCGTTTAATAGTTCTCAATGCTAGTTTAACCCTGAGTGTATCAACTGGATTACGATATTTCTGTGGGTTAAAGTCTTCCATACCAGTATATTCCATCAGTACTTCACGCGATGCTTCGTGCAAATATTTAATGGTGGCGAGGTAACGTTCTATTGTGGCCACACTTCTAATTTGTACAAGAAGCTCATCACCTTCGTTATCAAAAAGTATTTCACCTGTATTTTCATCAATATCTGGATCAGCGACGCTATCCCAGATAAATTTTTCTATATTTTCTGGGTGTGCCGGCACTGGTATTAATTTTCTATCATCACACCAGGCTTTATAAATTTTAAAATCAGCAACCCGGGCTCGATGTGTGTTTTCGGAAAATGCCATCTTAGATTTCTTCATGAAATCACTCAGTCTATTTTGGACTGTCAAAATGAATTCTTCAGAATAATCTGTTCCAACTATATTTAGTGTCGAAAATGGACTAACAGTTTTTTTCATGCCTACCCCGAAATATTTAGGATGATAATTACACTTATCATCCTAAATGAAATTAAAGAGGGTATCAAGCTGAATTTTGGGGAATGTGAAAGACCTAGAAAAAATGTGGTCTTTTAGGAAATACTAGAGAGAAATGTGTGGCTATTAAGGTGCAAGATCAAAAAATCGGACCAGGAGAATATTTTCACTATTTACTCCTTATTATATATACCCATCACACTTCAAGATGCAGGTTTTAGCACCTGAAAATCATCATTGATTCTACTCTCTAAAATATCACCTATTTTATTAGGGCGTGTTTGACTGAAAAACTCATCAATTTTATCTCTAAATTCTTTCGCCGTGGCAAAATATTTATTATTTCTGACTATATCCTGATAAGTTATACTCGGAAAGGTTTATAGTATCCTTCATTAGCAAGAGCTAATAATTCTTTATCACCTTTACTATCTCCATAAGAGTATATGTAATCAAATTTGTTTAAGTTATACTTTTCTCTAATTCTTCTTTCTTTTTCTGTACCATAGCAATTTTTTGTTACGAATTTCCCTGTAACGATGCCATTTTTGATTTCCATTTCTGTAGCAATTAGGTCTAAATTATGCTCATCACACCATGGTTTTAACCAATGTTCGATGGATGCTGAAACAATAACAACCTTATGACCTTGTGCTTTATGCCACTCAATCTTCTTCATTGCTCTTGTACGTAAAATAGTTTTTATTTTATTCAAAGAATACTTTTCAGTAATTTGAATAAATTTATTTTCATCCATTCCCTTAAAAAAATAAGAAAGTAAATATTGCTTTGCTTTATAGTTGGGAATAACTCTTAGCTTATAGAGTGCAAACATTGGTATAAGCCAGATCATTCCTAAAGTAAATTTCATCTCTCCAACAGCAAAACGAATAAACTTAATTAAACTATCGTGTGTCGTTATTGTTCCATCAAAATCAAAAAAAGCTACTTTCATATAAACTTACTTTAAATGCTCATTTTCTTAAATATGAATTCTGGGATATACTTAATTATCAGCATAATATATTTCCAAATCCACTTTGTATAAAGAATGTGCTTTCCTTTTTGTTGAGCATTGAAAATATCGATAGCAACGACTTCAGGAGAGACAGTTAGTTTAGGAGGAAGCTCCATACCTTCAGTCATCTTTGTGTTAACAAACCCAGGTTTCACTGTTAACACGTTTACACCGCATTCATGAAGCCTATTTCTTAAGCCTGAGAGGTATGTGCTAAAAGCTGACTTTGAACTTCCATATATATAATTAGCTTTCCTACCTCTGTCACCTGCAACAGAGCTAATCCCCACGATAAAACCTTCTTTTCGTGTTTCGTAATCATTTGAAATGATATTCAAGATACTTACTGCACCTGTAAAGTTTACATTTATGGTGTTTAAAGTGGTTTCCCAGCTTTGTTCGGCTTCTTTTTGTTCAGCCATAAAACCAGAAACGACTATTGTACCAAGAGGTTTATCATCTAGGTCATCGTAAAATTGTGTGTGCGTGTCAAAGTCAGTTATATTAAGCTCTTTCAGTGAAACCTTAATATTGCTTCTTACTGTAAGGTCATTGGCAAAATCATTAAGGGTATCAATATCCCTTCCTGCTAAATATAAATTATAGCCATTTTTAGCATAAATTCGTGCACATGCTTTTGCTATATCACTTTTAGCACCAATTATTAATACATAACTCATTCTAAATACCTACTCTTTTAGATTGTAATGACTGAAACTTAATGTCCATTTTATTCTCTCTTCTGTATTGTCTGAATGTCTCAATTTGAGGGTAGCCTTGTTCAAAAATCTCTTTAGAAACATGGACATCTTTAGCCAAATATATACGTCCCTTGTATTTAACAACAATGTCATCAAGTTTATCAAGCAGCTCAAAAAGTCCTTTTTCTATTTTAAAGTCTAGAGCTAGGCTGTACCCTTCCATAGGGAATGAAAGGTAATTGTCATTAGCCTTTCCATAGAGTTTAAGCACCGCTAAAAAGGAGCCTTTTCCAGATAATGATATAGCCGTTAATATTTCCTCTAGCCCTTGGTAACTTTGCTCTTTAGGTAATATAAACTGGTACTGTGTAAATCCATTTTTCCCATAGATACGATTCCAGTGCCCGATAGCATCTAAAGGGTAGAAAAAAGTATCAATACCCACTTCCTGTACGCTTACTTTATTTTTAACTTTCCTATAATAGATCCAATTAAATGCTTTTATACTCCATTTATTAAGACAAAATGAAGGGAAATTAAAAGGGATGCTAATTTGTTTTTTCTTTTTATAATCTAGTCTCCCATCATCTTTAAAGTCACCGACCATCAAGAGGCATTTGCCGATCTTGTCACCTTTTGCAAGACAGTCTATCCATGCTACTGAGTATGGTTTGTTCTTATACGCTTCGAAAGCTTCAAAAGTCTCTTTGAGATTTTTGGTCTTAATGGTGGTCTGATCGATATATTGGGAGTTGATCTTTTTGAGGTAAATCTTGGCAGAAAGGATAATACCCGTGAGTCCCATTCCACCACAGGTGGCTTTAAATAATTCAGGTGTCGCTTGTTTAGAGCTGGTCACGACCACACCATCAGCAAGCATGATCTCAAATTCTTGGATACACTCAGAGAAACAGCCTTCAACGTGATGGTTCTTACCATGTATATCTGAGGCTATAGCACCACCCACTGTGATGAGTTTAGTGCCTGGGGTTACTTTGAGAAACCAGCCTTTTGGAACATAGGATTCCAATATCTCTGACAGGAGAACACCTGCTTGGACATGAAGTAGCCCTTTTTCTTCATCGAAGTCTATGAAGTAGTCTTTAGGCTTTACATTGATGATATTTGAGCTTAATGCACTGTCGCCGTAACTTCTGCCATTACCGCGAGGAATAAGTTCATCGTGGGTGTTTATGATCTCTTTAAGTGCTTCTTCT
>Ga0209491_10009399_pt1 | contig 12013 bp, 8 predicted proteins | sample BON02_FD_187213 | JGI IMG/M metagenome (GOLD analysis project Ga0209491, IMG submission 187213) | Freshwater microbial communities from Lake Bonney liftoff mats and glacier meltwater in Antarctica - BON-02 (SPAdes) (version 2) | ecosystem: Environmental > Aquatic > Freshwater > Ice > Glacier... | reverse complement strand
ATATATATATATATATATATATATATATATATATATATATATATATATATATATATATATATATATATATATATATATATATATATACATATACAGATACAGATATATAGAATAGATATAGATATAGATATATAGATATATATGTGTGTATATATATATATATATATACATATATATATATACGTGCCGCCCGACGACGAGCTGCGAAAACAAGTCGGGTTAACCCAATGGGTTAACCCGATGATGGGTTAACCCGATCTGCGACACGGGTGTTGATATGTGCATGCATCATTGAATACATATCAGGTTAGGGGTCGGGTTAACCTAACCCGAAGCCCTATGAGCAGGTCCTAGTTTCACTGTGAAATAACTCAACGGCTAACGTGGAAGGACCTTGACCAATGGCCTTTATAACTGAAGGCGGCTAAATGGCTAAACAAATCAGGTAAAAACAATTAGAGAAAAATACGGTTATTCGCCATGTTGCTAACAAATGGTCAACGTCTGCTCGTGTCGATGTTTACTTATTAGAAATGGCAGACTAGGGCCTGCTCATGCTAGTGCAGGGGCTGATGATCTGCGACACGGGCGTCGACCCCAAATACATATCGGGTTAGGAGTCGGGCTACCCCTAACCCGAAGCCCTATGAGCAGGCCCTAGTTTCACCGTAAACTAACCTAACGACTAACGTGGAGGGACGTTGACCAGTGGCCGTTATAATTGAAGGCAGCTAAATGGCTAAATAAATTATGCAAACATAATAAGAGAACACACGGTAATTTTCCAATTTTTGGCTCGCGTCGATATTTACTTATTAGAAAGGCAAACTAGGGCCTGCTAATGCTGATGCAGGGGCTGCTGATCTGGGACACGGGAGTCGACCCCAACGAAGACGACCTCACCGCCATAAAGATGGTTCGAAGTTGACCCGATTTACATATGAATACATATCGGGTTAGGCGTCGGGTTCACCCTTACCCGAAGCCCGTCGCGCCACATTCGATCGTTGTTCAGTGTTTGTGGGAGGTGTACGTTTGGGGGGGTTGAGGCGTTGTTCTTGTCGTTTGTGTGTGTGTCGGAGGTGGTGTTCTCTGTCGGTGTGTGTGTGTGACGTGTTGATCTTTTTACCCTAACCCGAATCCCTATGCTGGTGCAGGGGCTGATGATCTGTGACACGGGAGTCGACCCCAACGAAGACGACCTCACCGCGATGATGATGGTGGCCAACGTGAATTTGCTCGCTGGCGAGAAGCTGGACGTTGCGCTTAAGGCGCTTGGCGCAGACGACGTGTGCACTAAAGACTATATCATTCCCTAACCCTAACCTCGGGTTAACCCGAAAAGTATGTAGTAGGCGGTAGGCGGTAGATAGTATGTAGCAGGTAGTTATAGGGTTAACTCCTTAACCCGATGGGTTTGCAGTTAGAGATGAGGAGGCGTGATGTGTTCTCATATCATAGCGGGACACGAACGGGGACTGTGGGTTGGGTTCATAGTTAAAGACGAGGGGTAAACCCGTTCTTGGCCGTGTCGACCTGTACACGCACAGATACGGCGGGGTGAGATCGCAATTCTTAAAGGTGCCCTGCAACTACTATTTAGCCGCTATGAGTAGATTCGCTTAGCTCAGGTACCTGAGCGAGTTTCGACAGAGTCTCGTCATTTTGAGTATATACACTCTAAGTCGAATCACTTAGGCGCACAGGGCACCTTTAAACACGAGGAGGTGTGATCGGGTTAACCCGAGGTAGTTGTAGTCTATGAAGTGATAGGTAGTAGGTAGTACTTAACCCGTGCGCGCCGAAGACGTTACAACCTACCACCTATCACTGCATAAACTACAACTTTGGCCTATACAAGATATTCGTTCACTCCAAAGCTTTCTTGCACTAGTCAACCATCCTTTCATTGCCCCCTCCATTTGCATTGCTCACACTATTGCAATACTATTGCACGACTAATGCGCAAGATACGACCCCCACCCGACCCCCCTTGTGTATGCCATACACCATACAATATTGGCAGTGTCAATATCGTGTGAAGGCCAAGTACAACTACACTGCTACCTACTACTACATACTATCTTGATGATGGTGGCCAACGTTTGGTTAACCGCGCTCAAGGGTGAAACCCGAGCGCCTTCGGGTTCACCCTGACGACGTGAGCACCTAAGACTACTTTGCCAAACTGCTAGCCTAGTTACTAAGCTAGTTAACGAATTTGGGTGAACCCTAACCTGACCGCAATGATGATGGTCGCCCACGTCAACTTGCTCGCTGGAGAAAAGCTAGACCCTAATCTAACGCCAACGACTTCACTACTTACCACCTATCACTGCATAGACTACAACTACCTATTACCTGCTACTACATACTATCGACCGCCTACTATTAAACTACTGCTGATGATAATGATGATGATACCTGCTGCCTGCTGCCTGCCACCTACTGTCTATCACCCACAAACGATTATCTGCACTGCCAAACGACTAGCCTATTAACTTGGCCAGTTGACCAATTTGGGCGTATAAGCATCATAGGCTGGTTACTAGGCTAGTAATGCGGTTCACTAGATATGTTATGAGGCCGTCGAGGGCGAGAAACTTGACGATGCGCTCAGGGCGCTCGGCGCTGATTACGTGCGCGCCAACTACTATACGACATATCGTGCTAACCTCATATTGACCATCTCAGTATCTATCTACATAACTAACTAACTAACTAACGATCTAACGCCCTACCACCTACCATCTGTTACCCACCACTGCATACTGCATGCTGCCTGCTACCTGCTACCTGCCACCCCATTTAGTTACCGACCAACTAACGCCCACACTGCCAAACGACTAGCATAGTTACTTGGCTGGTTAACTCGTTTGGGCAAGAAAGCTTCTCACTTGGCTAGAAACCTATCATCATCATCATCATGATCATCGTCAACCTCGTCACTAGCCTAGAAACGAGACTAGTAACTGCATTGCTACGGGTTGACCCAAAGACGATACTATCTACCACCTACCGGGGTTAGGGTTAACCCGTTAGTACTTAGAACACAGAAACAGAAGAAACACACTGACACTGTACGCCACTGTTCGGGTGTTCTTCCCTAATTACAGTTCCTTCCATCGCACGCCACTGTAAAGTAGCGCCGTGCTAAACGATTGCGTTGCGCATGCTAGGGTGATGGCGTGACTCGTTCTACTTAGCCCCGGGGTTAACCCGTAGGTAAGGGTTCACCCATCTGATTACCTACCACCCACCGCCTGCTACATACCGCCTACTGCCCACATATATATACATATATATATATATATATATATATATATATATATATATATATATATATATATATATATATATATATATATATATATATATATATACGTGACTGTCTGCAACGCGGCTCAACCACAGGAACATGCGCGGTACAATTAATCAATATATATATATATATATATATATATATCACCTGCTATCTCCTGCTGACTACGACTGCCTACACTTGAAAAAAATGCTAGCCTATTAACCTGTCGGCTTAACCCACTTAGGCTAGTAAGACTCTCGGGTTAACCCGAAGGTCACTATGCCAGTTGTCCTCTAAGCGCGTAGAGGACAACTGGCACAATGACCTCGTGTCCCCTGCAAAACATCGGCTCCTGGAGAGGCGCTCACCCGAATGCCGCAGTGTTATAAAGGACAAAAGACCACAACGCCAGTTGTCCTCTAAGCGCTTAGAGGACGACTGGCATAGTGGTCTTTTGTCGTCTACACTCACTACCTAACTATTTATAATGACCGAACGACCTACGGGTTAACCCTAACCCTACCATCTACTACCCACCACTGCATGCTGCAGTCCTCTAAGCGCTTAGAGGACAACTGGCATGGTGGTCTTTTGTCGTCTACACTCACTACCTAACTATTTATAATGACCGAACGACCTACGGGTTAACCCTAACCCTACCATCTACTACCCACCACTGCATGCTGCAGTCCTCTAAGCGCTAAGAGGACAACTGGCATGGTGGTCTTTTGTCCTATACAGTAACTACCTAACTATTTATAATGACCGAACGACCTCGGGTTAACCCTGGGTTAACCCGAACGACCTACGGGTTAACCTACGGGTTAACCCCCCGTCGGGTTAAAGGGGTTATCGGGTTAACCCGAAATGGTAGGTTAGGGTTAGGGTTAGGGTTAGGGTTTAACCCCCGGTTAGGGCTAACCCTAACCATCTACCACCTAACATTGCATACTGCATTACTGCATACTACCTGCTACCTGCCACCCCATTTAGTTACCAACCACCTAACATCTGCACTGCCAAACTACTAGCTTCGTAACTTGGCTGATTAATCCATTTGGGAAACTACGCATCATCATACTTGGCTAGTGACCTCGCCACTAGCCTGGTGACGAAGGCTAGTAACCGCATTGCTAGCCTGATAACAAATTGAGTAACCTGCGTTACTAGCCTAGCAACTAGCCCCCCTCCGGGTTCGGGTTAGGGTTAACCCGAGTAACCTGCGTTACTAGCCTAGTAACTAGTCTAGAATGCTTACTCGCCTCAGTGGGTTAAACCGCTAGGTTACGAGGCACAAGGCTTGTTGTTTTGCAGTATAACCCCGCCCCACCGTGCCTGTGTGTATCCAGCCACGATATTAGAACCGATCACGCCTCCTCGTGTTTATAGGTGCCCTGTGCGCCTAAGTGATTCGACTTAGAGTGTATATACTCAAAATGACGAGACTCTGTCGAAACTCGCTCAGGTACCTGAGCTAAGCGAATCTACTCATAGCGGCTAAATGGTAGTTGCAGGGCACCTTTAAGAACTACGCACTCACCCCACCGTATCTGTGCGTGTACAGGTCGACACGGCCATAAACGGGTTAACCCCTCGTCTTTAACTATGAACCCAACCCACAGTCCCCGTTCGTGTCCCGCTATGATATGAGAACATATCACGCCTCCTCATTTCTAACTGCAAACCCATTTCACCGTCCCCGTTCGTGTCCGGCTATGATATGGGAACCAATCACGCCTTCTCGTCTCCGACTATGAACCCACCCCATCGTGGCCTTTACACGATATTTCCAACACCAATATTGCATATTGTATAGTGTATGATATACAAATAGGGGCTCGGGGAGGAAAGTGTATATTGCGCAATAGTGCTGCCAAAGTACTGCAATAGTGTGGGCAATACAGGTGGGGAGGGGACAGTCAGAGGATGATTGATTAGTGCACAAGAGCCCGAAGTGAACGAATATCTTGTAAAGGTCAAACCCCACCTTCCCTGTGTTTGTACAGGTTGAAACAGCCGAGAACCAGTCACGCCTCATCGGCTCAAACTATAAACCTACCCCACCGACCCTTGACCGTTACAAGATATTCTTTTAATCCGAGTCGTTTGTGCACGAATCGATCGACCTTTCATTCCCCACGCCCACCTGCATTGCCCACACTGTTGCGGGTTAACCCGAGATACTTTTTCACGTCTTTTGGGCAATATAAGGACTCCACTCGACCTCCCGTGTGCATGATATACACCATACAATATTGGCAATAGTGATGTCGTGCAGAGGCTAAACTGTTCCTGTGTGTGTACAGATCGACACGGCCGAGAAGAAAACCGAGCGCAACTCCATGTTAAGGGGGTTAAGGGGTAACCCAGAAGTGACCGAATCTCGTTCATTTTCGGGTCAACCCTACGTATCCGACTTCGCCACTCACCGTAATCATAACTCTAACCCGTAACTCTAACCCTAATAACTATTCAACCGTAATGACCATCATCTTGATATTCAGCGCGACCTGGTTGACAGGCGATAGATTCCCTGTGTGAATGTGAACACAACAACGGGTAGCCCCCCCTCAACCCCCACCGTCCCTATATGTGTACAGATGAACATGGCCGAGAAGCAAACCGAGCGCGACGCCAAGCCGGCGTTTTTTTTCTTAGTTAAACGTCCGTCGGGTTAACCCGAATGAAACGTTCGCCGAGGTCAACCGAGGGGTTTACCCGAACCCTTAACCCAAACTCGAAAGTTTCCTCCGGGTTAACCCGGAGTTAACCCAAAGCGAACGAAGATATTTTAATGGTCAACCCCCACCCTCCCTATACGTGTACAGATCGAAATGGCCGAGAAGAAGACCGAGCGCCTCTTCCAGGGTGTGGTGCAGGCGCATTTAGGCAGTGATTGCATATGTCCGCTTATATCGATTTATGAAATCTTTAATTGATTTCCTTGTAAGCTGATGAAAGCCGGATGTCCCCGGATGCTGTATTTAGCGTGTTCCATCACAGTTTTCTTGTTATCTGGACCCTCCGTGTTTGGGTGCCTGGGGAAGACCCTAGGTGAAAGACGTCTTTTTAAGGTCAACCCCCAACATCCCTGTATGTGCACAGATCGACACGGCCGAGAAGAAAACCGAGCGCGACGCCAAGAAACTCTTCCGCCAAATGGATACTAATTCCGACGGCACGATCGACGTGACCGAGTTTGTCACCACCGCCGTGGCGATGAGCATGTCCCGACAAAACTCGGGCATGCTGCCGCCGTTTGCTCCCGACGCCGGCTAGTTGTGTGGTGGTTCTTGCCGCGCGCCCGTAATATTCGATCCGGGGGGCGGGGGTTAGCCTTTACAATATTTTCGTGTTAACCCAACTAATTCCGACGGCACGATCGACGTGACCGAGTTTGTCAACACCGCCGTGGCGATGAGCATGTCCCGACAAAACTCGGGCACGCTGCCGTCGCCCGCTCCCGACGCCAGCTAGTTATGGACTCGTCCTGCCAGCCCTACGCTTGGCGTTTACACGTTATTGTCACTGCCAATATTGTATGGTGTATGGCATACACAAGGGGGGTCGGGTGGGGGTCGTATTTTGCGCAATGGTCGTGCGATAGTATTGCAGTAATGTCAGCCATGCAGTTGGAGGGGGCAGTACAAGGATGCTTGAATGGTTCAAGAAAGCTTTGGAGTGGACGAATATCTTGTAAAGGCCAAGCCCTACCCCTTCGGCCACCACGACCGTCTGCTCACTGAGGACGATGACGCCGCCGCTGACACTTACGACAGCGATGCAGATTGCTGCTGCTTACGGCGGCGACGAGCTTTGAGCACAGGGGGCCAGAGCGCCTCCTGATCCTTACTCGCTCGACTAGCCCCCCCCCTAAGATCAGTTCCCTCTGTGCGTGTGTGCTCGTGTCCCCTTTGTATTAAAAACCGTCTGTGATGGTTCTTGCCACGCGCCCGCGATGTTCGGTGCAGGGGGGGGAGGGGGCGTCTGTGCAATGAGCAGGCCCTAGTTTGCCTTTCTAATGGAGAAATTGTCGACGCAAGCAGCGGGTGTACATTTCATTGCAAAATGGCGAATAGCCATTTAATCACCGTTTGTTGTCTCTAATTGCGTTGGCCTAATTTAGTTAGCCATGTAGCCGCCTTCAATCATAACGGCCTGTGTACACCTTCCCTCCACGTTAGCCGTTGAGTTATGTTACAGTGAAACTAGGGCCTGCTCATGGGCGGTTTGTGGTTTGGGTTTAGGTGTTAGATGCTTAGTGGAAGCTGGAGTATTATCAGCTTGCAGTTGCTGCTTGTTTATACAGAGCCGACGACAAACTGCAGATGCAGAGTGTTGATTTTGAGCTCGGGCTAACCCTAACCCGTGACTGCTTTTGTGTTCGTGTGTGGCTCTTTGATCCTTGAGGATTCTGTGATTGATCGATTGTGAGATATAACTGGCGAGTAGTGTATATATGAAACTAGCGCGGCTCGCGTCCACCAAACTCACAGCACGCACACCCACCCACCCGCCATTCATGACGCATAGCGCATGGGACCGCTACGCGTATGCAGCCCGTCCTTCACCGACCACCGAGAGCAGAAAACTGAAAACTTTAATATATATTCTCATGTTCTCTATTATTCTTTGTTTGTAAAATCACAGACTTATGGACCCCCGCCGCGTTCGATTTCCTTTTCTCACTCAGGACTATTCGTATAGTAAACCGTAGACGCGCCTTGCCCCACACGAAAAGCACACACGACCTCGTCCCTGCCTTCCCCTTCCGGTATACACACACGATCCGGTGTAACCCCTCCCTCGCTCAGGTACGTTAGGGTCAGTAATTAACCCAAGCGGTTGACGTAGTTTCATTCCTTTGCTAGCTCGTGCCGTACCGCACACCGCACCCGCACCGCCTTATACATTGGCTCTCATACTAAAAACACACGACACAAACACGAAAGTGTGTATTGGTTAGCTGGACCTGTCAAAATCACGAGAACTGCAACTGGAACTGGGGAGATGTGGACCGCGGGACCGCGGTCCTTGGCCTTTAACCCCCGACAACGTCCACACCCGCTCGGAACTCGGGACTGGCTGGCGCGTGCGGTGTCAATCAATCAATTAATCAAAAATTCTCACAAAGCCACATAGACACGGGCAACGGGAAGCCGCTCCCAGCACTGTCAGTGCACTGTCGGAGTGGGCAGCGGTGTGCGGTGTATAGTTGCTATATATGAGGAAATTTCGCGGCTCGCGTTCAAACTCACAGTAATTCAGTAATTATTACAATAATATATAATATACAGTAAGCACGACATAAACACAGTGTGTAGGGGAATTTCCTTCATGTTTGAGCCGGTGGGGTCCACGACTACTTGCATCCCCCCCACCGGCCACCGGTATTCTTTACAGAGGATCGACCCCCACACACGTACCGGTATTCTGAAGATAGTGCCCCCCCTCCCCACCGGTATTCTGCAGAGGTGAAGGAAATTCCTCTGTACGCGGGTTAACCCCCGTTAAAAACTAAAAGCGGGCGGGGTCCGCCTTTCAGCACTTGCGCCGCCGCACCGCTAATAAGGCTCCCCGCTCCCGCTCCCCGTTTCCCGGCTTGCAGTAATAATATACGTACGTACGCGTGTACACGCGTAGTACACGCATACACACATCTCAACCACCCACACACACACACAGGAACCGGCGGCGAGCAGCAGTGTATATACATGTACACTATACAGGTCAATCAAAATCAAAATCAAAATCCTTAAAGAGCCGCACAACTTGCACAACGCACAAACGACCCACAACACATGTGTCAAGCACAATAAGAGAAGCCACATCCTCACATCCTAGCACCACCACCACCACCACACGGACAGAAACCCCTGTTACGCGAATACGACGCGCACGCTTGGGGGGCGGGCTAAAAGCGAATGTTGAATGTTGCGGCGGTTCTCGCCGAAACTCATAGTCAGCACACGGAAACACACACTGCACGGGTTGTAACCGTCGCCTCGCTGAACAGCGGACGGAGTTCACACTCTCGCGCCGCGCAGCACCGCCCGCCCCGCCGCACCGCTCGCTCCCCGCCGCCCGCTGCGCGCCACCAATTACACATAACATACTCACACACTTACACACATATTACGTGTTAGAGTGTTAGACCAAAACACACGAACTGCATTTGGAGTTGGAAAGCGATGCATAGCCTAATAAAAAGAAATGTCACGGCTCACGGCTCACGTCCAAACTCCAAACTCGCGACACAGTAAGCACAAATACACATACTATCTAGTCGTAGCTACAACTAGTAGGTAGTAGGCTTCTGCTCTTATCGGTAACGTTGACGTTATTAATTTATTTTGTCATATATCCGTTATCCGGGTTAAACTTCGCCGAACAGCGCACACACAGTTCGCCTCTCCGCACCCGCGCTCCCGCGCCGCTCACTCCCTGTTGCCGCTGCGCTAACATACATATATACATACATCAGACCCAAACACAAGAACTGGCGAGCGGTGCATATACAGATAAATCAATCAATCACAAAATCATCAAAGAGCCACACACGAGCACACGAGAAGCCACAGCCCAGCACCACCCGCATGCCTGGGGGACTCAGAGCGAATATTGCGGCTCGCGCCCAAACTCACGGATAGCACACATAATGACACTACCCGGCTTAACCCTCGCTAAACAGCGGTCGGAGTTCGCCTCTCCGCACACTCGCGGCCGCGCCACTCGCCCCCCGCTGCGCTACCCGCCCTCCCCCAAGCCAATCGCTCCAAATAGACGCGATCCCGCTTCTAATTGGTCCACTGAATTTGCCGCGGGCACTAGTGTTCTCGCCCAGGGGGGGGCCGACAAGGGATGTGACCCCACCCCGGGAGGCCCCTCCACCTCCGCCAAGCGCACTCGTGTCCCCGCCAAAGGAGGGCCCACCGGGGGACGTGACCCCACCCCGGAAGCCCCCCCCGCCTCCACCACACATCTTCGTGTCCCCGCCAAAGGAGGGCCCACCGAGGGACGTGACCCCGCCCCGGGAGGGCCCATCAGAGGTCGTGACCCCACCCCGGGAGGACCCACCCTCACTACTCCCCTCATCGCCGTTGCCGCTATCGGCCACGTAACCGTCGCCACCGCCACCTCCGATGCCACCTCCTAAGCCACCTAAGGCAGAGGGTAACTCCCCGCCGCACGCGCTTAACCCTGCAGAAAAATGCAGCACATGACAGAAACGACATAATTAACATATATATATCGGGTTAACCCCGTAACAATCGCCACCGCCACCTCCGATGCCACCTCCCAAGCCACCTAGGGCAGAGGGTAACTCTCCGCCGCGCGTGTTTAGCCCTGCAGGGAAAAGGAGGACATTACGGAAAATGGCATAATTACCATATATATATATAATGTAAAGACGATACTGAAAACAACACGTCCTTATATACAATAAATCAATTAATGACGACGCGTCGCCAGACCATGCAGGAGGCGCATACCCACCTTTATCATCTTCTTCAGCCGCTAATTTCACTAGCGATCTTCTTTTGCGTTCATCGAGCTGGCAGCCAGAGGCTGCGTCATCTTCGACCCTCACCCTTCGCCGCTCCTGTGTTTGTCACTGGTGCACTGTGTGTCCTGTGAGTGTTGTGAGGCAGGGCCTTGGGCCTGCCTAGGGTTGCACGGGGGCGGCCGCCGCTTTAGAGTTGCCTGCGGCTGACCGCGCCCCTACCTACCTACCTACATACCCACCTACCTACATACCCACCTACGTGGGGAATACGCAGAGCGAAGAAAAAAGTACGATATTATATTCCGATTTAGCCTCAAAATGGAATATGATATCGTATTAAATGGAATATCATTGAATATCGTCAGAAATATGAAATTATATTCCATTTGGGCCTCCCCCAGGAATATCCTTATTCGTATTCCCCACGTAGGCATACCCACTTACCTACCTACGTATCTTTCCACACAGGTACGTGCGTAGTTACCTACCCACCTACCTACTTACTTATATATCTAAATACGGACGTATCTACCTACTTACCTACCTACCTGTCTACCTACCTACCCACCTACCTGCATACCTGCATATCTACGTATCCATCTACCCACGTACGTACGTACGTACGTACCCACCTACCTACCTACTTATATATCTACCTACCTACGTATCTACCTACCTTCCTATCTAGCTATTTACCCACCTACCTGTCTACCTACCTACCCACCTACCTACCCACCTGCATATCTACGTATCCATCTACCCACCCACGTACGTACGTACCCACCTACCTACCTACGTATCTATCTACCTACCTACGTATCTACCTACCTTCCTATCTAGCGATTTACCTACCTACCTGTCTACCTACCTGCATACCTACCTGCATACCTACCTAGCCACCTCCTTACCCAACCACCTACCTACCTGCCTACCTACCTACCTACTTACCTTCCTACCTATCTGCTTACCTATCTACATACCTGCCTACCTATCTGCTTACCTACCTGCCTACCCACCTACCAACCTACCTAGCCACCTACCTACTTACCTTCCCACCTATCTGCTTACCTACCTACCTGCTAACCTATCTATCTACCCACCTGCCAACCAATCTACCTACCTACTTACCGACGTCAGGTTTAACCCGGCTCGATGACTTAAGATACAACTAAAAAAATCACCGTTATGTCGCGCGGCCGGAA
>Ga0209491_10009396_pt1 | contig 12015 bp, 13 predicted proteins | sample BON02_FD_187213 | JGI IMG/M metagenome (GOLD analysis project Ga0209491, IMG submission 187213) | Freshwater microbial communities from Lake Bonney liftoff mats and glacier meltwater in Antarctica - BON-02 (SPAdes) (version 2) | ecosystem: Environmental > Aquatic > Freshwater > Ice > Glacier... | reverse complement strand
CGCTGGCCGCCGACCAGGCCAGTTTGCAGGAGCAACTCCAAGCGCTGCAAGCACAAGCGGGCCAGCAGCCTGCACCGCCAAAGCGCGAACCCCGTCGCCAGCCCAAACGCGAGCCATTGCCGGCGCTTCTGACACGGGGGGCAATCATGGCTGCGCCGGGCAGGGGCAAAAGGCAAGGCCTGACCCCTTCACTGGTGACCCCTTCACTGGGGGCAAAAGGCAAGGCCTGACCCCTTCACTGCTCTGGCGCAAGGTGGGTTGGCGAAACGCATACGGTGACAGGATAACCAGCGCCAGTGAACTCGATGCGCAGCGGACGGGCCATGCAATCATGGCTGCGCCGGGCAGGGGCAAAAGGCAAGGCCTGACCCCTTCACTGCTATGCTCCAGTGGCCGAGCCATACGATCATGGCACGCCGGGAGGGGGTAAAAGGCAAGGCCTGACACCAGCACTGGGAAGTGGACGACTTGTCGGCCTTGGCCAAGGCATTGGGCTGCTGAGCGCAACGCCGGCGTCCGTGATGCCCGGGCCAGCCGCACAGACGTTCAGCCGATCGTCACTCCGCCATCGATCACCATCGTCTGCCCGGTCATGAATGCGCTGGCGGGCGATGCCAGGTACACAGCAGCGCCGGCGATCTCGTCAGGGTCGCCGATACGCCGCAGCGGCGTGCCTGCCGTGCGTTCGGCGAGTCGGGCTTCATCCTCCCAAAGCGCGCGTGCGAAATCGGTCTTGATCAGGCCCGGCGCAATGCAATTCACGCGCACGTTGTGCGGCCCGAATTCGACGGCGAGGTTGCGGCACAGCTGCATGTCGGCGGCCTTGCTGATGCCATAGGCGCCGATGATCCCGTTGCCCCGCAAGCCCGCAATCGACGACACGACGATGATGGAGCCGCTGCGGCGCTCGATCATCTGCGGCGCGGCGTACTGAACCAACCAGTGATTGGAGAGGATGTTGTTGTCGAGGATCTTGCGAAACTGCTCGTCGGTGATGCCGGCCTGCGGGCCGTAATAGGGGTTGCTGGCAGCGTTGCACACCAGAATGTCAATGCGCCCGAACAGACGCTGCGTCTCGCTGATCAGGCGCTCCAGGTCCGGCTTGCGCGAGATGTTGGCAGTCACCGCGGCTGCGCGCCCGGCCCCATGCACCGCGTTGATGCCGCTGGCCACTTCGTCACACGGCACCGCGTTGCGGGATGAAATGACGACCCGGGCGCCATGTTCAGCCAGCCGCTCTGCAATAGCGCGACCAATGCCGCGTGAGGAGCCAGTGATGACGGCGACCTGGCCTTCGAGATTGAAAAGATGCATGGGTTGCTACGTGTGGTGAAGATGAAGCAGATGATTGTCGCGCCAGTGGGCTCTCTCTTTTTGCAATCCTGGCAAGTGCGATAGTAGCGCTGGTCATCGTGGTTTCCTCGATGCATAAGCTTATCGGGTCGTACCTCCACGACAGCGGATGTGCCTATCCCTGCGCAAGGGTGTGATTTCCATGCCAACGCAGCGATCGGTGCTTGAAGCCGTATTCCAGGGTCGGCTTGACGATTGCAAAGTAAGGCGATACGTCGAAATCCTGGGCCACGAACAGGCTATGGTGACGCACGTCGAGAATCTCCGCCACACATTCCCTGCACTGGGGATCGTCGGAAGACAATAACTCAATGCGGGGCATGATCGGGTAGCGCACGGATTGAAAGGCCTGCGCGATCAGCGTCGAGCAGATCGCGCAGGTCGGGTCTCCGCTACCCGGTGCCAACATGCGGCGGCGCCATCGCACTGGAACCGGAGGGGTAGGCAGCAGATAACCCGCCAGGTCGATCACGTTCTTCAGATCATATTGATCGCCCAGGCGTGCAAGCGCTAAAGCGATAACCTCGGCGATCTCCGCCGAATCGAGACCCGCCGGCCGGCATATGCGGCTGTGCAAGTGTTCGAATTCCGCCAAACTGACGGCGCGCACGCCCTCGCCGATGTCGGCCTCCAGAAAGCTGCCTGGCCGGCCCTGGCCGTCGACAAGCCCGGTTGCGTCACCCACATACAGCGCAGCGTGTGACCATGTCGACTGCGTCAGATACTTGATGGCCACAGTGACCCGTGACTGCCCTGCGACCAGCAACCCGTCACCGGGTTGGATCCAAGCCATTAGCGTGATGGGACCGGCTGGCGCGGCAGTGCTGTCCCCACAGGTTGTCTGGCTGAAATAGCCGCTCAGGCGCTGCCCGAGCCAGTTTGCGATTGCATCGATTAGACCGCGCATGGGTATTGCCTGTGGCTCGTTGGCAGCCAAGGAACCGCATTTCCCCCCGTGCGCGCCGATCCCACCAAAGCAGGATCGAAATGCCGTTCGCATCGAGGTCACCCGAACGCCAGCATAGACGCGCATACTGTGATTGCGCAAAGAGTAAACGCGCCACCCCCTGCAATTCTCACAGTACCCGGGCTGTCCGCGCGGCGGCAACAGCCGGAAGGTACGACGGCGCCGGTTTGGAGGGATTCACGATGGCGGGTGCCCGGTCCGGGCCAGAAGTTGAAGGACTGCCAAGTGGCACGACAGAAGACGCCCTCCCCCACAAGCGATGCCAGTAAATCGGTCCATATGCGCAACCGTGTCGGTGAAAAATCCAGATTCATACCGTGCAAAACGATCGTCGCCGGCCTCGGTATCACTGGCGCGCTCTTCGTCGCCTTGGCGGGCATATTGTGGTGGCTTTTTCAGCCTGAATTGCGCACCGGCTTCGACGGCACAGTGACAGGAATTGAGAGCTGGGTGCGCTCATTGGGCAGTTGGGGAGTGGCCGGTTCCATCGCGCTGATGATGGCCCATTCCTTCCTGCCATTTCCAGCCGAGATCGTCGCAGTGGCGAATGGCATGGTCTATGGTCCGGTGTGGGGTTCGGTCATAACCTGGGCCGGGGCCATGGCGGGCGCCATCAGCGCTTTCGCCCTTGTTCGCAAGTTTGGCCGGCCGTTGTTGGTCCAATTGCTACCGGCCCATCAGGTACAGCAACTCGGCGACTGGTCGCGCGAAAGTGGTGGACTCACCCTACTGGTCGCGCGTCTCATACCGGCTATTGCCTTCAACCTGGTCAACTACGCTGCGGCTCTGGCTGAAGTTACGTGGTGGACATTCATCTGGACGACCGGATTGGGAATACTTCCTCTGACAATCTTGTTAGCCGTGATGGGCGATCGCATATTGGAGCTGCCATTGTGGATCTGGTTCGTCGTCGGAGGCTGCGTCGTTTTCATTTCACTGGTGATGAAGAGACTTTGGCGGCGAAACTCGCCATCGGACAAGCCAGGTGGCGACTCGACATAAATCGGAAAAGGTATAACAGGCAACGGCGCCATCAAGCACGTCGAACAGCCTCGATACGAAGACCAGCGCGCCTGCCGCAACATATGCGTCGATGGCAATGAAAACGGCGGCTAGCATTGCAATCAAAAAGCCAGCGATGGTGCATTCGTTCGTGCCCACCTTCACCGGTACGCGTACCCGGGCATCCCGGACCACCCACTGTTAAACAATCCTGGCAATGTGGCGGTCGCGTATTCGGCGCGGTAGGCGAAGGCCTATGCCGATGATCCGAGTCGTCGCTCGATCTGGCTCGCCAATGCGGCAAAACCATCCTCAACAAAGTCGTAGTCCATATTGGGATTCGGGTCTGGCGGGCCAGCCGGGCCCCACTCGTCAGGCCGTCGCACGAATGCGGTTCTGAATCCGGCAGCGTGTGCCGCGTTCAAATCGAAGTTATGACATGCCACCATCAAAATGTCCGCGGGCTGCATTGCCAGCCAGCGCGCAGCAGTCAGGTAGGCCTGGGCGTGCGGTTTGTACACGCCGATCATTTCACAAGAAATAATGGCATCCCAGTGGAAACCATTTTTTCGCGACACATCGACAACGAGCGCAGTCGGCAGCATGGTCAGCGATACCACCGGCAGTACCTGGCGCAATCGGTGAAGTGCAGGCGGAAAATCGCTCCATGTGGCGAGTTGGTGCCAGGCACGCAAGATGGCCTGCCGCTCGATCAGCGCGATGCCGCCGAGTCCGAATGCCGCAAGCGTTTCATCCAGAGTGATCCGGTGCACGTCGTCCATATTGAATGCCGGCTGCACTTGCCCAACAATACCCTTCATGGAGCGACGGCGCCAGTCGTTGACTGCCGCGTGGCAATCGACAGCGATGCCGTTCGCGTCACTGGCACTTGCCATGGCGCCGACCAGGCCACTGTGCCAATCCAGCACCGTTCCACCAGTGTCGAATGCGATTGCCTTGATTCTCATTTTCTCTGCTTTCAGGTTGAATGAACTTCCCGTTCGTACGTGAATGAAACTGCGTCGAAGCACAGCATCGACAAGTGTCATGAACTACTTTTTTCGACGGTTCAAGTTCATGAATCCTGACAGGTTCGACCACCAAGAGTGTAAGGAACCGACTGCGCCATGCGTCTAGCCAGGGGCCTGGCTCCTTCCTATTGGCGCTAGACTTCTTCTCATTAAAGTGAGCCATATCACAACAGGTCAGGTCAGGTCATAAAAATGGCAGAGATACGCCACCATGAATTGCCCGCGCCAGTGACCGACCGAAAGCCGTCGCCAGGTTTTCTGAAACTCATGACCCAGTGGTCCGTGTGTCGCTCGGCGCTCAAAGTGTCGTTCGTGGTCGGCACCATTCTGAATATTCTCAACAACGGCGAACAATTGTGGGCCGACCAGTCGGTGCATTGGTGGCATGTCGGCATGAACTACCTGGCTCCGTTCCTTGTATCGTGCTACAACGCCGCCCGCAACGACGCGCGCTGGCAGGGCAAGGGCTGACCGCCCATGGCAACTGCAGATGCATCAGCGCTTGCCCAGCCATCACTGCGATGGTGTGCCTGGGATCATCCTCAGTCCACCCGGTAGGCCGCGAACACTGCATCCACCGGCGTAGCGAAGGCGTGGTTGCTGTAATTGCTCAGGGTCTTCACGGCGATCGCCAGCACGATGTAGAGCATGTCCTTTTCCTGGAAGCCTGCGTCAAGGAAGCTCTGCACCGTGGCGGGGCTCGGTCGGCCCTGGGTCTTCACCATCTCGGCGGTCAGCGCATAGAGCGCCGCGAGGCGCGCATCCGGGATCGGTTGCACAGCGCGAATAGCTTTCAGCACGTCTGCGGGCACGCCCGATTTCTTGTCGGCGATCATGCTGTGGGCTGCCGTGCAGTAGGTGCAGCCGTTCGCCTGGCTGACCGCGAGGAAGACGACTTCCTGCTCGGCGGGCTTGAGACCGGACTCCGAACGGAACAGACCGTAGCCGTGCAGGTAGGTGCTCAGGACTGCAGGGGCGTTCACCATGTTCGTGTACATGTTGGGAAGGAAGCCCGCCGCCTTCAAGGCCTGGGCGAGAACCTCTTTTTGCGCCGCATCAGCGGTGTCTGGGGTGATGGATTTGAGGGTGTGGAGGATGGGTTCGGAGGACATGGGTATATTTCCTTCTAATGGGGACGGGGACCGGGCTCACGACCGGAAGAACGCGAGACGTCGGGACTACCTTCATCGTAGTGGGCCGTGTGCAGTTGGTGGATACCTGACGTCGCATCCTGGTGACCGTTCGTTTCCAGGTCGAAACCGGCGCACGCCATTTGGTGGGTCAATTTGCGTCGCATCGGGAACGTGCAGGTCGCCTTGGTGCGCAACTGCTGCGCGGGACCGGCACGGTGCCCTGGCCCCTCACTTCGCGTCTGCAGCAGCAGTGCTCGCTGGACGGCGGGCCGCAGGGTCAGGAAGCGGCGGATTCTTCGGCTTCGCACTGGCGCAACCAGTGCGTCGGCGGCTGACCAATTTTGCGGATGAATGCCCGCGTCAGCGCGCTCGCGCTGCCGTAACCAACCTCGATAGCCACGTGCTTGAGTGGGCGCCCGGCGCGCAACATCCCTTGCGCCAGCGTGATGCGCCATGTGGCCAGATAGTCGGCTGGCGTGTCGCCAGTGACTTCCCGGAAATGCACGGCGAAGCGCGCGCGCGACATGCCAGCCAGCGCTGCCATGTCGACCAGTTCCCAGGCGCACGTCGGATCCTCGTGCAGGGCGACCAGCGCCTTGGCCAACCGGGCGTCGGCCAGGCCTGCTAGCGTGCCGCCCTGCGTGAGGCCTCGATCCATGCAGTGGCGCAGCAGGCGGATCAAAAGCAATTCACACAGTCGGTCGAGCGCGGCCTGCCGGCCGCATTGCTCCGCAAACGCTTCTTCGTACAGCAATTCGAGCAAAGCCTGCGCGCCGGGCAACGCAGACAACGGCACCAACACCAGGTTCGGCAGAGAGTCGGTGATCGGGTTGTGGCCACCGCCGCCGAACTGGATAGCCGCGCACACCACGTCGGCGCCGTCGCGATCATTGGCAACCAAACGGTGGGTGTCGGGCCGGGGCATGAACAGCAGGCTGGGCTCAGTGATGCTCAGCATGCCATCGCGGCCGCCCAGGAGCTTGACCGGCCCGCGCTTCACCAGGTGCACATGCCCGCGCTGGGTGGCGCGCTCGAAGGTATGCACGCCACAAATCTGCCCCGAATAGAAGACACCGGCGCTCAGTGAGAAGCGCTGCAGGAGAAGCGAAAGGCGGTCCATCGTCAAAAGAAACGTTTGATCATCTGAATAGTACTTCAGAACACCCATCGTTTCAAGTTGCTGTCCAAACTGGCGCAGCCCTTGGTTCCGGCGAGGCCCGCGAAGGCCAGCACAACGATCTGACCTGCGATGTCAATCGCAGAAAAAAAGAGAGCCTTCCAGGTAGTCGCATCCCGCGCGCGATTCGTGACAGCGGCATTCAATGTCACTGTCGGCAACACTGCCAGCCCGCGCGCCGCAGGCGGCGGGTCAGGCCCAACCAATCAACGACGGGGTGTGCCGGGGCCGATGGGTCAGTCGCGGCACGTGCCCTGCACAGCGATAAACGCCTGGTACCGCGTCGCCAACAGCGGAGTCGAATCGCGTACCCCGCTCTGAACATGGTGCCGCGCATCAAGACTGGCTACGCGCTGCTGGTGCCGGTCGCAAACCGAGTTTTTGAAGCCGACGAACAGGAGGGCGCTGACTTAGACGACTTGATAATTGAGGCCGCCGGATTGCGGATTGTCGACCAGGATATCAGTGCGGCATCACAATGCGCGCATGCTTTGCACGATCAGCGTCACGTTATGGCGCATCATTTGCAGATAGGTGGCACCGGGTTGGTCAGGCTTGGAAAGCGCATCGATGTAAAGGGTTCCACCGATAGTGGCGCCCGTGTCCTTGCCGATTTGCGTGATCAGCCGGGTCTCGGACATATTTTCCAGAAAGACGGTGCGAATATTCTCGCGCTTGATCTGACGAACCAATTCACCAATCTGCTTCGCGCTCGCTGCGCTTTCCGTGGAAACACCCTGCGCGGCCAGGACCCTCAAGCGGTATCGGGCAGCAAAATAGCCAAAAGCGTCGTGCGAGGTGATCATCTTGCGCCTTGCAGCCGGTACAGCAGAAAACTGCGTGTCGATCCAGTTGTCCAACTCCGTCAGCTCTTTCAGGTACGCATCGCGGTTCGCAGCATAGCTGTCGGCACCGGCAGGATCGATTTTGCTCAGCGCCGCGGCAATGTTGCGCACATACTGCATGACATTGACCGGGTTTTGCCAGGCATGGGGATCCGCGTGGTCGTGGTCATGCCCCTTTTCTGCACTTGCATCCTGCCCCGTAAACGCACGGGCGCGCACGCCAGCAGACGCCAGGACGGTAGAGCCCTCGAATCCGGCAGATTTCGCAAGTTTGACGGCCCATGGCTCAAAGCCCATACCGTTGATGACCAGCATGCGAGAGCGCAAGATTTGCTTCGCGTGCGCAGGGCGAGGCTCGAACACATGCGCGTCCTCGTCCGGTCCGACCAGCGAGCTGACCGAAACCCGATCGCCGCCCACAACCGACACCAGGTCAGCCAGAATGCTGAAGCTGGCGGCGACTGGCAGTTTCTCGGTGCAATGTGCCGGCCCTGCGAGCAAGCAGAGACACGCGAGCAGGCCCAGGACAGTGCAGCGTATGTTGATTCGTGTGGAGGCATCGGGCATTCGAATTTCTTTCTATGCAGTTGTTGAAAATCCGGGGCGCGTCAAGGCCTCAAGCACCCCTGTGCCGCCTTGGCTGCCAACGCGACAACCATCCGGCGGGAGCAAACAGCAGTGACAAGGCGTAGAGCACACCTGCACTGCCAATGATGGTGGGCCCCGAAGGTGCGTCCAGGTGGTAGGACAGGAGCAGACCGGTGATACTGGCCAGCATCGCCTGTACGGCGGCGTTCACCAGTTGGGCCGGCAGCGTCTCGTGCCACAGACGTGCAGATACCGCGGGGACCATCATCAGTCCCACGGCCATCAGCGTGCCCAGGGTCTGGAATCCGGCGACCAAATTGATCACCACCAGCATCAGGAATCCCTGTTGCCAGAGCCAGCCGCGCCGTCCCGTTGCGGCCAGGAACACCGGATCGAAGCTCTCGAGCACCAGTCCGCGATAACCGGCGGCCAAGGTCAGAAGGCTGAGGCTCGCAACGCCGGCGACCAGCAGCAGGCCCTGTTCGTCCACGCCCAATGCACTGCCAAACAGGATGTGCAGCAGGTCGAGTTGCGTTCCGTTCCGCGAGATCAAGGTGACACCCAGAGCCAGGGCCAGCAGGTAGATCGCGGCCAGGCTCGCGTCCTCCTTGAGCTTGGTGAAGCGGCTCACCAGCCCGGCCAATGCGGCCACCACCATTCCGGCAATGACACCGCCGGTGGCCATGGCAACTAGCGAAAGGCCCGACACCATGAAGCCTATCGCAACGCCCGGAAGCACTGCGTGGCTCAAGGCATCGCCTAGCAGACTCATGCGCCGCAGGGTCAGGAACACGCCCAGCGGAGCGGCGCCGAGCGACAACGCCAGCGTGGCCACGAGCGCCCGGCGCATGAATGCAAACTCAAGAAACGGGCCCAGCATCAGGTCGCTGATCAACGCGCCGGGCATCGTCATGCAGACGCCCTGCCTAGAGGCTTGCTGTGGCTGTGGCTGTGGCAGTAATCTGCAGATTCGTCCCAGGCTTCGGCCATAGCGCGAGCGCGGTGAACGGCGCCCTGCGTTAGCACGCTGGCGGTCGAGCCCCAGCCAATGAGTTCGCGCGCGATAAGTAGCGTGTCGGGAAAATGCGCCCGCACCTGCTGGTCGTCATGCAATACCGCAACGATCGTTCGCCGCCCCGCATGCCACTTGTGCACAAGCGCGATGAGTGCCGCGGTCGTTCGCGCATCAATGGCATTGAATGGCTCGTCAAGCAGGATCAGATCTGCGTCCTGCACCATCAGGCGGGCAAACAGCACGCGCTGCAGTTGACCAACGGACAACGAGCCGACGGCGCGTCTGTCGAAGCCCTCCAGGCCGACCTCGCACAAGGCCTCGGACGTGCGCTGCGCCATCCGGGGCGTGATGCTGCCCCACGCTTTGCACTGGCCCCAGAAGCCCAGCTGAACGCAATCGACCACATCGATCGGAAATCCACGATCGATCTCGACCAACTGAGGCAGGTAGGCGATACGCTCGCGCGGCACCGACACAGCGATGCTACCGGCGTCGATCGGGGCCAGCCCCATGATGCTCTTGAGCAAAGTGCTCTTTCCGGCGCCGTTGGGGCCGACCACCGCCGTCAGTGATCCTGCCTCGAAACGTCCGCTGATATGGTGCAGGGCCGCATGCTGCTGGTAGCTGACCGTCAGGTTGTCGAGGGTCACCATGGCAGGCTCACCATTCGCGCCCAAAGGACCGATAGCCAAAGCAGGCCCACGACGGGCAGCACGGCCAGCACACGCTGCCAGGCTGGCCAGGCGAGAAAGCTACGGCGCTTTGGTCTGGATTTCGGATGACTGATGGGATCCATAGATCGCGCAATCTTGGTTGGGCGCAGGGGCGTTCCTGAATGCATGGGTTAGTATTGCAACTGAATTGCAATATAGTCTAACGCAACTAAGTTGCACTAGAAGCCGTTTGCGCTATTTTTTCTTCTGATCGCTCGCTGCGACAATACCGGACATGGCCCCTTTGCCCGATGACCCGATCGATGCCCTGCTGACAGCGCACGGCCTGCGCCGCACGCATGCTGTGCGGCTGGTGTTGCGTTGGATGCTGGCCCATCCCGATACCAGCTACACCCATGCGCAACTGCAGCTGGCGCTTCAGGACGAGGCCGCCCAGGGGCTGGATCGGGTCACGCTCTACCGGCTGATCGACCGATTGACACAGGTCGGTTTGCTGCTGTGCCGGGTGGATGTCAACCGGGTGCGGCGCTACCAGGCCATGCCCGCCAGTGTGCAGGCCACGCCGCATTTCGAATGCCGAAGCTGTCACAAGGACAGTCCGCTCGATGGCACGGTGAAGGCCAGTTCGCGCGACCTGGAGAAAGCGGCTCGCACAGCCATCGACGCGTTGCAGGCCCTCGGCTACACGGGGTTGAGCATGGATGTTGCCGTGCGTGGCATCTGTCGGGAATGCGCCACCGGAAGGGAATAGGGTTTCTCAAGAGCGATTTTTCCGGGCGCGCCGATGCTGGCCCGCCCGATCCGGGGTGGCCCATGAGGGTACTTCGGCATCGCCAAGTTTGCGCTGAGCAGCGGCAGGCCCTGCTACCCATAGCACCATAGGCCCCCTAGCACCATAGGGGTCAAGCACCATAGGGGTCAAGCACCATAGCACCATAGGGGTCATAGCACCATAGGGGTCAGGCCTTGCCTTTCACCATAGAGCACCATAGGGGTCAGGCCTTGCCTTTTGCCCCCTCCCCCCGGGCAATCAACCGGCTCACACGCGATACCGACAAGCCCAGTTCCAGGGCGATGGCGGTCATACTGATTCCTCCTGCCGTGTGGGCTTGGTAGAGCGCATCTTCCCGTTTATCGGTGGTTGCCAGCCACTGGCCGAGTGTGCGCACCCTTTGACGCTGGACCTTCGGGATGTCAGGGTCGTTTTTGCCCCTCGGTTTGGCCAGCGCCAACATGCGCTCGACAAACCCTTCGTCGCCCAGATATATCTGCTGGCGCAGCGCGCTGTCCCAGAGGTTTGCATCGGGCACCGCCGCCACCAGTCGCTCATACATTCCGACCGCACGGTGCTGGTCGACCACTGTCCGGGCCGGCCGGCCCAGCAGGTAGCCGTGCAAGCCTGGCGTGTCCAGCCACTCGGGCGCCGGGATCTTTCCAACATGCGCCCGATAACTCGACCAGGCCCAGGTAGCCGGCCTTCTCACCATGCGAGCCCTGACCGGATTGAGGTCCACATACCGGACCACCTCCAGCAAGTAGGCATCACGATCCACCAGGATCGCCTTGAAGCGCCCCTGGAACAAGTGCCCCACCTGATGGTGCCGGCGGTTGAAGGTCTGGGTGTAGACCCCATTGACGTGACGCATCAACAACGAGAGATTGGCCTGCCGTGTGTGAAGCACGAAGTGATAGTGATTTCCCATCAGGCAGTAGGCCAAGGCCTGCGCATCAAAGCGGAACAGCGCCTGCGCCAGGACCTCAAGCAGCGCCTGCCGGTCAACATCATCGACGAAGATGTCCTCGCGCCGGTCACCGCGGGCGGTGACATGGTAAACAGCGCCAGGAAATTCGATGCGTAGTGGACGGGCCATGCAAATAGGCTACGCCGGGAGGGGGCAAAAGACAAGGCCTGACCCCTTCACGTGACCCCTTCACGCCTGACCCCTTCACGCCTTCACGCTCAAGATCGTGGGCTGGCAGGTGTATGACTGCGAGAGTGCGGAGCTCGCCAGCGCGCTGCTGCAAGACATCTGCGCCAGGCAAGGCATCGTAGGTCTATGCGCCTGCACACCTGCAACGAACATCTCGGTATCGGCATTGGCCGTAAGCGTTCCGGCAACCCATCTTCCCGTTCCCGTTTGAAACTGCGAACCTCGTGCCTCGGCAATCAACCAAGAGGACGAGACGAAGATGAATCGAGAACAAATGCAGCGCTGCCTGGAAGTGGTGG
>Ga0209491_10009393_pt1 | contig 12018 bp, 5 predicted proteins | sample BON02_FD_187213 | JGI IMG/M metagenome (GOLD analysis project Ga0209491, IMG submission 187213) | Freshwater microbial communities from Lake Bonney liftoff mats and glacier meltwater in Antarctica - BON-02 (SPAdes) (version 2) | ecosystem: Environmental > Aquatic > Freshwater > Ice > Glacier... | reverse complement strand
GGCGAGGGGCGGAGCGGAGACGCACCCTTCCGCGTAGAAGACGACCAGGGCGCTGGCCACCGCGCCGAGGAAGCCATGGACGGTGAACATTTGCGACAACGAAAAGCACAGGAGCATCGTCGCGGCCGCCCGGAGTTGTGCGGCGTCGGGCTCGAGCGCGGCGTAAAGGCCGGCGGTGACGCCGGGTCCGCCGGTCGTCTCGGGCGCCGGCTTCATCTCGTCCACCATCTTGGCCACCACAATGGTCGGTGCTGACTGGAGCGGTTTTTCCATAGTTCTTGGCCGGACGACTGATCCCGAAATAGAATAACTGATTGGCGTTTCAGTAGTTATTTCCATTTTTGGCCGCGCGGTCATCGCGCGGCTGGTCCGGTCCAGTTAGGCTGTGAAGTGCTGCTAAGCAGCTCCCACCTGGCTGGACCGGCATGGCCGCGGCCGTCGACTTCGACTCGGACGCCTACTACGAGGCGCGGATCATCGCGCTGTGCTCGGCAGAAGGGCAGCTGCTGGCGGGGTCGTTGTCCGACGCGTGGGCAGCACGACTGGCGACGTTGCTGGACCTATTTGAGCCGCAGGAGCACGGTGCATGGTGCGGCTACGCCTCGACGCGGATCGCGCTGCGCCACTGCATGCGCGTGGCCGTGCCGTCACAGCGCGAGATGTACGACATTTGCACGCGCGACGGCTCCATTAAGCCGGGCGGGTCTATGGCGGGCGGGCTGAGCATGGCCCAGCTGGAGCGGATAGCGCGGCTCGTGGCTCTAGCGAGGGGAGATTTACACCTCCTCTCAGATGTGAATGGAGACTCCGGTGCGCCCGAGCTGGAGCTCGTGTACGGCGCCGCCAATCCCGCTTCTGATGTGAACGGAGCCTCCGGTGCGCCAGAGCTGGAGCTCGTGTACGGCGCCGACCGGGCCGAGTTCGAGGCGCGCCTCGTCTCCGATCTAGACCGCTCGCTCGAGGACGGCTCAGTCGTCCTTGTCAACTTTTTGCGGTCGCTCGGCGGGACGCGCGGCGGGCACTGGTCTCCCATCGGCGGCCTGTCGGTGCCGCACGGCGGCGGGGGCGAGGCGTACGTGCTCTTGCTGGACGTGGCGGCGCACAGGCTGGGGCTGCACTGGGTTCCCCTCGGTCTGCTGGTGGCCTGCTGCTGTACGCTCAACTACTACGGCACGCCACGCGGCTATTTGCGCGTCGCGCCGAGGGGCACAGATAACGCGGGCTTCGCCAGGTGCTGAGCTTCCGCGGCTCTGCTGGCGAATGGATCTTTCGGCGAGGCAAAGAGAACTGACTGCGAACGAGACTGGCCATGGTATTGGTGCCACTTCAATCTTCGATGACCATGCCGTATATTGAGCTGCAGCCGCAGGCGCTCACTGCGTATTTAATTGCTCCATTGGGCCGCTGCTTCGCAGTTGTTAGGGCTTGCACTTGCACCGCTGTTATACACTGTCACTGCTGTTTCACGCCTGGCCATCTCCCCCCGCCCCCCACCCTGGTCGCCTGCGTCCGCGAAATGCTCGGGTCTTTGCCCGTCACCACACCAGTCACAGACACCATCGCGGTTTTCGAGTGCCACACGCCGCGGACACACGCGTACGGACACACACGCGCGGATCGCGCCAACGCGCATCAACGCTCTCTGGCTCTGGCTCTCTGGTCGCGTCATCTTTTGGGCCAATACACATAATAAAAGCCGCCGTCTACATCTATGTATACATTTATTTTTATTTTTGGTTTACATTGAATGTACATTGATGTGATGTTGATGGTACATTTACATTGTGCATTGTGACAACATTGAACATTGAGAATACATTGTGCATTGTGACAACATTGAACATTGAGAATTTAATACATTGATTGAATACGAAGACATCATTATTTCATAAATTATATAAATTATGCCAAATTATATACTAAAAGTATACTAATCGTTGAAATTATGACGCCCATGCGCCATGCGCCATGCTCATTATTTTAACAATTCTACATGCCGCACGTCTAAATTTCAGATATAAATTATATAGCAACATATTAACATAATGAGTCTGTCTTCATTCATATACATTTTAAAAATTTTGTCATCTCAATCACATTATTATGACATGATATACATGTAATAATAAGGTACGATATACATGCGACATACATGATATATACATATAAATATATCGGATTAAATCCGGATTAAATCGCTAGCTAGTATATATAGTCAATATATACATATATTATCATATATATAAATATATATATATATATAGATCGGGTTAGCCCGGTATATATGTGTATGTATATAATTATATATAATTATATATATATATATATAATATATATATGTATATATAGTTTAGTCGATGTGATACAACAAATATCTATGTGTATGATTATATATATATATATATATATTATATATATATATATATATATATATATATATATATATACATACATATATAACATGTGAGTCGGTCGTATGATGGTATACATGCACAGCATATAGATACGACAATACAAAATAAACAAGGTTAACAGTATACACAAATACAACCTAAACCTACAAGCCAAGCACCCCCCGCGCCCAATCATCTCGCGCTGCGCCACGCTTGTGTGATGTGATGCTATACACGACAGCAACCTCTTAATCATGATATCGATGCTCCGATGAAAAGCTCACACACGCCTCTCCTAATGATCTGTCTATATTCTGTATCTCTCTGTCTGCTCTAAATGGCGGATAGTATGCTGTTATAGTGCTAGCTAGTGGATCGATGGCTGGACACCATCAGCGGATCGCGGGCTCTGCGCCAGAGCTCCCAGCAACCCAGGCACTAGCAAAGGGTTCGCCCTAACTTGGTACCGTGCTATAACTTGGTACTCTTCGCCAGCACGAGCGTTTGCTGCGCCGGACGACCCGCTACCCGTTACCGGGCAGCAAGGGAGCCACCCCGGCCCCCGCGTGCCGACAGCGTTCCAGGGCTCGAAATGCGTGCGCAGAAAGCTCAAGCGAAGAAAGTACCAAGTTAGGGCACGGTACCAAGTTAGGGCGAACCCTTTGCTAGTTCACCAGTAGTTCTCAAACAGCGGCCCTCCGCCTTTTTTCGCCGTCAGCCGCGCGATGGAGTCGTCGATCGCGCGTTCGGCCGCGTCTAGCCGCTCGTCGGCGTCTCCCTAACAGTAAAGAAAAGCGGACCTTAAAGTCTATTTTAGTATTGTTTTAACTGTAGTTTGCAGTGCAGATGGAATCTCGCACTCAGACCGAGCTGAAGGCCGGAGCCGGTTGGTCCTAACAAAAATAGCATTGGTCCTTCAAACTGCGTCGCAAGCCCTTTTTAACAGAGTATAGGTCTTTACACGATATCCATTCACAACAATAAATACGCAGTAGCATCCTTATGCAGGCGCCTGTTTTAAGAACTGTAACGTTCATGCGCCTTCAACTCGGTTAACCCAGTTTTGCTGGGAATCGCTTAACCGTTACAAGTTAAAGGTGCTCTGCAGCTACTAAGTAACCGCTCTAAGTAAATTCGCTTTGCTCAGGTACCTGAGCGAAATTCGGTTTTAAGTTCTTGACAGCGATTTATCCGCGATTTACCCATGAATCCGGAACAATTCGGAAGAAACAAGCGATTGACGTGTCGAAACTGAAACGTCTTTTATGCTATGAGTCACAGCATCAAAGTCAAAGTAATGAGAAGTCATTAGCACAGTTTGATTATGAGAAAGCTCTTTCGAATTACTTAGGCACACAGAGCACCTTTAAGAATAAAGCGGTGATCCTTATGATGGTATTTAATACTAATAATCAGAGTTATAGTAATTGGGTTAAGGGTTAACCCGCTCGGCCGCTCGTCGGCGTCACCCTAACAATAAAGAAAATGGGGTCAAGTATAGGTCTTTGCAGGAGATGCATTCACAACAATTGGTACCCAGTCGCATCCTTATGATGGTAATTAATAATAATAATCAGAGTAATCACAATTAGTAGTGGTAGTATCCTTTTTATTATTGTTATTTTTTACCACGGCAGAGCACTCGACACTGAGCGATGGTTAAGGGCATACTAATCAGAATAATCCGAATACTAATAATTAGAAGTAGTAGTATCCTGAATATCCTTACTCTTCTTCACCACGGCAGAGCACCCGGCGCCGAGCCAGGGTCACGGTCACAATAATTAGTAGTAGGGTTAGGATAACCACAAGGGTTAACCGTATGCTTTGTATGATGATTATTAGCCGCCGCGCAGAGAACGCCGGCGCGGGTGAGGCGTCGAGCGAGGGTCACGGTCACAATAAGTAGTAGTAGTAGTAGTAGTAGTATGCTTTGTATGATGAGTTTATTAGTCGCCGCGCAGAGAACTGCCGCTCGGGCGCGGCGCCTAGCGAGGGTGAAGGGAAAACTAATAATAAGAATCAGAAGATTAATAATTAGAAGTAGTAGCCTCCTTGTGATCCGTACTCTCGTTCACCACGGCAGAGGACCCGACACCAATAATCATAATAATGAGTAGTAGTGATCTCATTTTCATTTTTTGCGGGGGAATCCTTCATAACATACAACTCACACAACAAAAGCTGAGCGCAGCACGGAAGAACCTCCCCGGCGCCACAGGCGCCGGCGAGTGGCCACAAGACCAGAGATTGCATCGAGGGAGAAGACTCGGCTGCCGCCGGTATAAAGAGGTTCCTATCCTTGAGTATTTTTTTTATTTTTTAACGCGCAAAGCACCGTCGGCCGGGGCTCGAGTGCGACGCCGAGCGAGGGTGACGGAAATACTTACAAGTAGTTGTAGTAGTAGCATCCGTATGATGATAATTAATAAGCAGTTGTAGTAGTAGTATCCTTATGATGATAATTATCTGTATGATGATAATTAGTATTTACCGCGCAGAGAACCCACCGGCTCGGGCGCGGCATCAGCGAGGGTAACCCTCGCTCGGGTTAGGGTTAAAGGTGCCCTGCATCTACTAATTAACCGCGATGGTTGAATTCGCCTTTCTCAGGTACCTGAGCGAATTGCGATTTTAAGTTCTGACGGCGATCACCAGCGATGTATCCTAGATTTACCCATGAAACCCGGAACCATTCGGAACAAGTGATTGAGGAGTCGAAACTGAAACCATCGTTCATTATGAGTCACAGCACCAAAGTCACTAGTACAGTTAGAGGGTTAACCGCTCGTCGGCGTCCCCCTAACAGTAAAGAAAAGCGGGTCAAGTATTGGTCTCTACAAGATATGCATTCACAACAAGAAGTACCCAGTAGCATCCTTATGATGGTTATTAATAATAATAGTTAGAGTAATAATAATTGGGTTAAGAGTGAAGAAAGGGGGGTCAAGTATAGGTGTTTACAGGATATGCATTCACACCAATAAGGATCCAGTAGCATACTTATGATGGTAATTAATAACACTATCAGAGTCATAATAATTGGGCTCAGGGTTAAGGCCGCGGCAAGCCGCTCGTCGGCGTCCCCCTAACAGTAAAGAAAAAGGGGTCAAGTGCAGGTCTCTACAAGATATGCATTCACAACAATAAGTAGCCAGTAACATCCTTGTGATGATAATTAATAATAACAATCAGAGTAATAATAATTGGGTTACGGGTTAACCGCTCGGCCGTGTCAAGCCGCTCGTCAGCGTCCCCCTAACATAAAATAAAAGGGGTCAAGTATGAGCAGGCCCTAGTTTCACTGTAACACAACTCAACGGCTAACGTGGAGGGATGGTGTACAAAGGCCGTTATAATTGAAGGCGGCTAAATGGCTAAATAAATTAGGCCAACACAAGTAGAGAAAAATGGGTTATTAAACCGTTATTCACCATTTTGCAATGAAATATACACCCTCTGCTCGCGTCGACAATTTCTCTATTAGAAAGGCAAACTAGGGCCTGCTCATAGGTCTTCACAAAATATACATTCACAATAATAAATACCCAGTAGCATCCTTATGATGGTAATTAATCATAATAATCAGAGTAATCATCATTAGTAGCGGACAGGAACCGTATTATCCCTATTGTTTACCACGGCAGAGCACCCGACACCGAGCGAGGGTTAAGGGCATACTACGAATAAGTACCTAGTAGTATTCCTTTTTATGGCAACATTATTATTCAGCGCGCAGAAAACGCCGGCTCGAGCGCGGCGCCGAGCGAGGGTTAAAGGTGCCCTGCAGCTATTAATGAACCGCTATGCGTGAATTCGCGTTGCTCATGTACATGAGCGAGTTCCGACTAAGAGTTTCGTCGTTTTAATTTTAGGAAACTCGAAGTCGAATCACGTAGACGCACCGGGCACCTTTAAGGGCATAATAATAAATAATCATCAGAATAATAATAATTATAAGTAGTAGCCTCCTTATGATCCTGATGAGTATTCCCCGCGCAGAGAACCGCAGGATGGATCTCGAGTGCCGAGCGAGGGTTAAAGGTGCCCTGCAGCTACTAATTGACCGCTATGGGTAAATTCGCTTTGCTCAGGTACCTGAGCGAGTTTTGACTACGAGTTTCGTCGTTTTGATTATAGGAAACTCGAAGCCGAATCACTTAGGCGCACAGGGAACCTTTAAGGGCATAATAGTAAGAAGAATCAAAAAAAAAAAATTAGAAGAAGTAGCCTCCTTATCATCCTTATTAGTACTCACCGCGCAGAGAACCGCCGGGCGGATCTCAAGTGCGACGCCAAGAGGGTTGAGGGAGTAAAACAATCCTTATGATAGTAATTAATAATAATTTGTAGTGGTAGTGTCCGTATGATCCTGATTAGTATTCACCGCGTAACAATAAGTACCCAATAGCATCCTTATGATGGTAATCAATAGTAATAATCAGAGTGATAATCATTAGTAGCGGTTGTATCCGTATCATCGCTATTTTTTTCACGGCAGAGCACCCGACACCGAGCAAGGGTAACGGGCATACTATTAATAAGTACCCAGTAATATCCTGATTCTGATGATTATATTAATTACCGCGCAGAGAACCGCCGGCCGGATCTCGAGTGCCACGCCGAGCGAGGGCAACGGGTTGATGAGCGCCGCGGTCCAGAGCGCAACGTCCGACGGGTGTCTCGACGGATCAGGCGCCACGCCGAGGTCGGATAGAATCTGAAGAAAACAAACGAGAAAAAAAAAAAACTGTTGCTCAGGGTGTTAGAATCTCGGGTTATCCCGAGCAACAGTTTTTTTTTTTTTTTTTTCGGGTTAACCTAACCCGACGCTTGGTACACTATATGCACGTCCGACGGGTGTCTCGATGGGTCGGACGCAGCGCCGAGGTCAGACAGAATCTACAAAAGGGTTAAGGGTTAAGGGTTATCCTCCCTGTTGAGTGTAGCTGCTGAGATGTTGCCCTTTATAGTACGCCCTGCTGACTACCCTAGGAACCTGTTGAGTGTAGCTGCTGAGATGTTGCCGTTTATAGTACCGCCCTGTTGACTATCCTTGCACAGCAACACGCCATAGGGTGTTGGAGTCTAAGTTGGGCCGCGTGGTATATTCACGTCTGAAAGTGCCTCAAGAAGTCAGGCTCAGCGCCGAGGTCGGACAGAATCTGCAAAAAAAGTCCTGCGCTCAGCTTTTGTGTTGTGAGTTGTATGTTATGAAGAATTTAAAAAAAAAAAAAAAAAAAAACTCCTGATACCGGCGGCGGCCGGGTCTTCTTCCACGATGCATCTTTTGGTCTTCTGACCACGCGCCGGAGCCTTGGGCGCCGGGGCTGTTCTTGTGCTGTGGGCTCAGCTTTTATGGTGTGAGTTGTATGATATAAAGAATACACACACACACACACAGACACACACACACACACACACAAACGTATGGTGAGCAACACGCCCCAAGGAACCTGTTGAGTGTAGCTGCTGAGATGTTGCCGTTTATAGTACCGCCCTGCTGACTACGCTTGCACATCAACACGCCACAGGGTGTTGGAGTCTAAGCTTGGCCGAGTGGTATGTCCACGTCCGACGGGTGTCTCGACGGGTCGAGCGCGCAGCGCCGAGGTCAGACAGAGTCTAAAAAAAACAAAAAACGTATGGTGAGCAACTGTGCAGGATTCACCCGATATATGAATATATGTATATATACATAAATACATATATATATATGTATATACATATATATATGTATATGAACATGTATATATATATATATAAATATATATATATATATATGTATATATGTATATATATATATATATATATATATATATGTGTCCTGTGGTGTGCTCGAGGGTTGTGTATTCCCTGGTTCGAGGGCTTGTTGTGTTTCGCGGCTCCCTTGCGCACTCACTCGCTCCAACTGGCCCGGGCAGCGCTCTCGCCCCGACTCGCGCACGAGCGCCACCCACTCGTCGGCCCGCTCGAGCAGCGCCGCCGCTCGCTCGCGCAGCCCGGCCGCCTCCGCCTCGGAGCCAAACTCCTCCGGCTCGCCGCCCTGTCGCGTCAGGCTCAGCCACCGCACGCGCGCGGTGAAGACGGGGACGCCGAGCCCAAAGCTGGCGTCGCGGTCGATCAGCGACAAAACCTCGCAGAGCCGCCCGCCCACGAAGCAGACGGCGGGGTCGGCGTCGTGGGAAAGTTCAACGGCGGCGGCCACGCCGACGCGGATCGGCCGGGGCGCGCGGAGGCCGCGCTCCAAGCCGGCGATGACGACCGGCTCGCCGCTGAGGCTGCGGAGCAGCTCAACCAGCGGCTTCGGGAACGTGGCTGTTAGCCGCTGGCGTGGAAGCAGCGCGTCGATGAGAAGCAGAGCCACCTCCGACACCTGCCCCGCCTCCATGGCGCGGACCCGCTCGATCCGCTCCGTGAGCAGGGACATGTCGAAGGCGCCGCTGCCATCCATAGCCATCATCGCCGCCGCTCGCAGTGGTGACGGTCGGGCGCGGCGCACGTTGAAGTGTTCGCCCGTGGCCGCTGTAGCTCGCAGGTGTGAGGGCGAGTGCAGTGTTGTCGTCAACGGAGCCGACAGCTGATAAGCAGCAACTGCGGACGACGTCAGCAGGGTGGCGAGCGCCAGCATCGGTAGTCGCTGTGCCGGACGCTGTGCGGCTTGTTCGAAGCGAACGACGACTTTTCCAAATCGACCGAAGAGAGCTGTTCACGGTCTTTTACCCCGAACTGCGTCCCTTGTGAACAACTTTCCGTGTATGACCGTCTGTGAATACAACTTGGCGAATTGAGCAACTCGAAGACCGCGCTTTAGACCATGCGCCGCCAGCTGCTGGCACTGCTGCACCTTCTGGCGCAGTGGGCCGAGGCCCTGCACCCTGCGGTCCGCAGCACGGCCTGCGCGGTCCGTTCCGGAGCGCCGGCGATGGCAGCCCGCTTCGCCGTGGGCGTGGACGTCGGCACTGGCTCGGCGCGCGCCGGCGTGGTGGACGTGGCCACGGGCGAGCTCTGCGGTGTGCACAAGCAGGACATCGCCATGTTCAACCCGCTGCCCGAGCATTTTGAGCAGTCGAGCGACGACATCTGGGCGGCCGTGTGCAAGTGCGTGAAGGCTGCGCTCGAGGACGCCGGCGCGACGGCGGACGACGTCTGCGGCGTGGCCTTCGACGCGACGTGCTCGCTCGTGCTGCTCGATGGCGAGGACCGTCCCGTGGGCGTGGACCCCACCGTCCCCGACGACACCGCGCGCAACGTCATCGTGTGGATGGACCACCGGGCCGAGGAGCAGGTGATAGCGAGCAGAGCACACCGCGCCGAGCCGCAGTCCCACCCGCGAGCCTCACCGCCTCCTCTCGCCCATCTAGGCCGCGCGCATCAACGCCGGCGGCCACCCGCGCCTGGCCAACGTGGGCGGCGTGATCTCTCCCGAGATGGAGATCCCGAAGCTGCTCTGGCTCAAGGAGAAGATGCCGAAAGCCTTTGCGGCGGCGGCGGGCGCGGCGACCACGGGCAAGGCGCTCGACCTCTCCGACTTTCTCGCGTACAAGGCGGCGGACAGCAGGGGCCACGCGCGCTCCCTCTGCACAACGGTGCGTCCAGGCGGCGTCTCTATCCTAACGCGCCGCACAGACTGCCACCCTCCCTCCCGCCTCGCTGAGCCACTCTGTTAGCACCGAAGCAGGTCCCCACCCCCTTCTCGCCACCCTCCCTCCCGCCTCGCCGAACCTCTCTTTCAGCACCAGAGCAGGTCCCCACCCCTTACTTCTCACCCCAGGTGTGCAAGTGGAACTTTGAGGCGTCGGCCGACGTGTCCCGGTGGGACCGCTCCTTCTTTACTTCTGTTGGCTTTGCGGAGTCAGACCTCCCAGAGTCTTCCATCGGCGCCGAGGTGCTGGCGCCCGGGCTGCCCATGCCGGGCGGCGGCGTGGGCACCGAGGCGGCGAAAGCGATGGGGCTCAACGAGGGGACGCCTATCGGCATCGGGATGATCGACGCCCACGCGGGGGGGCTAGGCTGCCTCGGCGCCGCGGTGCTTGGCGAGGAGGGCGCGGGCGGTGCCACGGCTGCGACGCTGGAGGGCCGGCTGGGACTTATCGCAGGCACCTCAACCTGCCACATGGCCTCCTCCGCCACGCCCTGCTTCGTGCCGGGCGTCTGGGGGCCCTACTACTCGGCCATGTTCCCGCAGCTCTACCTGAACGAGGGCGGCCAGTCGGCGGCGGGCGCCTTCCTCGATTTCGTCATCCGCTCGCACCCGGCCGGCGCGCAGCTCGCAGCCAGGGTGAGGATTGGCCTTTACACGATATTGTTTTGTTTATGAGCTTTGTGCACGAATGAATACTATTCTTTGCGCACTCACCCGTTGTTTAGGTTTCCCACATTACCCCGTCATCGCCCGCACTATTGCGCAATATAACGTTTGCCCCCGACCCTCCGTTATTGCAATATATACCATACAATATTGGCAATTGCAATATCTTGTAAAGGCCAAATTGGCCTACACGATATTGTCACTACCAAGATTGTATGCTGAATGGCAACACAGGGGGGGCGGGGGGGGGGTCATAAACTGCCCAATATTGATAGAACAATACAACGGGGGGGTTGCAATAAAGGAGATGTTGAACGCCAATAATAATATTGGCAATTTCACCATCCCCGAATAATCAAACAAATATCTTGTAATGGCCAAGGTGAGGACTGTCCTCCAAATGCGGTTGCGATTGTTCAAACCACTCTTCAAACTGTTCAACCTGAGCGAATCACGTATCTCCTTGAATAGTTGCTGGGTGGAGGTGTCGTTAAAGAACCTTCAACACCTAGGGAATAAAGGAGGCGCCTTTAACACAAAAGCGCTGGTCTCTGGCTCGAACAAGTCTCTTTTTCGCAGTGAATACAGCCCCCAAGCCCCCCATCTCCAGCTCAAACACCCCACCTCCCGTCCCTTATGCTAGGCTATAGCCCCCAAGCCCCTCGTTCTCCAGCGCAAACACCCTACCTCCATAGCCCCCAAGCCCCCCGTCTCAAGCAAACACTCTACCTCCCGTGTCTTCTGATAGGCTAAGGCCGCCGGGGAGCCGCCGGTTCGCGGTTCAAAGAGAAACGAATACAGCCCCGAAGCCCCCCCCGTATTTAGCGCAAACACCCAACCTCCCGTGTCTTGTGCTAGGCCAGAGCCGCCGGTGAGCCGCCCGCCGCCGCACTCAACCGGCGCCTCGAGGCGAGAAGCCCCCCGTCTAAAGCAAACTCTCTACCTCCCGTGTCTCCTGCTAGGCCAGGGCCGCCGGTGAGCCGCCCGCCGCCGCACTCAACCGGTGCCTCGAGTCGCTCGCCTCCGCGCTTCTTCGCAGTGCATACAGTCCCCCAGCCCACCGTCTTAAGCAAACATTCTACCTCCCGTGTCTTCTGCTAGGCTAAAACCGCCGGCGAGCCGCCCGCCGCCGCACTCAACCGTCGCCTTGAAGCGCTCGCCATCGTGCGCGGCGTGGCGCTGCCCATCCTCGCCGCCGACGTCCACGTGACGCCAGACGTGAACGGCAACCGCTCGCCGCTAGCCGACTCGGCTATGCGCGCGGGCGTGGTGGGGGTGAATCATAAATATGTATATAATGAACATATATATTTA
>Ga0209491_10009387_pt1:0-10000 | contig 12026 bp, 15 predicted proteins | sample BON02_FD_187213 | JGI IMG/M metagenome (GOLD analysis project Ga0209491, IMG submission 187213) | Freshwater microbial communities from Lake Bonney liftoff mats and glacier meltwater in Antarctica - BON-02 (SPAdes) (version 2) | ecosystem: Environmental > Aquatic > Freshwater > Ice >... | reverse complement strand
GTCGGCGCCTCCCTTGATACCGAGGCTTCGGTGTTGTTCTTGGCCGCCTGGAGCGAGCGCTGCATGAGTAGCGCATCTCTGCGAGCTCGTCCACCGGTGCGGCCGCTGCGAACGCCACCAGACTATGTCCAACGTGGGCGCGCGCGGCTGCTGTGAGCTCCTCTGTCCGGATGGGCAGCCGTGCGGCAGGCGTTACCTGCGTCGCCTTCAGCGTTGCTGTATAGCGCGCCTCTTTTGTGCCGTCGGCGGCCAGTAGTCTGGCCGCGTAGTCGGCCCACGTGATGGCTTGCAGTAACTCTTTTATGGTTGCCGCGGCGTTTTTGCCCCCGTCGGCTGGGCGCCCCGGTGCTGACATCCCGATTGCGTGTGGGGCATCCACATGCATACGCGGTGCAATGGCGTCTGGCGGCCTTGGTGCCTCCATGGCGCGTTGCGCCTCTGCGCCGGAAGCCACCGGCGCGAACGGCGCTGGGTGCTGGAGCTGGGCACGCGCATGCGCGTCGTCGAGTCAAAGATGTCGTCCAACAGGTCGTGCGCCATGAACTCGATCACTTCGGTGCCGTAAGGGTACGGCCCGTGCCCGATCTCGGGGTCGCCGCTCGTGGCGCTCCGGCCGCCTCCGCGGTGCCACGCAGGGACGCGCGCGCGCGCTCCGGCGGCGGATCGAGCGGCGGCGGGTCGAGCTTGCGCGGGTCTCTGCCGATCACCGCGCAGACGTCGCGCCGTGTCGCCTCATGCCCCCGACTCGCGGCGTTCGCCATCGTCGGACGCTCCCCGAAAGTTTGCGCCGCGTCGCCTCGGCTCGTCGGCTCGTGTTGCGCATACGCGACCACGCGAGCGGCCGTGTCGTCGTCGTCGCCAGTCGTCGTGGGTGCGGCCAAGAACGTCGCCCGTGCGCTCGTGTCGATCGCCCATTCGCGCGCAACCTTGTTGGCGATGTGGCGCAGTATGTTGTGCGCCATAAACTTCACCACCTCGGTGCCGTACGGGTACGGCCCGTGCTCGATCACAGGGTCGCCACTCATGACGCTCCACGCCGCCTCAGCGGCGCCCCGCAGGAATGCGTGCGCACGCTCTGGCAGCGGGTTGAGCTTGCGCGGGTCGATGCCGATCGCCGAGCAGACGTCGCGCAGTGTTGCCTCGTGCCCCCGACTCGCGGCGTCCGCCATCAGCAGACGCTCTCCGAAGGCTTGCGCAACGTCGTCTCGAATTGTTGGCTCGTGCAGCGCCTTCCACTCCGGCTGGCGTATGAGGTACTCGTGCACGGCCGCGAGTGTCGCCGCCTTTGAGTCTCTCGCCGGCGCGTTCTCATCGGTGCACCATGCGCACAAGGCGCACACAGTGGCGAGCGTGTCCGAGACCAGGCGCACATGTTTCGCGCCGGCCAGCCATGGGCTCACGATCACGATGTCCAGACCAATCTCGATGAGCTCGAGGCAGGTGATGTGCAGCTTGTTGAGGTGCGGCACCAAGGTGAGCGGGACGTTCCACCAGATGCCGTAGAAGAAGCATCCGAGGCCGATCTTGTTGTGCAGCTCGCCGTCTTTCTTGGTGGCGTCGCCCGCGAGCACCCAGATGATGCCCTGGTCCGTCTTGAGCGACGCGTCGGGCCCGACCGCGGACCCCAGCATGGACGCGCCTGGGCGGTTGGCGAGCACGTGCTGCCAGCTGACGAGGCGTGCCTTCATTTGCTTGCGCAGGCGCACGATCGTGTAGGGGCCCTCGCCGAGCTCCGCATCCTCTCCTAGCGGCGCGAAGAGCCCTTTCATGCGGTAGAATCCGCCGCCTGTTGTCTTGAGGACGTCTTGCAGCGTGCCGACGAAGCTGCGGTACGACGCGACGTCACACCTTCCAGCGAAAACGTTCGTAATGTCTCTAAGTAGCGCCGCCGCCTTGTGCTGTGGCACCCACGTGAGAAGGTGCGTGGCCGAGAGCCCGCACCCGATCCAGATGAGCCCGCCGCCGATGTGCCACTTGTGGACGCCGGCCGCCGCCATGTTGAGGCCTTGCGCAGGCGTGGGCACCTCGCGCACAGGGTCCGGCGGCGGGCCTCGCGCTACGTCTTTCGCGATGTCGAGCTGCTGCTCCACGTGCTGACAAACGATGACGCAGTGGCATGGCTCGCCGGTGACGGCGCCCATGCAGCCGCAGCGCACGGCCACCTTCTTGCCGAGCACACCTACGCGGTGCTGCAGCTGTTTCAGCCAGGCCCACAGACTGCCTTGCGCGCGCTGCCTGCGCCTCGTGCACAGTGAGTTGACGTAGGCTGGCGACGTCTTGCACGTCGCAGCGCTATTCGCCGCACGCGAGAAGACAAGCGAACGCGCGTGTGGCTTCCAGCGCAGTTGGCCCGTTGAATGGGTTGCCGCCTGGGCCGCCTCGCGCGCCGTTGACGACTCTCTCGTCGTGGCGCTGCTGCTGCGTTCGCGCGATGGCGCGGATCTCTCCGCGCCGCTTGCGTGAGACGCCTCTGACGAGCCGGTCTCCGCGCAGCGCGACCATGTGGCGCCGGGCTGTGCCGCGCGCGGCGTCCGCCGTGTCCGCGCACACGTGCTGTGCCGGGCCGATGAGCCTGCAGAAGCTGGTGATGGTCGCCGCAGCCGCTGTTGGCCCGACCATGCCAGAGAACATGTCGTCGGTGTACTGCAGCGCCTCCTGCAAGCGTGCGTGCGACCCGTAGTCGTCATGCGGTATCGCCTCCCGCTTAGTCCAGAGGTTGGCGACGCGGGGCGGCTGCGTTTCTGCTCCTCGACGTAGCCCTCGAGGGCTTTGGTGACGTGCCGCTGCAGCATCCATACGATCGCGTCGGATGGCTGCTGTGCGATGAGGCTTGCGCGCGTCCACCCCATGGACATGATGAGCTCGAGCAACACGTCAAGCGTGTTCGGGTGCGCGCCGCCCTCCGCTCGCCGCGCATGCAGTGCGAAGCCGAGCTTCCAGATCTTCGCCATCTCGTAGACGAGCTGGTGGAAGAAATATTCGTAGTCGAACAGCAAGGTCAGCACGGCCAAGTCCCCGCTCTCTGCAAGCGCTTCTAGGATGCAAATGTTGACGCACACGTCCTCGATACGCGGCTTGATCTCTTTCTGCAGGAAGGGCTCGTTGCCGTCGCCGCTCGCGTTGTTGAGCGAGTCCACCGGCGTCTGTGCGTCGCGCGTCAGCTCTTCTTGCCGCGGGTGTCCTTGCTCTGCGACTCCCCTGGGCGGGTCGCCGTCTTTGCGCGGCACCGCGCCACGTGGGCAAATGCGAGTTGGCGATGCGAGTAGCCGCGCCGGCCTCGGCGGAGCCGTGTCGCCGGCAGTGCCTACGCCTGCGCTGCTGGCGTATCAGCCCTTCGTCTTGAGCGTGTGCATCTCTTCCGCCATGGCGTCCGCCCCTCCTGCGACCTCTGTCAGCGAAAAGAGGTTGCGCGCGATCGTCATGTTGAACGCGAGACTGTCGCCGGTGCGCACGCCGTGTATGATGAAGGACTTGTTCGGGAAGTCCTTGATCTCGGCGAGGAAAGCGGCCTTGTTCATGGCAGAGTCGAGCGTTGATCCTTGTGCGCCCAGAAGCTCGCAGCGCCCGTTGATGAAATGCATCGCTCGCTTTTGGAGCCACAGCATGCGCGCCTTGTCGCTCCAGCTGCGCGGCTGGGGTCGCGGCGCATGCTCGCCGTGCACCGTCTTCGCGTTCCATGTGGCGACGAGATCCGCCTGCTGCTGCACGTCTGCGCGGTGTTCTGGCCTGAACGTTGCGAGCGCCGTGCGTGGCCTCGGGACCCCGCTTGGCCACCTTGGAGCCGGCCACCTCCGGGGCATAGGCTCTGTGCTTGGGATGATGCACCTCCTCTAGAATGGCGTGCTCCCAATCTGCCCAAGGGCGTGGGCGCCTCGCGAGATTGATCACCTCGCCTGGCGACCGCACGGAGTGCGCGTCGGCGATCTTGTCGCGCCATTGCCGCGCCTGCGCGGCAATGTGCGGCTCAGCCTCTGCGGCCGTCTCCAGCATACCGCTGAGCTGCTCGAGGTCGCGCCGTAGCCGTGTCTCGGCGCGTGCCATGTCTAGCAGCCTCGACCCGGCCAGGCTGTCGCGGTGCGTGGGTGCGGCATGGATGGCGCCTAGCCTCGCCTCCGCGTCTGCGGCGGCGCCTTGTGGGACGATCCATCCATCGGTCGTCCACTTGAGGATGCCGATGATGCGCGTCAGCTTGTCGCCGCAGATGCTCGTGCGCGCGTGCCAGACGAGCCCTGCATCGCCGATGCCCTGCGCGTCCGTTAGGCCCGCCGGCACCCACGCCACGATGATGGCCGTCTCGACGCCTCCGATCGGCATGTAGACGGCGGGCGCGCTGCGGACACCCCCGTCGTTGTCAGGGCTGACAGTGCTGCCGAAGATGGCCTCGAGCAGCGTTTCCGCCGCCTTTGTGCTGTGTTTGCGCGCAGCTGACGTGCGCCCTGCCGCCTGGTCGTCCAAGACGCCCATCACCGCGTGCTGGCTGTCCGCCGGTAGCAAGAAGCGTAGCTCGCCGTCTGCGCGCCGCTGCGCCGGGACAACCAGAATGGTGTCGCCGCGTAGGTTGGATACGTCTACCGTGCGCGGCGTCACCTTGGCCGCGCCAGCCGCTTCCCGCGCGCGCAAGCGCGTGGCAGCCTTGGCGAGTCGGCTTGCGCTCTGGTTGCTTTGTTCAAGGCTGCGTCAAGCCCGCCTAGCTGTTTCGGTTGCCCGCTCCGTGCCGCGCGGGTTAACCCTAACCCCTTAACCCTAAGCCCGCCGCGAAGCGCTCGATCTCGATGACGAACTGCGGCTGCGCGCCGGTGCCGTCGGGCTGCACCTGCAGCGCGAGTTCGTGGGCGAAGCCGGCGGGCGTTTCGTTGCGCGCCTGCGCATGCGCCCATGCTGTGTTTGCTGCTCGCGCGCTCCCGCCGTTCGAGCCTTGCGACTCGTGGTGGTGCGCATGCGTGGGGCGCGGGAACGGCGCGCCGCGTACAAAGAGTAGCATGGACTCGTTCCTCTCACTGCCCGAATCCGCGAGGTTGGTGCGCATGTAGGGCGCGTCGTGGAAGTCGCTGGCGTAGCCGTCGCGCGTCTCGGCCATAAGGCACTTCGCGCGTATGCACCAGCCGCGCAGCCACTGCTTGATGCAGTCGAACATCCTGTCGTCTAGCGCCATGGTGGCCGCCGTGTCGAGGCCAAGGCTCAGTGCCTGCTGCTCACTGGGCAGAAATGTGAAGGCACGCTCCCATCTGCTCCCGTGCGAGATAGCCAGCGCGTCGCCTTGGTAGTGGAAGCCGGGCACCGTGCTCTCGCTCGATTCGATGTCGATCGAGATTGCGGTGTGTCCAAGTGCGTTGGATGCGTCGCGGACGCGGCCGGACCTGTCTCCCACCGTGATGGTGGTCGGCGGGTTCTTTGTGCGGCGCAGCGCGTCGAGATGTAGCGGCGTGCTGATGCATGCTCCTGCGTGCTGCTGCAGCGCGTCTCCTTGTGGCGCCGCGTCTTGGTTTTGCTCGCAGGCCGTGCTCGAAGGCGGTGGCTCCGCTCCGTCTGCGGCGTTGCGCCGCCGCGGCGTGGGTAGGTTTCCGTCACCTTGCCGCGCGCGTGCCTTCCCGTCGCCGACGCTGCTCGCGCGCTCGCTGCCGTCTAGGCCTAGGCTGCCCGACGCCTTGGCGACGTGCTCTCCGCCTGGGCGCCTAGCGTTGTCTGTTCCGTCACCTTGCCACGCGCGTGCCTTCCCGTCGCCGCCGCTACGCGCGTGCTCGCTGCCGTCTAGGCTGCCCCCTCGGGTTAACCCGACGGTTGCGTGCCGCCGCTGTCCCAGCCGTCGTCCTCCTCGTCGAGTCTGTTTGATGCGGCATTGGTTGCCGCGTTGGCTTTGGCAAGCTTGGCCGCGTTGTAGTTGTGCTTCTCGTCGGCAACGCGGTCGCGTTTGCTCCCACGCTTGGCGCTCAGGTCCGCGCCGCTTTGCTCGCCGCCACCGTTCGACTTGCACTCCGAAAGGGAGCCGTATTCCCATGCATGCTTGCTCGCGCCGCGTGTCTCGTGCCTGGGCTGGCCGAAGTGCGGGTAGCATGCCTCGAGCGCTGCCGTGCCCCACGACCTCGCCATCATGCCCTCAATGCAGGCGCCCTTGCTCGCCATGGCGCGCCTGGCAATCTCAGCTACGACGTAAGGTCCTTGTTTCTTGCCGTCGCGCATGCCTGTGATAAAGCCGTTGCAGACGCTCGCAGAGCAGAGGTGCGACTTCGTCTTTCTGGTGGCAGCGGTGGCGCGGCTGGCGCCCGCGCCCTGCGCCGGCTGCCTCGCGGCGCCCGGCATGCTCGGGCCGGCCGTCCCGAAGTACGGGATGAAGCTCGCCATATTTGAGCGCCGGCCGGCCAAGAGCCTGGTATGGTGGTCGTAGGCAATCGTTGCCGCGGCCGGGGCGCGCCTGTCTTACGGGCGCGCCATCGGGTTGCGCGAGGCGAGGAATGCTCCCCGCGCCGCACCGAGGTGCTTGATTGTCTTCATGGTGTAGCTCCGCCCCGCCTCCTCGATCTTGTCCTGGACGGCCGGCGGCGCGCCGTGCTCACCGTAGGTGGTGTACACGTGGATCACCTAGTTGATGATGTACGGCAGCGAGCCCTCGTCCGTCTCCGAGAAGCCGCGCAGCGCCACCATTGCGACGACTACGCGTTTGGCATCCAACAGGTCGTTCAGCGTTGCGTATCTTGTCAACCATCGGCTTGGGCAGGAGCACACCGCGCGACGCCGCGCTCGCCGCGCGCAGGATGTGTCCGAGCCGAGCTTGCCCCAGTCGCTCTTTGTTGTGGCGGTGTAAGCGTCCAGTATCTCGAAGCCGAGGAGCGTCTTCGGGACCGTCTCGTCTCGGGGGCAAGCGCCAGTGCGGCCCCGCGTCCCATCAGCGCTCCCCACGCAGTGCGCGCGGTATCGGATATGACCTACAGGTCCAGGTCGACGAGGCCGCCATGTATGCACTGCGAGCCCTCGGCGGCGAGGTGGACGAGCGGCACCCAAAGCTCCTCGTCGCCGCCTTTGACGCGGCCCGTGGCCGCCATCTGCAGCACGTCCATGTCAGTGATAGGGTCGCGCACTGCCCCGCGCTTCTTGATGGCGGTCATCAGCGCGCGGTATCCTAGCTTGTTGATCGCGGCGGGTACGCTGTCCTGGTAGTGCTTGGGCACGGTCCCGCACGGTCTCCTGACCTCCGCGCTTGTCTTTTGCGTCGGCGCCGCCTGCGCCTGCCGCCCCGCCGCCTCCTTGCGCGGCGTCGCTTGCCCGCGTGGCTGCGCGCTCAGCCGCTAGGACGGAGCTGAGGGCGTGTTCGCACCGCTCGTTCGTAGTCTTTCCGCTCCACGGTGCGGCCTCGAGCATGCCGCGCAGATGCGCAATCCGCGACTTCATCTCGCGCATGTTGCCCAGGTTGAGCGACTCCTGCGAGTTGAGTATGCCGACACGTCGGGCCACCATCTCGACCGCGGCGTGCGCCTCGCCCGTTGTTGCAGACAACGCGCTGCCGCTCACGTTTCCTCCGGCGATGGCGGAAATCGTGTTAACCCCCTGTCGAAGTTGGCCACTACGTTGGCGAACCTTTGTTTGATGGTGTGCGTCTCCACCTTGCCCTCGCCCTCCTTTGCGCTCCAGCAGCTCGCGCGCGTGCGCAGTCGCCGCGCGTGACGGCGCCTCCCGGCTTCTCTGCGAAGCCATCGAGCTCCGCCGGGAGCATCGCGGCGTGCACCAACTCGACCGTGCCCGCGGCTTTCTCGTCGTCGCCTAGCTCGTTGGCGTATTCCAGCAGTTGATGGCCACTGCCTGGCGATTATGTCGACGTTGACGTTGAAGGGCACGTCCGCGCGCGCGGCGTGCGTCACGTGGTCGCCCATCGTGTTGTACATCCACGAAGCGGCTCCAAACTTGCCGTCCGAGCCGGTGAGGTCGCGCATGGTGATGTGGTAGAGGAAGGCGCGGTTCAGCTGCCGCGTCACCTCGTCTTGAGTCGGCGGTCCGTCAGCGTTATCTGCCTGCACTGGCGCCAAATATTCTTGCTGCAGTTGCAGGGCCGCGCGCGTCGCGGCTGGCGCTTTGGCCAGGGCCGCCTGCACCGTCCGATGGAACACGCCGTACGCCATCGGTGCTGCCGCGCCGGCGACTCCCTCGAGCTTCGAGGTGGTGTCCCAAAAACGCGTGGTTAACCGTCCGCCCCCGTCAATCTAAAATCAAGAGATTCACGCTTTGGACGCCGCTGCTGCAGTAGAGGCGGAAGCTCTTCTCGCGCAGGTTAAGAAAGCGGCGAGGCGCGATGCTCAAACAGCGCGCACGCGTCGGTCGCGTGCAGCTGATGCTGCTGCCGCACCTGCAGACGACGCAGCGACAGCACTGCATGAACAGAAGAAGGTGGGGTTAACCCGCCCGCAGACGAAGTGGCGGCCGCTCGTCTCGAACAGAAGAAGGTGGCGCGTCGCGAGGCTGATGCTGCGTGCAGGCGTCGGTCGCGTGCAGCTGATGTCACTGCCACGCTCAAATGCGTGTGGAGTGGTCTGTGTGTGGCACGATGTGTGATGTGTGTTGGCCAAGCGGCGGCACATGTGCTGTGGTAGTTGGTCCAGAGATGTCCGGGGGACCCAGCCTTCGGTGTCAGTATGATAGATATATCAGCGATTGTTTCTCAACAGGGAATTCCTAATGAGATGAGATGATACGTTCCCCGGTGCTATCGCTCAGCATCGTCGCGTTTAACCTGTCTCCACGAGCCAACGTGCGTCCCGCCGGCGCACCCAGCGCAAGCAGGCGGTTGTCCTGGACCACCACTTCGTCATCCTTCCGGAGTTGGGCGATGGTCTTTGGATACCCTTTCCCGACCTCGTCGAGATGGTCGTCAGCTACGCGTACAGCGTGGAAGTCAAGGCTCGTGGTTTCTTCTCTGACGACGGCTGGACCGAGATGGAAGCCCGCCACCTGGCTAAGTTCGAGGACTACCTGGAACGCCTCCACTGGGACCGGTACTCTCAAGACGAGTCGATCGACATTGACGATATCGGCCGCCATGTCCACAGCGACGTGCACTTTCGGTTCCACCTCGACGGCTTCCGCACCTGGCTTCGGCGCAAGGTGCTCAAGAATGACGAGTCCTCGCGGCACATCCTCTACCCGCACAAGCGCTCCGACGAGCTCTCTCCCGACGAGCAGCAGTTCTTTTCTGAGCTGCGGCTCGGCGTCCTCATATACCTCGGCGACGTGCATCCCCAAACTGGCATCGACGTCACCTACGCTCCTTCCCGCCTCGCTGGCGTGGTCGGAGTGCCCGTTCGTGATCAGGGAGTCGATTGCCACGGCTTTCACGGCGGTGTTATGCACAGTGAAGACAGTGACGATGGATGCCTCTGCTCTAATGATGTTGACTACGACACGCGCTCTGACTACCTCGATGACGAGCGCTACTACTAAGATCTTCTTCGCGCTCGCTGACCCCTGGTCTCCTGACCCAGTGGCGTGCGAGTTCAACGAATGCATTGCTATTCCCTGTTCTGCAGATAGGTTCACCGCGTCTCTACCCCTTTTACGCGTTGTTCAACTGGCCCTACACTTCAGTACACTACCTTGCCTCTTCTTTAGTTCTCGCATGCCCACTTGGCCTGCTGCCCTGGCTTCTGCCTGCCCGCACCTCTCGTTTTTGTCTCCGATGTCTCCACCGCGCGGCGCGCTTGTCGTGCTGCCTAGGCCGGTGTTCGTGCTTTTATGAACCATTTCTTAAAAAAAAAAAGTTCATGCACAGGACTGTTCATGAACAGATGAGGCAAAAACGGGGATCCTGATCAATAGAATGAGATGAACAGATGAGAAGTTCATGAACATCTCAATAGGCGTTGCTAACAGTAAACAGCCCCAGCGTTCACTCCACTCCACTTACACGTGCGCAGAGCCCAGCCGCAGGAAACCCGACACCGCCCACCCGCCAGCAGCTTCCTCAGACCCACGCATGGCGGAACCTCCGCACGCCACTATCCCGCTCCCTTCCCATGCT
>Ga0209491_10009380_pt1 | contig 12038 bp, 11 predicted proteins | sample BON02_FD_187213 | JGI IMG/M metagenome (GOLD analysis project Ga0209491, IMG submission 187213) | Freshwater microbial communities from Lake Bonney liftoff mats and glacier meltwater in Antarctica - BON-02 (SPAdes) (version 2) | ecosystem: Environmental > Aquatic > Freshwater > Ice > Glacier... | reverse complement strand
TCTTCTTTCCCGCACGCGCCAAGCGAACCTCGTTGCCGAGCACCGCAAGTGCGTTCTCTGCTACTGAGGTCATTCCAACTCGTGTGCGTCCCACGTTCTACTCCATACTTTCGATGTAATTAGTGATTATATGCGAAGTATTGCACAATATACCCGCAATCTCTATGAGTGGCAGGTCACCAGCTATCCTTGCCGGATCCCTATCCTTGCCGGTGTCGGATCAAGCGAAACAATAACTTTCAACAAAGATATGCCAGCGAGCTGGAGTCATTGAACCAGATCTGGGCACTGCAGACACTGCTGACCAACCACTTCGTGCCGCGGCAACAACTAGTCTCCTAGACCCGTAACGGCGCCAAGATGACGAGAACCTGCGACACCCCGAAGACGCCATTCCAGCGAGTCCTCGACGATTCGAGAACGGTAGACACACCTGCCAAAGCCAGGCTCCTCCGCGAGAACGAGACGTTGAATCCCTGCGCGATCCAGCGACAGATTCAACCGCTCACCGCTCACCGCGCAGCTACTGACGCTGACGACCAGCAAGAAAGGACCGACAGCCAAGCTACTCTCGCGTGCATCTTGACATGATTCCTCGGGGACAAACCGCCGTCTGTAAGCCCAGAGGTCATCCGAATCTTATTTCCCGGGCGGACATATAGTGTTTCACTTTTGCATCTGAATCTGAGATGGCTTCTAAGCTTTAGGGGAGCCTGAAGGACGGCGCCTCAAATAATTTGTTTCCAGCTGTGCGTTTTCCAGGTGAGACGACTGACCGTCAAGGGGGAATCATGTTTTGTGATGAAGAAAATGTACGAATCTTCAGGGAGCCAAAAGACTCCCAAACAGTTATGCGGTATCTAACTCTGGGAAAACTCTTTGATCTTATCGAGACTAAGTCTTTCTACTTTGCTCAACCTACGCCCTTCAATGATTCATTCGAAGGCAAAGTTAGCCCCGCCAATCGCAACAAGAGATCTGAGTTATACAAGGACACATCGCAGTTGCTAGACCAATTTCCTAGCCTTGATCGCGTCGCGAAGGCATTTACCTGCGTCTCGTGCTGGACTGCATCAGATCAAGAGAGCCACCTAATGAGTGCTAGTTGCTCAGCCGCTGACCTATCAGTAATCGTGGTCTCCACATGGCGCGCGCTAAGGAGATCAATCCGGTCAGAGAGGAGAGTTTATGAAGGGCTCGTTGATTACGGAGGGAAAAATTGAATCTCGTCCTCTTAGGCCGGCTGCCCACCAGGGATTCAGGAGGCTTAATTAGCGACAGCGGGATTCATTCCATTCCGTTGGAAAGGATTACAGCAGGCTTTTCCACTCTCGAGGAAGGGAGCAAGTGGAAAATAACTATTTAAGTACTTTATGGGAGAAGATGTTTAAAGCGTAACCCTCGGACAAGAAGCTGTCACCTTGCCGGAGAGCTCTAGTCCAATTGATCGCAACAGGTTGTCTGGATTTATGCCTGTCATAATTATGGCAACCGATTCAAGTACCTCGGGTCTCCATTTCGAACCTCTTAGAGTGACCACTGAAAACCCCATCTATGAAGATTCCTCGATAATGGTGCCGGAGTCTGAAATAACGCACTTCGCGTTCAGTTGCAGATTGTTGTGGTCATGGCAGCTAAAAGGTTCATGGAACGCAATCCCGCCTAGGTCGTCACGAGACAGTGCCTCTAACCTGATTCTGGTCCTAGGATGGCCGATACCATCACCGGCATGTTCCGCCTCTCACGCACCGCAACCAAGCAATCTAGAACTTTTTCCAGCCCCTCAGTTAGGTCTACGTCTTACAGCCTTTGAACCGAGACTCGGAAGTATCCACCGAGAGTGGGTCCCAAATCTTTGACTGCGGTTGATGCGGCAATCTTGTCCTTGTAGTGCTCGTAAATCTCGCGGATCGGAGAGCCGATTTTCTCAACAAAGCGCGGGTGAATTCCCTCGGCCAGAAGATTCCGCGTTCAATAATTTTTGTAAGGAAAATTGAAGCTAGCAACATGATCAACCATCCTGCGATTCAGCTCTTCTGGCACATTGTTATCAAAAGAGCGGTTGCCTGCTTCCATGTGACGCAAAGGAAAGTGCATTCGTTATGCGACGATGGCAGCAATGCGGGAGTTGGTGTCTCCCAAGGCCATCACAGCGTCTAGTTTTTCGTTTAGAAAAACCTCTTCAGTTTTTTAGAACATCTCCCATGACCAAGCCCATTGACGAAGGTTAAACGTCTAAGAAGTAGTCAGGCTTCCGAAGTTCAAGGCACTCAAAAAAGCTTCGTTGAGCGTTGGGTCGCTGTTTTGTCTCGTCTTTCCGAGCGACAACCGAAGACCTTTAGAACTAGAGGGCGCAATCCGGCTTGAACTGCCGAAAAGCCAATTCGCGTTCTGGCGTCTGGCTTTGCTAAGACACGGAATAAAAGGCGATGAGGGTGTCAGAAGTTAAGATGAAATCAGTCCGTTTTCCTTGAGTAGCCAAAGAAGTTGCCGTACCTCTTGAGTTGATAGCTTCGTTTTGCGCACGATGGCACCCACCGTGTGAATTCCATCGCAAAAGCTCCAAACGTTGAGAAGGTTTTTTGAAGCTTCGCCTGATCCGATTTTTGAGATTTGACTATAGAGCCCTCTTTTGCCTAATTGCGGCTCTCCGATCGTCAAGGAGCGTGGGAGTGGACCGTCTTCGAGCGAGTCAATGACATCCTTGTAGAATTCCAATGCACCCTGAAGTCCCGCCTCTGTAACTACGTCGCCAAGAGTGTCGAGGCTAGTGTGATATTCGGGGTACTGCCAATATTTTGTCCTCATTACAGAGGCTACCGGAAGATCTACGCCGGGCGCGCAGTACTGCCTCTCATCACTGCCTCTCTCTAGCCAAGAGTAAACGGTCGGCAAGATTCCTTGAGACTCGAAGACGTCTAGGCTCACGTAATCTGCCAGAGAGGACCCAGATCTACTGGGCAGAAACGAGAAGTCTCGGTCGTCTCCGACGCAGGTCAAAACCCAACCAGCGATTACTTTTTCTTTCATCTCTGCGAGGTTTCTAGACAGGTAAGCAATCGCGCCTATGGTTTCTGGGAGAAACACGAACCTATAAGAATGCTTGCGGTTAGCTATTGAGTTGACATATTTGGCAAGAAATGCGGCTACAACTGGCCCAGATATTTCATTGTTTGCCATCGAGGGATGGCAGATATATGTTGAGAAGAAGATTTCTGTCTTTTGTTCACCTGGAATAAGAAGCTCACCATAACTCATCTCTCCGTCATGGAAAGTAACATCTATCTCGACCTCGTAGGTTCCTGTTTCAAGCCTGGATTTTTCGTAATCCGTTAGGCAGAACCCCCAGTTGGGCGCGTAGTAAGACGTTACATAGGGAATAGCGTTGGGCTGGCTTGGCACCGAATGCAAATGCGGCATGAGTTCTTCCAAGGAAAGCCTCGCTTTGATGCCAACCGAGTAGCCCACAACTGACAAATTATTTAGGTTGTAATCGCATAGTACTTTTCCACTTGGATCTCTAAGGCTTCCAGAACGGCACTCCCAGACCGGTGGAACTACCCAGTCAAAAACTCTTGAGCCGCTTTCGAATCCCAAAATGTCGAGATTTCCTGTGACCGTCTTTAGGATTTTAAGAGTCTGAATATTTCCGTGCCCCGCCAGGCTTCTGTTCAAGGGGAACAGCTCCTTAGCAACAGCCATCATGTCTGTGCCGTCATTCGCCATTATTGCCTCTCTATGATCCGAACCTTGCAATCAAAGTCACCGGAACGGAAAACCTAGAGTCGGGGAGACCTGAACCTATCACCGAAGTTCTATCTTGACTAAATGCCCACCGAAAACCCGAAAACCCAAGGAGGTATTCGAGTAGAACAGAGGGCGTTGATAATTCATGGTGACTGCTAGCGCAAACTGAAAAGCTAGGGAGGCGCACTGATGCAGCAATTAAAGGTTCTTTAGAATTGGAGGCTTTATGAAACCGAGGGTTCCATCCATGTACATGTCTACCAAAGAGTCGCCGAACTTCTCATAAATCACTTGTAAATGCGGTTCGCGGAAATCAGATGCAAGCCAGTTTTTTCCAGTCGCAATTTGTTTTTTGTAACTTAAATCGTAGCCAGAATCCAAATGAGAGGCAAGCCTTACCATAGCCTCGAGCCCTTCAAGTGTAGCCGCCCCAGCGACGTCGTGCATCCGCATCCCGCGTTCAAGCTTTGGGGCGCCGCGCAGAACCACGTCCCCAGCGTCTGGCTCGTGTGTCAACTTGTGCACCGTATATCCTGCCCAATTTGGCTCCAACATATAAAAGGGCCAAAAAAGTGTTGCTGCCCCACGATATCTAGGTGAAATTCCTAAATGAAGGTTGAATGTCATCTTTGGGAGGGTCGATACCAAAGAAGCAGGGAGCAACGAGGTTCCAAAGACCAGTCCAAGATCAAACTTGGCCAGTTCAACAGGAGATAATGAAAGGGTCGCGTCTGCTATCTGGTTCGCATCCACTTCGACGTCTGCAAAATCGATTGGATTCAAGTCTCCGAACGTCTGCAATTCCACAGCCTCTCTTATGTCGAAGTGAGTCCTGGCAAGTTTCCCGGCCAGATCCCTCCCCCCGTCGTGAAGGTTTTCTCGTTTCATCACCGCGCTGGTTACATCATGCCCTGACTGCCTGAGAGACTTAATCATGTAAAGATGTCTTGGGTGGCTGCCCGTAACTGTGAGAATTTTCACTTTAGCTCACTATCATTTGTGTCGAGTATGGACGAAGTTATCGGGGCTAGACATTCGTGGAATAACCCATTGCGCCCTTCCCTTGTCAAGACTACACAGGAAACGTTTTGCTTGTCATGACTGACTCGAGTGCTGAGAATTGGGGAAACATACTCACGTTCTCTGCGCTTGGAGTTCGAGCTCTTGGGTGAGCGCTTTCGATTAGCTATAGTCCGGCAAGAGCGAAAACCTTCTCAAAGGCAGTTTTAGATTCCGTCCACAGTATTGGGTGGGGTTAGTGGGCTAGTCTCGCGTTTTACGCCAAAGACGAATGCGCCTCAGGGCCATTATTAATGCCGTGCCTATCAAGAAGTTAGCCCGCAAACTTCCCGCAAATCTAGGGGGACCGTCCCTCCTACCTCCGCTGATGGGAATTCCCTCTACCTTCAGGCCTGAGACCAAGGAAAGCATAAGAATCTCAGTCCCAATCGAGTTGTAGGTCCCAAAAGGTTCCGTCTCAAGCAGGACCTCCACGTTGTAAGCCTTCATTCCACAAAGGGGGTCCTCAACGCCCCAAATGGAGTTTGTTATCGCCCCAAACACGGATTCCATCACACGAGCTTTTTTGGGCCGGATTCCAACAACGATGTCGAGTCCCTGAAGTAGTCCCTCTACCAAAAGCTCAACGTCTTTAGGGTCATGTTGGCCGTCTGCATCAATAGTGACTACTCCAAAGTACCCCTTGTTTCGGAGCAATCGGTAACCAAAATTGAGAGCGGAATCGTATCCATGATTCTCTCCCTGGGACAGGATGGTGGCACCACTTTTTTCAGCGACCTCAGCTGTTTTGTCTGTCGAGCCGTCGTCGAAAACGAAAACGTCTCCAAACTTCAGTGCCCCTTGAATCACCTCCGCAATCGTTTTTTCTTCATTAAAGGCAGGAATCAGAATTGCTATTCGAGGTGGTTCCATGTCAGATGCTCTCCGAGTCGAATTTCAGTTCTTAGTTTTTGACCCAAAACGAGGTTCAACTCGTGTGGACTTAATGAGCCTGCTGGGCAAGGTCGCAGGACTTCTAAATCCTCTCGCGTGAGTGCTGTACCTGCTTCAAGGTCACGCCTGGCCCTTATTGATCTTCTCTGGACAATACTGGTGGCTGATTCGTTTAGCTCAATCCGCTTCACTCCGCCTCCAAGAGCGTTTTCCAGTTCACGGCTGCGAAGAATCATTTCACGCCAAGACGCTGGATCCATTGAAAACTTATGGTCAGGCCCAGATCGAGAGGTGTCGTCAGTGAAGTGCTTCTCAACCATTCGAGCCCCTAATGTGATGGCTCCTAGAACCGTGGCATGACCTGGCGTGTGGTCACTCAGCCCAAGAAGCACACCGGGGTACATCTCCCTGTAGGTTCTCAGGACATTTAAGTTCACATACTTTAGATTCTCTAAATTTCCGGTGTAATTCGTGTTGCACTGCATTAGGCAAAAGCTGCTATTTATCGCCAGGCCAGCATCTACCGCACGCACAACATCGTCGAGCGTTGAGGCGCCAGTCGCCAAAATGTAGGGCTTCCCCTTCGCAGCAATGTGCTCGATGAGTTCAATCCAAGTTATATCCCCGGACCCTATTTTGAATGCTGGCACAAAGTCATCCATCGCGTCTGCAAGTTCAAATGAGTAAGGCGTTGTCAGGAACTCTATTCCGGCTTCATTGCAGGAGGAGCGCAAGGATTCTGACCACGCAAGTTTGACACTTGCGTCCTCGTAGACTTCCGAAACTGACTTTTTCCAGTTCGATTGGTGGGAAACAGTTTCCTCGCCAAGAGAGTCGAAGCCAACTTGACTCAAAATAGTGTGTGCTTGGAAATGCTGAAATTTGGCGGCGTCGGCCCCTGCTTCGGCTGCGGCATGAATGAGGTCCTTAGCTCGCTCCATATCACCGTCGTGATTTGCTGCAATGTCCGCGATGAAATATGTTTTTTCATCCAAACCTATTTTCGTCTCGCCTATGAAAAATTCCTGTGGTCTACTTTCGCTCATATTCCTTTGCAACCTTTCGAATTTCATCCAAGAGGCTGGGAAGCTTAATCCCCAATTCTCCTTCAAGTTTAGAAGAGTCCATTCTCATATCTAGCGGCCTTCTAGCCCTTAGAAACTTAGCGGTGCTAGCCTCAATTCGAGACATGTATTTAGTCGGAAGCCCCACCTCATCGGCAAACGCAAAGTTAAAATCTGCTTTTGACATTCCTCCACTCGAGCCTAAGTTGAAGACGCCAACTGGCCGTTTTCTGACCACCTCGGTTATAACCGAACACAGGGTGGAAATAGAAACTGGAGAGAAGAGAACGTCATTCAAGACTTGAATGTGTTTCTCTCGAGCGAGTGAGTCATAAAGCCAGTCAGTAAGCCCGTGGCGATCGGTTGCCTCACTTGAGCCAACAAAGTTTGTTCTGAGAATCGTCGAAGGAACGATTTTTACCGCTAATTCACCGGCAAATTTAGTCAGGGCGTAAGTGTTGACAAGGGTAACGTCAGACTCTTTATGTGGGCCGCAACCTTCATACACGTGATCGGTGCTCAGCTGTACGAGGTGCGTTTGAGGAGAACGATATTTAATCCAGCAGGCAATGTTCTCGGCAGTAGCTGTGTTCGCCTTGTGAGCAAGGTCCGGCCGGTCTTCACATTCCTCGACGCTTGTGAGAGCGGCAAGGTTTATAGCGACATGAAAACTTGGCCCAGATTTGGGAAGGGAGTTAAAGAGTGACAACCTATTTGAAGCGTCTACTTTTATGTCAGAGGGTCCGCTTCTGGATACGGTTACGACTTCCAACCCACTATTTTTTAGCTCGGAGCACAGCGTCGTGCCGAGAAGTCCTGTGGAACCAATTAGCAGAACTCGCATCAGACTGACCATGAATGTCATCATAACGACTTTAAAATAAGTGCACTCGGCAAACATCGACTCTAGAATCTCGTCTGCTCCAGGGCTAGGCTCGTTTTCAGGAGCGTCCGGCCTTGTTGAGTTGAACAAAGTCCATTGTTTTTGAACGACATGTAACTGCCTCAGGTCGATTCAGCAGCCTCCGCAATAACCTTAGGATTCCGACGCGAAACCTGATTCTATTTTTTGACTGGGCTGAGAGCAATAAAAACAAGACTAAGTTCAATTTCACCACGTTGGATTGGAGAAGTGACCCCTTGCTCAGCCAAGAGAAGCATCTATCGGTTCGCCATTGCCAGAGTGCTGGGAAACTTGTAAGACATCCTGGGGCTTGCCGGTATCGTTCCTTTGGCAACTTCCCTAGGGGCTTTCGCACCCAGCAGTGGTTCTGTTGCGCCTCTAGATCTTCGTGTTGCCGGTAGAATAACTATGGAATAAACCGCCGCAGTTATTATCGTCCTCTTGGCTGAGGACATGTTTTTGCCCAAGTCGGCATTCTCAATTTTCCCTAACCTCAAGACGGCACTGTGTGTTGTGTCGCTTTACGCAGACTTTTCTAACACTATGGCGCATGACTACTTCACGGGAGGATGCGATGGCAAAACTTAACTTGCAGGTTCAGAAGTTGCATTTACCGCGAGTCGCGATCTTTTTGGCGTTCGGAGAGATGTGAGAGCTTCGGGTGCTATCTCGCCGTGGATAAAAAAACTCGTAGAAAGGAGAGCTAGGTCTGTATCGAGTGCTGGCATAAGCCACACCCTCAGTGGCCTTCCGACAAACGTTATCGAGGCCCTCTTGATAGTGGAAGTCTTTGCTTGTCGCGGTGGATTGAGGCTCGTCTCTTGGTTATTGCCGCTTCGAACGGCGATCAATTCCATGATCGATGGAGTCAACCTGGGGCAAGCCCTTGATCGATTGAAAACTATTTCGGAACGAAAAGGGCGAAAGTCCTTATTAGACCAACTCTACGATGGCCAGGCTCTCAGACTGGAGCTAGAGAAAGTCCCCTTTGGCTTCATTTCCCACAAAGCCGTAGGCCATGACATTAGCTTCTCGGTTGCACCGGGTCAGAAAATCTTTGTAGTTGTACGTTCTTGAGCAGGCAAGCCAGCTGTCTTCGAATTGCCCACCGGCTTTCGGTCTCCTCAAGCCGGGCATTTCACCGTCGGAAGGTCCTCGCCAAGGGGACTTCTAGGAAATGGCAACGGAGTACTAGGTATAGTCCCTCAGAGACCGCACCTAGTTTCCGGAGCCTTGGCAGAGAACGTTTCCCTCGCGACTGCAGAACGGACCGATTTAGTACAGGCAGTTAATTGCCGAGAAATTTCTGGACCCCAAAGCTTTGCAAGCCCTAAGGGTTTGCAAATGGAGGTGCATCCGGATTCGGGTCGTTTATCCGGCGCTGAGATTTAAAGGCCTGGCTTGGCCAGAGCGCTATACCGAAACCCCGGGGTCCTCTTTCTAGATGAAGTCGCCAGCGTCCTAGATGCTGAGGCTGAGTCGGAGATCAACAAGGTTTTGGACGCACTTCGCGGTCCCGTGACGATTGCGCTCATCGCCCATAGACTCTCGACCGTGTTAAGTACTGACAAAGTTATTTACCTGGACAACGGAAGGGTTGTGGTTGAAGGTATTTTCGCCGCACTCCAAAAAAAAGTCCCGGATTTCAAGAACGCCGTGAGGCTCATGGGGCTCGAGACTCAGCTTTGTTATTTGGAGTGATAATCAGCGAAACGCAATCACACAGAGGGCGGCATTGTTGCTTGAGCACGGAACACATCTCAGAGAAATGATTGAATCATCCCAAACCGAGCAAGATCAAATTAGGCTCTACGCCAGCGAAATCGGAACTATTCTTTAGTTGCGTTTTCAAATCGATGACCGAATTGAATCATGCGACTGACCTGAAAAGGCCTCCTTTGAGTTTCTTTTAAACCAAGTCACCCTTAACGATCTTGGCCTAACCAATATTCGTGAGCACTTAGCTCACTCTTCGGATCTGGCAGACCTGAATGCCTGGTTAGCAAGAGGTTTTGAATATTCCATGTTCGCTTCCGATGATAGTTACAGGTCAATTCTTGCGAACACCTCTGGCAGCGAGAGGTGCCATTTTGAGGATGCTCCAAAATGTGTCCAAAGCGTTTTAGAAGGCTGGTGGTTATTGTTGTGTAGTTGTTTGCATCAGACTTTGTACTTAAAGGCAAGTGGCTGAGAGGTCAAGCAGTTCGGCCCTAGGCGAATTTGAAGAAAACCGCAGAGTCGTCGGGAACTTTGAAATCGAGAGGTTAAACGTCAGCGCCGCCACGGAAGCGTGCTAGCCACAAGGGTTCCGGCGATATTTAGCCATCTGCGCGTAGTTTCCTTGCCAGGGAGAGAAAGTCACCAGGAATTTTCTGGGCAATTGAGGGAGAACATGTGAGTGCAGAAGACCCGAGGATCGGATCAATAGGGAAATCACAAATCTACACTTTTTAATTTTTTGAAATATTTCCAGTCTTCAAGGGTGTCTATGTCGATTGAATCTTGTTCATTGAGGAGGTAGCCATTGAACTCATGGGCCAGCGCGTTGTTGCTCGAGCGCCATGTCGAGGCTTTAGCAAGATAGAGCTTCCCTGCATCAAAGTAACCCTGGGGCAAATCCTGAGTTCTCTCATCCAGAGCAGATGCATCTATCATCTGGAAGACAGACGGACTAATTTCACGGAGCAGCCTAGCTGGGGGGGTCCTCAGTTTGCCAATAGTGACTAAAAATCCATCGTGCGTGAAGTTCGACGAGGTGAACTCGTCGATAACAAAGCTACTCAACATTGCCGTTGGGTAGGACACCAAAACATCTTGATTCTCTTCAACTCTTAACCTATCGAGTGCGTCGCGGATGACAGGAAGCGTGGTCGTCGTGTCATCGGAGAGCTCTGCGCTTCTAAGAAATGGAACTTTCGCTCCAAATGAAAGCGATATGTCGCGAATTTCTTTGCTGTCTGTGGTGACAAAGACTTCTGAGATACATTCGCTCGATAGCAACCTCTGAATGGTCAACCCCAGGATAGGTGATCCGTTAATTTCAAGAACGTTTTTCTTGGGAAGGCGCTTACTTCCGCCTCTCGCTGGTATCACTGCTATCAAGATCACTCTCCATTGAAGGTTTTCTAAAGGGAAACAAATTTTAGTGGATGTTCAGCCGCTTTTTCACTTCTAACTTGGCGCTTGCCTCGAGGCGCAGCAATTTAGAAGCTGGAGTTTTTGGAATTTCGGGGTGTACGACACCATTACTCATCGCCACGAAGACTGACTCTGACAACCTATACTTCCTCGATGAACGCTGCGAGCTACATTTCTTCAAGATAATCTCGATTTTCCTCTATCCAGTCCTGAAGTTGCTCGGTTGTCATCCAGTCTGTATTTGACTCACTGGAATAGACGAAATTAGCTGGTACCAATTTCCCTTTCCGTGCGGCATTTTCCCAGCCAGCGCCGATTGCCGGCATGATCCTGTAGTGGTCCCCGAAATCGTATGTCCTGGGCGAGTCCTCGAAACCAATCATCTGCTCATGTAGTTTCTCGCCCGGTCGCATGCCTATAATTTGAAGCGTCGCATCTGGATCCACGGCATTAGCGATATCGGTTACTTTCATCGAGGGAATCTTACGAATAAAGATTTCTCCACCATGTGCTTCTGAGACAGCTTTCCAGACTAAATCCACACCCTCCTCGAGAGTGATCATGAATCTCGTCATTTCCCGATCTGTGATGGGGAGGAATCCAGACTTTGCCTTCGACAAAAAGAACGGGATTACGGAGCCTCGCGATCCTAGAACGTTTCCGTAACGAACGACAGAAAATTTTGTGCCTTCCTCGCCGCTATAGGAATTGGCCGCGATAAATAATTTGTCCGAAGTTAATTTTGTAGCACCGTAAAGATTGATTGGGCTACTGGCCTTATCAGTGCTTAGGGCTACGACTTTCTCGACGCCTTGGTCTATGGCGGCATCGATGACGTTCATGGCACCAAAAACATTAGTTTTCACCGCCTCGAACGGGTTGTATTCTGCCGTTGGAACAATTTTTGTAGCTGCCGCGTGAACAACAACGTCTACTCCATCAAGTGCTCTGTAGAGGCGGTCCTTGTCTCTAACGTCCCCTATGAAAAATCGGACACGATCATCGCTCTCAAATCTTTGGGCCATGTTCCATTGCTTCATCTCATCGCGAGAAAAAACTATGATTTTTTTTGGATTATGGTGCTTCAAGGTCATTGGTACAAATGCGTTCCCAAAACTCCCGGTCCCGCCGGTTACAAGGATTGATTTATTGTCGAACAATTCGCCTTCTATCTGAATACTGTTAGCTCCTAGGCCATGCATCATTATTCCTTTATAACTCTACCTCTGAGC
>Ga0209491_10009375_pt1 | contig 12042 bp, 10 predicted proteins | sample BON02_FD_187213 | JGI IMG/M metagenome (GOLD analysis project Ga0209491, IMG submission 187213) | Freshwater microbial communities from Lake Bonney liftoff mats and glacier meltwater in Antarctica - BON-02 (SPAdes) (version 2) | ecosystem: Environmental > Aquatic > Freshwater > Ice > Glacier... | reverse complement strand
ATTGGTACTCTGAGTCATGGGTGGCGTCCCTTTCAAAATGAATCTGGTCTATTGTTTGCAAACCAATTCATCCCGAAATACGCCGCCTCTTTCAACCTCGCTCAAACACAACTTTCTACAGTAACCCTTGCCTTTAACAGAACTGCGGCTATAGCTGCTCAATGCTCAATGCTCAATGCTCAATGCTCAATGCTCAATGCTCAATGCTCAATGCTCAAAAAAATCGAACTCATCGGGTACAACCACCACACTACCTGCAATTACCTGACCGCTCGACTTCCATCTGATTGCCGCGCATCCGCTTGACCGGCGGATCCCTGTTCTGGATGATCTGGAATATAACGCTTAGTCAACTAGAGAGATTTCCGAGTGAAAACTGCATTTGTCACCGCTGTTCGTTACTGCATCGTTGCTGTCTGCTGTTGCCCGTTGGGGATCGCATCGGCGAAAGACTGGCCGCAATTTCGTGGGCCGGACGGACAGGGGCGTTCAGCCGCCACGGAACTGCCAATTAGCTGGAGTGAATCGGAAAACGTCCGCTGGAAGACGGCAGTTCCTGGCGAAGGACATTCATCTCCTGTAATTGCAGGAGATGAAATCTGGATCACTTCCGCAATTGGCGAATCCCTGTCCGAGGAAGAACAGAAAACGCGTCTTGCCGATATAAAAAACTCCAACGGCCTGAAGCTGGTGGGAGATCTTTCTTTGCAGGCTCTACAGTTTGACGCGAACAGCGGCAGGTTAATAAAGCAGGTAACACTGTTTGAAATCCCGGAGCCAGAACCAAAGCATTCGCTTAACAGTTATGCATCACCGACCCCCGTCATTGCAGATGGGTCTGTTTATTGCCACTTCGGAACCTACGGCACCGCCTGCATCGATCGTGAATCAGGAGAGGTGCTATGGCGAGTCACAGACATCCATGTTGATCATCAGAACGGTCCAGGCAGCTCACCTGTTGTGTGGAACGACCTGCTGATTGTTCACTTTGATGGAACTGACGCACAGTTCCTTACGGCCTTTGATCGCGCAACGGGCAAAGTGCGATGGCAGACAAACCGCTCCGGCGTGATGGATCCGACTCCTGAATTGCAGAAAGCTTATGGCACTCCGCTGATCGTGCAGTCCGGAGATAAGTCAATCGTGGTTTCGCCCGCGGCTAACTGGGTTTATGGATACGACGCAGAAACAGGCGAAGAAATCTGGAAGGCGAATTATGGCAAACTTGGGTTCTCGACCGTGCCCCGTCCGGTCGCGGATCATGACACAGTTTACGTTTCCACGAGTTACATGCAGCCGCGCCTGCTAGCCGTGCGATTCGACGGCCACGGTGATGTGACGGAAACACATGTGAAATGGATTTCCGACAAATTGGCGCCAAAAAAACCATCTATGCTGATTTCCAATGGTCTGCTTTACAGTGTCAGCGATAACGGAATTGCAGCATGCATGAATGCGGCAGACGGCACCGAAATCTGGAAGACACGGCTCACTGGAGACTTCAGTGCGTCACCACTTATTGCCGACGGAATGCTGTACTTTTTCGGCCAGAACGGAACAACCACAGTTTTGCAGGAAGGCGACGAACTAAAAGAAGTTTCTCGCAATACGTTTGACGACGGCTTTATGGCGTCGCCTGCTGTTATCGGAAAAGCTCTGATACTTCGCACCGAAAAGTGGCTGTACCGCATTGAGCGGCCATAACGCTTTCCAGCGACCGGATGCCGGAGTGCTGATAGTCAGTCTTCAGTCAAGCCTGTCCGCTTCGCCAATTTGCACGCATAGTCAGTACAATATCACGACCGCGCGAAATTGACCTTGTGATATTTCCCAACAGGAATGAGTCGCCGTAAACGCGGCGACAGGCCACCATTAAACATGTCCGCCTGAAGGTGGCCAAATGAATGGGCGACCCTGATGTAGAATCGGCACATCGCCACTGCACTGCTCATGTCGCAGGTTCTTATACCACACTCTGAACTCGGCCAGAAACGAATTTCCACTGATGCCAGTCTTTTGCGATTACGATTCCGGCAACCATGCCTAGGGACTGAGCAAACCCTCGAAACATGTGTGGACGAACGGCGGCTGAAAACAAATCGTTCACTATTTCTGCCTGCACGGTAGAAACCACAGGCAATCCGTGGATTCTACGGATTGCATACCTGTGCGGTTGGCAGAATCGTGTGAAAGATATCGCTCTTGATTCGATTGGGCATGTGGTTTGCTTTGGTGGCTGGATAGCTGACATGCAACGTAATGATGCAGATGTTACCCACCGAACAAAGCTTTTGCAGCTGAACCAGCTGAACCAGCAGACTCGCTGCCTGAAATCTGAACTTTGAACTTTGAACTTTGAACTTTGAACTTTGAACTTTGAACATGATGAACGAAGCGCTCACCCTGATACTTGCCGGCGGAGTCGGGACTCGTCTGTTCCCACTGACGACTGATCGAGCAAAGCCCGCTGTTCCATTCGGCGGCCAATACCGAATCATCGATTTCACACTAAGCAACTGTCTGCATTCCGGGCTCCGCAGAATCCTTGTGCTGCCGCAGTACAAATCGCATTCCATGATGAAGCACCTGCGCGACGGGTGGTCAATTTTTAATCCATCGCTGGGAGAATACATTACTCCGGTGCCACCCCAGATGAGAACAAATGGATCATGGTATCAGGGAACCGCGGACGCGATTTACCAGAATCTGTACCTTCTGGAACGCAGCGGTGCAGACAACGTTGTCATACTTTCCGGCGATCATATTTATCGTATGGACTACGCTGAAATGGTGCGTTTTCATAACGAATCGGAATCTGGCCTGACTGTGGCGTGCATGGAAGTTTCCAGCGAAGAGGCAAGGGGCTTCGGCGTCGTGTCTGTCGATGACAACCGACTAATTACGGCATTCAATGAGAAGCCCGAACATCCCGAAATAATTCCCGGAAAGCCCGGCAGATCTTTGGCTTCAATGGGCATTTATGTCTTTCGTCGCGAAGTTCTGGTGGACGCATTGCGACAGGATCATGTCAACGAAAAGTCCTCCCATGATTTTGGCTGCGACATTTTGCCCGGCCTGATTCAATCACAGAATGTCTACGCTTACCGGTTTGGAGGAGCCCAGGGGCGAGTCACGGCCGACGGCTATTGGCGCGATGTGGGAACAGTGGACTCGTACTTTGAAGCCAATATGGATCTATTGAGGCCTGTTCCGCCACTGGATTTATATCAATCCAACTGGCCCATTAGAACTGCGATGACTCTCAGCCCTCCGGCTCGAACGTGCAATGGCCTCTGCGGAACCGAACCACGATTAATCAATTCCATTATTTCCCCCGGTGCGATCGTTAGCGGCGGCAACGTAGCGAATTCCATTCTGTCTCCCGACGTTCGAGTCGAAGGGGGCGCTCAGGTGGTCGACAGTGTATTATTCGCCGGAGTAACGGTGGGAACTGGTTCGCATCTTTCACGATGTATTGTCGACAAAGGCGTCACTATACCTCCTGGAACAACCATCAACTTCGAGTCAGCAGAGAACCTTCCCGGTTGTGTGGTATCCGAAAAAGGCGTAATCGTTATTCCAAAAGGCTACTCCGACTGGCGGCAGCATACTAAGCAACCAGTCAGCATTGTGTCCGAAACAGTTGTTCTGGCCGAGAAGGAATAATGCAGCGGAATAGCCCAGGGCCAGGATCGACTGTCCGGTGCCCTGAATAAACGCAGCATAGACTCCAGATTATTGGCCGTTTTAAAGGGTCAGGATGTGATTCGACCCACAATCAGATTTGCGACCATGCCGCTTTTGGAAATGACGATGGCCTGTCTCACCAGCAATGCCGGTTGATCGGGCTGATGCGTAAACATCTGAGCCAACAACTGTCCCTGATTAACGCGATCTCCGAGTCGAACGCACATCCGAATTCCAACAGACGGATCGATCACATCCGACATCGATCGACGCCCCCCGCCCATCACGATGACGGCGGTTCCCAGTTGTTCTGTGTCTATCGCAGACACCACGCCTGCCTGTGCAGCAAGAACGTCGTGAGTCACCGCCAGTTTCAAAACGGCATCGGGGTTACCGCCCTGGGCGACAATCATCTGCTGATACTTTTCATACGCTGAACCATCGTCCAGGCGTTGCTGCGCCAAGCGAACGGCAGCTGTGGAGTCAGTTTCAATTCCCGTCGAAACAAGCAACTCAGCGGCCAGAGCAAGTGTCAGTTCACGAACGTCATCAGGGCCATCACCCTTTAAAATATCGATGGACTCGAGTATCTCATTTGCATTGCCGCACATATGCCCGAGCGGCTGATTCATGTCTGTCAGCAAAGCTGTCGTGTGAACGCCCATTCGCTGCCCCGTACGTACCAGCGACTGAGCAAGCTCAGTCGCACGTTCGCGTGTTTTCATAAACGCGCCGGATCCAAACTTCACGTCAAGCACCAAAGCGTCCAGGGATTCGGCCAGTTTTTTGCTCATGATACTGGCGGTAATCAAAGGAATGGATGGCACCGTAGCCGTGACATCTCGCAGGGCGTACAGCCGACGATCGGCTGGCGCTAATTCGGCCGAGGCTCCTGTAATCACACAGCCCACCTGTTTCGTGAGCGAATGAATTTCGGCCAGTGACAGATTCGTGCGAAACCCCGGAATAGATTCCAGCTTGTCCAGCGTGCCACCCGTCGCACCGAGTCCTCGACCGGAAAGCATCGGCACGTGTAATCCGCAGCATGCCAACAGCGGTGCCAACGGAATGGAAACCTTATCGCCGACTCCACCTGTGGAATGCTTATCAACACAGGGCGCCCCTTCATCCGGCCATGATAAGCGAGTTCCCGAATCCAGCATCTGCTGAGTCAGTGTGGCGGTTTCGCGATCCGACATTCCGTTCAGGTAGATAGCCATCGCCAGCGCTGACATTTGATAGTCCGGAATTTTGTCTTCCGCAAACCCCTGCACGAAGTACGCGATTTCGGCATCGGATAGCTCGGCGGAATCCCGCTTTGCCGCAATAATTTTAGCGGGTATCACAGTTTCGGATCCTGAAGTCTGCGAACACGATGCTGGATTCGCTTGGGCACACTGATGTCTCACCGCAAACAGTAAATACAAGACGACGGATTTGCGAACCAGCCCCCGCAACAGACTCGTTGCTGAAACCAGCTAACCGCCGCTACAGCCTAGACTGGCCGTCATCACGTGCGATTACGGCTGCCCCGGAACATTCCGGGGTGTTCTCAAAACCTCGTTTAACAGCAAACCGTTATCTCAGGCACCGTCCGCTAAAACAAGGCCGTTTCCAGCATGTCATCCTGACAGCGATCATGGGCCAGTCGAGCTACCGCAAACGCACAGGCGGATTCGGACACCGGTCGGTGGAACATTTCCCGCAAACTCATTCTATTGGCAAACTGATTCAGACCAATGCGTTCAATTACGCGTTCGGCTAACACAGAACCGCTACCACTCAGAATCACCGTCGGACGTTCTGACGCAAATGAACGAGAACCTTCCTGCTGCATCGCAACGTCAAGATGCTGCAGCACACGAACTGCCGCCGCCGCCACGGACTGCACCTGCTGCTCCACGATGTACGCCGCTACCGCTTCTAATTCTCCTTCTGCGAAATCGGTCGCATCGCAGCACACCATGTGAGCCAGGCGATTCAAAGCATATTGTCGTGTTAGCGGACGGTTGTCTGCTGTGTCGGTGTTGTGGATGTTATCTGTCGTTAAGCCAGCCACCAGATACGCGTCCGCGCTTGTTGCGAATAGTTCGGCGGCAATGGGACACTGCTGCTGGCGAAGTGGCACCGTTTGCACGATTGCACAAACCGGAGTCCGGCCAGTTCCCGTGTAGACAAGTTCTCCCACGCAAAGTCGTTCGAAGTCGTTGAGTCCCTGCGAAATCGGATGGCCATCCAACAGTGGAATGATGTCGGTAGTCGTTGAACCGATGTCAATCAGCAGCGCCGGTCCGTTCGGAATCGCTCGCCCCGCCCACGTCGCCAATGCGTGCCAGTTTGACGCGGCTACAAGTGAGGTAAGTTGAATTGCATCGTCGGGTTCAGCAAATTCACCAGACGTCATCCAGACCTGAACCGGCTTACCGGGAAACGCTTCCTGCACGGCATCGACAATAAACCGAACCCCTTCCTGTTTCGATTCAAAACAGTCTGCCAGTTCTGCCGTCATTGTCAAAGCAATCATGTCTGCCTGAGCAATGCCAGCAGTCACCAGTTCGTGTTCAGCCCATTCGCGCAGGACAGTGGCAAGTTCAAGATGTCGAGTCCACATTGGGAAAACTTTTGAGGCCGTTCTGCCGTCAGCATCGGAAGCCTTAATGTTGGCTCCGCCGATGTCCAGACCAAGGACGTTCATATTAATTCTGCTATTCTTCGTCTGCTTCAGCGGCAGATTCTGTAAGTGGTTGAGAACTCGACGATCGGGATTCTGTAGTGTTTGGTTCGCGAATAAATCGATACCCAGTGCCTCGAATCGAAATCAGATGCTGAGGATTGGCGGAATCGACTTCTATCATTTTGCGCAGACGCATCACAAAGTTGTCTATGGAACGACTCGTGATTTCTGCCGAATCTCGCCAAACGTCAGACTGCAGTCGACTGCGAGAAAGTACGACATCATCGTACTGCAGAAAGTAACGCAACAGTTCTTTTTCGCGAGTTGTCAGGGAATGCACTTCTGAACCGTTATGTAATTCGAAACGACCGAAGTCGACCAGCACCTTGCCGAAGCGTTCCACATCTTCAACAGCTCGAGTCGCCGGGCGTTTTTCAAGAGTGCGACGATGGCGGTCGAGCAAATTACGCACGCGACTCAGAAGTTCCGGCAGCGCGAACGGCTTGGTGATGTACTGATCAACACCACAGTCAAACGCCTGAGCCTTATCTTCCGCCAGAGTGCGCGCCGTTAGCGCCAGCACAGGCACTTCTGTGTCAACTCGGCGCAGTTCCCGACATGTTTCATAGCCGCTCATTTCCGGCAGCATCAGGTCCAGTACGATGAGATCAAACGGGGGCGCGGCGATGGCATGTAGTTCCAGCGCGGCGCGGCCATCGCCTGCAAGAACAACCTGATAGCCTTCCTGCTCAAAGTTAAAACGCAGGCCTTTGGCAATGTTTTCCTCGTCTTCCACAACAAGAATTTTCATCGCACAGTTGCTCCTGATTTCCGCTGCGAATCAGCGTCGGCGCCTGCATCCGTTTTTTCGGCTTTAAACGGAACGTTCGGGTCTAAACTGACGGCAGAGTTTTCGGGCTTTGTAACCAATCGTACGGGAAGCGTGACCTCAAAAATACTGCCTTCTCCGCTGGGCGGATCCATAACGACAACCCGCCCCTTCATGATACCAACAAGTGTCTTCACGATGTACAGCCCGAGCCCCGTGCCTTTTCGAGTCCGATGAAGCTCGTCGTTGCCTCGGAAAAACATCTGAAAAACAGACTGCCGCTGGTGACTGGGAACGCCGGCGCCGTAATCTCGCACACGAATCACAACGCGATCCCGACCTCGAGCCATCGCCGTCACATCAACCCGTGGTGGATCGCCACCATACTTCACGGCATTGTCGATCAGGTTGCCGAATATCATTTCTATCAGCATCCGTCGCGTATCCAGGGCCAACGCTGGTACGTCAAAAGTAAACACGTCCTGCAATTCGTACTTATGATGCTTGCACGCCATTTCCGCATGCGAACGCAACAGCGATCCCAAATCAACGTGTTCCGGCTCAGTCTGACTGCCAATCGCATCCAGTCTAGCAACTTCCAGCAGTTGGTTGATCAGCCGATCAAGTCGCTCCAGTTCGATTTCCATCGTCAGATAAAATTCCCGCTGATCTTCTTTGCTCAGATCGCGAAGGATTAATGTGTCCAGATACAACCGCAGCGCGGCAATTGGAGTTTTTAATTCATGAGTCACGCTGTCAACAAAGTTTGACTGACGGCGATTCAGCTGAATTTCCTTGATCGTCAGGAACGAATAAAACGTGATCCCGAACAGACTGATGCCCAGCGCGAATGTGCCCAAAATCAACGCCAGCCACCGCTGCTGCTGAGCCAATTGAACGATCAGTACCACCATCAACGTGATGTTTAGCGACGCCAACACAACACTGGTCCAGATTGGCAGCTTCAGGTGAGATCGTTTTCGTCGAAAATCTGCCATAACTTGTTCGCGGACAGTGAAGGTACTTTACTCAGATACATTCTACTCGTCCTGGTTGCCACTGCACAGAGTTCAGAACGCCTGCTTTTGATTCGCCGTCAAATTGGCAAGGAATGCCAAAGTTCAATCAGAAAGGCTTTCACTGCAGGGCAGTTAGGGATAGATACGTATTTTTCAGTTCAAACAGATCAGGATTGAAATTTATGTCAGCGGCTCCAAATCTCTGACAGCCACAACTGCTACTGCAAACGAAGTCTCGCGGTGCTGTTACGCCGCCCAAAACACCACAAAGCGTGAACCTGCAAAACGAAACATCCAAAGTCACAAGGATAAGAAACATGTCCCAGTATTCTCGACGCCGCTTTTTGGCATCGACGGCTGCAGGCGTGGCTTTAGGCCAAAGCCTGTGTTCCAATGGCGTTGAAGCTGCGGCAGCTCAGGCCGCCCATCAAACGGCTGCAGATTCGATGGCTGGCGAACGTCCCGTTCAACACGAAGGACTGTCCATTGTTAATCCGCGAGGGCGCGTACCGGTTTCGTTTATCATCGACGATTCCACCTGCCTCGTTAATCTTGCTCATTTTGCCATGCCGCAGTTTTCCGCTGCATGGCCTTCCCGAAACGATTACAAGAAACCATGGTGGACGTGGCCTCGTGAAATTCCGGATGCCTTTGTGCGAAACTTCGGCGAATGGTGTGCGGAGCGAAACATCAAGGGAAAATACAGCATCGTGCCGCAACCAGCATGTGTCGGCTGGGTCGACCGCGAACTTCCTGGCTGGTCGTCTCAACAACTTGATGACAGTCTGAAGCTTGTTCGCGATCTGATGCTGCCCAACTGGGATATCCATCCGGAAATGGCGACTCACACTCGAGTGATCAACACAAAGACCGGCCGCCCGTATGCTCAGAAGGGACCGCAATGGATGGAGAACTGGCAGTGGACCAATGGCAAGTCCGTCGATCAGCTGGCGGATTATCTAAGCTACTCGCTTAACATTCTGAAGGAAGCGGGGCTGCCGTGCGAAGGCGTGACCACTCCCGGAGGCTTTGCCGGAAAAGTGGTTCCGGAACTTGCTCAGGCGACGATGCAATCAGTAAAGCACACATTCAACGCAGAGATCCCTCATTACTTTAAGTTTCTTTACACCGATGAACGCAGCGTGGTTCCTCAGGTGCAATATGCTTCCGGGCTAAACACCGAAGATCCACGCTGCGTTGTTTCGATTATTGGCTGCACGGGCGACTGGTTCGGCGGTTGGGATGGAACGGAACCCGGCCATCCCGATCAGTTTATCACAGCCGACCTAACCAGCGGACGTATGGTTGATGTCGTCAAACGCGACGAGCCCGCGATCATGGTTTGCCACTGGCCGGGTATTTATTACAACGGGCAGGAACACGGATTCAACGTGTTCAAAAGCGTTGTCGACCGACTACATCGCCGATTTGATAACCTGTATTGGATGAAGTTAAGCGAGATCGCGCGGTACTGGGCTGCCAAAGAATTGACGAGCGTGACTAAGCTGGTTGATGGTTACGGATTGTCTGCCCCGTATGACTGTTCTGAGTTCACGGTCAGCCTTTCATCGACCAGCAACGTCCCGCCTGTTTACGAAGCAGGTGCCGAAAAGCTGACGTTGGTGCCGGTCGCAAGCAGGCTGGACCTGTGTCCGGGAACGTGGTTTCGTGACGCAAATCAAATTCTGATTTGTTTTGCATTGGCTAAAGGCAGTTCAAAATTAGTGGTTAAGTAGCCGCTGAGCATCGCGTGAAAATCGGCTGGCTGTTCATTATCCAGCGGAAATTGCGGCGGCGTGTGCCTCGAAACTTAGATTCAGTTGAATCTGCAGCCCAGGATGTCAACAATAACACTTCACGGCGGGTCAGGTCCGTGAATATCACCGTCACACAGGATTTATCTTCATGCGTTTTATGTCGTTCGCCGCCACGGTTTTCCTGCTTTTAACCGTTATTCGTCCGGGAATCGCCGACGAGTCAGCAAAGCCCGATGCCACAAAGCCTGCAGAAACTGCCAAAGTGGAAACCACGGAAGTTACGCTAAAGGACATGGTTCTAAATATTCCTTCCACATGGAAAGCGGAGGCCAACGCCAGCAGCATGCGACTGGCTACGTATTCTATACCGGCCGTTGAAGGCGATAAAGAACCAGGCGAACTGTCTGTGTTTAACTTCGGCGGCGGAGGCGGTAGCGTCAGTGATAATCTGGGACGCTGGATTGGCCAGTTTTCCAGTGAAGGCCGCACGGTCAAAGTCACAAAAGGCCAAGCCGGTGACAACGAATATTATACGGCGGATATCGCTGGCAGCTACAACAGGCCCGTCGGACCGCCAGTCCTTCGAAAGACTGAACTTGCTGAAAATTATCGCATGCTCGCAGTAATTCTTGTGCTGGAAGGCAAGGGGGTTTACTACCTGAAGCTGGCTGGCCCCGATGCAACGATTAAGGCAGAAGCCAAAAGTTTCCGAGCGTCGTTTGGAGGCGACATCAAGAGCGAGAAAGAATTCGAAATCTAGTTGGTGTGGACGAACAGGCAAATTTCATTTTCTGCGATGTCCAGAACATTTAGGTAGTGTTGTCGGATTAACTCGGTGCACGGATGTTGCTCGCAAAAATCAGTTTTGTCCCTCACATGGACCACGAAGAAGCGGAACTGGTAACAGTTGCCGAAGCGTTTCTTGCATCGTTGACAAAGAACGGACAAGTCTGCGGCGAGCACGTTAGCTGCTGGTCGGCAGGTATCCTAAACGCCTACGCCTCTATCCCGCATCGAGACGCATTGCAGCCTCGGTACCTGTCCGTTTGGGGGCAGAACGATCTTGCCGCCGTGGTCCGGCAGTTCGGAGCAAAACCGGAATGGAAAATTCTGGACGACGACGTGTCCGTTCGAGTACCGACCATTAAATCAGCACCATCGCTGTACATGTTCACGCACGGGCTGACTCATGCCAGCGCGGTGGTGCATGGTGGACGAGGTACTTCGATTCCGCTGCCGATGCTGCCCATCAGCGATGCGCTGCGAGAAGAACTTTACCTGTGGCAACAGTCTTACCTGCATCACGACCGCATCTGGCTGGATGGAGGGCCACTGGAAATGGCGGCTTACAAAGAACTCGCATTGCCCGGCAGTTGCCTTATGACGGCAGGACGGGATCTTTGCCGGCAACTGCAAGAAACAACTTCAAAACGTACCTACCTCTACCTGCTGCGACACTGGGGCATAGCCGCCGAAGAAGAAACACGCCCGTGTCCTCAGTGCGGAAATCCGTGGCGTGACGAGGCCAACCCAATGCCGTCTAAGAATCCGTTTTACAAGTTTCACTTCCGCTGCGACCCCTGCCGACTTGTTTCACATCGAGCGGTTGCCTTCAGCAACGACAAATACGCTCAGATTGGCGCATTCCCCAAGGCTGCAGAAGGTAGCGACGCTTAAGCAAATGCACACTTTTAGAGTCGAATGCTAGCAGCCTGTCCGGAAACCGTTCCAGCCGTGGTTTTCGTTGACGAATTGAGTTAAGATGTCGTTAGTTGCCAGCGCATTTTTCGTTTGGTTGTTTTTCGATTGAGTTTCCGGGATGGGTCGTAAATTTCGCGAATGGCAGCCAGAGGCGAGTTGGTTATTTCCTCCGTCGCCGGGTGACTGGCTGTCGGACGGTCATCTGGTTTATTTTTTGCTGGACGTCACGTCAACGATCGACATCTCTGCGATGGTTGACGATTACACGGGGCGGACGGCAACACCAGCGGTCAGCCTCCGTTTCATCCTCGGATGATGCTCGTGCTGTTGTTGTATGCATACAGTCAGGGCGTATTTTCGTCGCGGAAAATCATG
>Ga0209491_10009374_pt1 | contig 12044 bp, 9 predicted proteins | sample BON02_FD_187213 | JGI IMG/M metagenome (GOLD analysis project Ga0209491, IMG submission 187213) | Freshwater microbial communities from Lake Bonney liftoff mats and glacier meltwater in Antarctica - BON-02 (SPAdes) (version 2) | ecosystem: Environmental > Aquatic > Freshwater > Ice > Glacier... | reverse complement strand
TGCGCGAAGCGGTGCGGATGGTGCGCCCGCATGCCGTCGATGTGGCCAGCGGGGTCGAACTCGATCCCAGCCGCAAGAACGAGTATTTGATGCGAGAATTTCTTCGCGCCGCCCGCACCGCTTGAGCGCTTGCCTACCATGTAGTCGTGACAAAGCTCACGCGAATCCCTACACTGCCGCAGGTTGATGCAAACCGTTAAGCTTTTCACTCCAGACCCTTTCCAATTGACGGATTCCGTATTGATTGAGGGGGACGTTCATTTTGCCTTGAGCCGTCTCCCCAGTGAATCCGTGCAATGCGTTGTGACTTCTCCCCCATACTGGGGATTGCGAGACTACAAGATCGGCGGACAGATTGGCCTTGAACCCACTCTTGCCGGATTCATTCAGTCGTTAACCAACGTCTTTGCCGAGGTGAAGCGAATTCTCAAACCGAATGGAATTCTTTGGCTAAATATAGGAGACGGATATACCAGTGGAAATCGCAGTTGGCGGGCACCAGATAAGAAAAATCCGAATCGCGCGATGAGTGTGCGTCCTGAAAATCCCCCCGGTCTGAAAGACAAAGATCTCCTTGGCATCCCTTGGAGATTGGCTTTTGCGCTGCAAGACAACGGTTGGTTTCTTCGTAGCGATATTGTCTGGCACAAACCCAACGTGATGCCTGAAAGCGTGAAAGATCGTCCGACCCGGGCTCATGAATATTTATTCATGCTAACCAAATCTGCCGTCTACCGCTATGATCACGTGGCCGTGAAGGAACCTGCTGAAAATGGCGGGACCCGTAACCGGCGCACCGTCTGGCCCATCAATACTTCGAATTCTTCGGGTGGATCACATATTGCCCCTTTCCCGAAATCACTGGTCGAGCCCTGTGTTCTTGCCTCAACTGAGCCAGGTGACTTCGTCCTTGATCCGTTTTTCGGTTCCGGCACCGTCGGAGTTGTTGCCCAAAAACTCGGTCGCCGTTATGTGGGCATCGAGTTGAATCCGACCTATGTCCGCGAAGCCCATTCTATTCTTTGTGATGTTCCCATTGTGAATTCGAATTTTAAGAAAAAACCTACCTATGACCTTCAACCTACCCTCCTCGAAACTCCAGGCAACTTTGGCGACAGCTCTGGAGACTTTTCGGCGGCTCTACCTTCGACAGGCACTCAGCCAGACTATCGAAAAGCTGGAGCTCAGTCGAATAAACGCCGAACTCGAAGAACTCGCCCCGGCTCCTGATCTCAAGCAGTTGGCCAAGAGGGGCCTGAGAGGGGAGTTTCTATTCCCCGTACCATGCGTACTTTTGGCAAATCCAAGATTGCTTGGGTATTATCGCCTTCTTTTGGGCTTTAGCCAGAAAGAGCTTTTCCAGAAACACGGGCTGGGCCGCTTTCGTTCCATGGAGGAAAAGGGCATTATTGTGAGATCGATTCATGATGAGATCGCGACATTGTGCCGGGCTTTTTGTGGTCGCGCTTCGGAACTTTTGATGGAAATTGGCCCGGAACGCTTCAACTTGGAATTCTTGGATGATCTCACCCTCCTTACTGTTGGGCCGCAACTGAGAGGCAGCAACAACACGAAGATCGGAAAATTGGCGGATGAAGCCGTCTTCCAGATCATCTATTCGCTTGTCGGGCATACCGTCCAAAATCAAACAAAGACAACGCTCAAACTGAAGAATTCTTCGAACCGTTCGGTTGTGATCGCATTTTCTTCGGATCCCGATATCAGCATCGTCGAGAATACCTCTGCGAGCTCCGAACGTAAGATTATCGCCATTGAGATCAAGGGGGGCGGAGATAGATCAAATATCTGGAACCGTCTCGGCGAGGCCGAGAAAAGCCACCAAACAGCCAAGCAGAGAGGCTTTGTCGAGTTCTGGACCATCTATAATGTTCCTGATATCGATCTTTTTACAGCCCGCCAGAAATCGCCAACGACAAATCAGTTCTTCTCTTTGAATGGCCTGCTGACCGAAAACTCTGAAGTTTTTGTGGACTTTCGCGATCGATTTCTCTCGTTGGTGGGAATCAAAGCGGCGACCGAGGCGGGGTAACGCTTGGACAAATTTCTCGATGGGTTTTGCCTTTGTGGTGCTTGACGCCTTGTCAGCGGCTGATTCAATTCTTCGCTCATGAGCACCATCTACAAAATTGCCGTCTTGGCCGGAGACGGGATCGGACCGGAAGTTATGGCGGGAGCGCGGCAGGTCTTGCGCGCCGTCGAAGCCCGCTTTTCTCTGCAATTTTCCTGCGACGAACAACTGGTCGGCGGAGCCGCTATTGATGGGGCCGGACAAGCACTGCCGGAAAAAACCCTGCAGGCCTGCCGGGAGGCGGATGCGATTCTTTTTGGTTCGGTCGGTGGTCCGAAGTGGGAAGGGCTTCCCCCCGAGGAACAACCTGAACGCGCGGCCTTGTTGCCCTTGCGCAAACATTTCGGGCTTTTTGCCAACCTGCGGCCGGCAGTTTGTCTCCCGGATTTGACCCACGCGTCGCCCTTGCACCCCGACATTGTCAAAGGTGGCTTTAATGTCCTCTGCGTTCGGGAATTGACGGGCGGAATTTATTTCGGCGAGCCGAAGGGCATTCGCTGGGAAGGCGACGAAGAGATTGCGGTGGACACCATGGTTTACAAGACCAGCGAAATTCGTCGCATTGCCAAAGTCGCTTTCGAAGCGGCGGCGAAACGCCAGGGCCGTTTGACTTCGATCGACAAGGCCAATGTGCTCCAAAATGGCGTCTTGTGGCGTCGCGTGGTTACGGAAATGGCCGCCGACTATCCCGAGGTGACCCTCAACCATCTCTATGTGGACAACGCCGCGATGCAGTTGGTGAAAAACCCCAAGAATTTCGACGTTGTTTTGGCCGAGAACCTCTTTGGGGACATTTTGAGCGACGAGATGGCCATGTTGACAGGTTCGCTTGGCATGTTGCCTAGCGCCAGCCTCGGTGCGGAGACCTCCGGGGTCTCCCGCTTTGGCATGTACGAGCCCAGTGGAGGCAGTGCCCCTGATATTGCGGGGAAAGGCATCGCCAACCCCATCGCGCAGATTCTCTCCATCGCCATGTTGTTGCGATACTCCTGCGGCGAGGAAGCGGCGGCCGTAGCGGTCGAAAAGGCGGTCCGCAATGTCATTGCCCAAGGCTTGCGCACCGCAGATATTCACACTGAAGGTACCACCCGAGTGGACACCTTGGGGATGAGTGAGGCGATCGCCGCTGCGCTCTGAGCCTTCGAAGACGCGAATCAGTCGAGGATTACCTTGACTGAGAGGCACCAGCATCGCAATTTTCCGGGTCTGTAATGGCTGGTATGGCTGAGGCAACGAACGCGGCCGACCCCAGAGCAGGAGCACTCATATTTCTATGCTTAATAATATTTTAGGATTTTTCTCGAATGACATCGGGATTGACCTCGGAACCGCTAACACCCTCGTTTACGTCAAAGATCACGGGATTGTCCTGCGAGAGCCCTCGGTCGTAGCCGTGGCGCAGGGAACCCGCAAGGTCCTCGCCGTCGGGGACGAAGCCAAACGAATGTTGGGCCGGACTCCAGGCAATATTGTCGCCATTCGCCCATTAAAAGACGGCGTCATTGCCGATTTTGAAGTGACCGAAGCGATGTTGCGCCACTTCATCAGCAAGGTTCACAATCGCCGCCGGATGGTCCGTCCCCGGGTCGTCATTGCGGTCCCCAGCGGGATCACCGAAGTGGAGAAACGTGCGGTCAAAGATTCCGCCACCCATGCGGGAGCCCGGGAAGTGTATTTGATCGAAGAACCGATGGCGGCCGCCATTGGCTGCGGATTGCCGGTTCAGGACGCCGCCGGCAACATGATCGTCGATATCGGAGGAGGCACCACCGAGGTGGCTTTGATCTCACTCTCCGGAATCGTCTTCGCTCGCAGCGTCCGGGTGGCCGGCGATGAACTCGACGAAGCGATCACCAACTACATGAAGCGAGCCTACAATCTCATGATCGGAGAGCGGACCGCTGAGGAAATCAAAATCAAGATCGGCTCAGCCTACAAGATGGAGGAAGAGACGACCTTGGAAGTGAAAGGACGCGATCTCGTCGCCGGCCTCCCCAAGACGATCACGATCTCTTCGCAGGAAGTCCGCGAAGCCATGGCCGAACCCATTTCCACGATCGTGGACTCCGTCCGGGTCACCCTCGAACGCTGTCCGCCAGAACTTGCCGCCGATCTTGTCGATCGCGGAATGGTCCTCGCCGGCGGCGGAGCCCTCCTCCGCGGGTTGGACAAACTCCTTCAGGAAGAAACAGGTCTGCCGGTGCATGTGGCCGATGATCCGCTCAGCGCGGTGGCGGAAGGAACCGGCAAGGCCCTCCAAGAAATTAAATTTCTCCGGGCTGTCGCCTCCGTTGATCGCACCTTTGGCGGCAACCACTAACGGTTATCCGGTGCCGGAGACTCGCTTGCACCTTGGTTAGCAAACTATTGCCATGAATCGGCTGAACGGAATCATAATCATCGTCATCATTGCGGTGGCCTTGGTGATTTCTTCGCTCGGTTCCCGGACGATGCAAAACCTCCAAGCCGGCTTTCTCGGCTGGATTGGTCCATTTCTCAAAACGGGCAGCGCGGTGCAGGAGCAACTCGGCTCCATGGGGAAGGGGCTCCAGACCCTGGATCAACTGGAGGAAGAAAATGTCCGTTTGAAAACCGAGAACAAGGAACTCAGCACGACCAACAAGATTCTCCGGGATATCGAAGCCCAGAATAACAACCTGCGGTCCGCTTTGGAATATAAGCAACGCTCGGTCTTCCGGCTGGTGCCGGCCCAAGTGATCTCGCGCGACGCTTCGACCTGGTGGAATACGATCAAAATCAACCGCGGCTTTGAAGATGGCCTCGACGTGGGCGACCAAACCGTGCTCACCGACGCGGGCCTGGTAGGGAAGACCATCACGGTGGGCAAAAACATTTCCACCGTTCTTCTCATCACGGATGAGACCTGCAAAGTCGCGGCCAAGGTCGAAGGCTCGCAGGAAAAGGGCATTCTCTCCGGACGACGGATTCAGGAAGCCGGGGAAGCCGGCGAGATGCAACTGGATTTTTTAACCAAGACAGCCGACCTGCAACCCGACCAGAAGGTGTATTCGGCTGGAGTACCCGGAGGGGTTTTTCCCTCGGGGATTCTCCTTGGGACGGTATCGAGCTTCAAGGCCCGGGCTCTTGACGGCCAAGCCCTGGTAACGCCCAGTGTCGATCTGTCCTCGGTCGAGGATGTCTTCGTTGTGGTGGGGGCGAAATGAAACTTCTGACCGGTTTCATCGCCATCGTGGTGGCGGTCTTCTTCTTGTTGATTTTGCAGGAATTTTTCCCGCCGATGCGCGGACTCCACGGGGCCCGCATCCTTTTGGTTCCGATGGTTTTTTGTTATTTTGCGCTGGCTGCACCGACTTGGGCGATGTTGTTGGCTGCGATCTACACCGGGTTCCTCACCGACCTAATGTATCTTCACGTCGTCAACGGACAGGTTGAAATTGGGCTGGGTTGGTCTATCGTCTTCTTTGTGCTTTTCGGGCTCTTTGCGCATGGATTCCAACCCGCCTTTCAGCGCGGGCATTGGTGGTGGCATCTGGCTCTGACGGCGGCAGGCACCTGCGCGTTCCTCGCCCTCCAATATGCGATGATCAGTTTTCGACGCCCGGGATTTGTTTTTAATGATCTGGTGGCCTGGCGGATTTTGGCCCCGGGCCTGGTGGCGGCGGTTTTTGCACCCTTGCTCCATTTGATCGTGGTTCAATCCGGACACTTTTTCCCTGAAATCACCCGGGAGCCCGGGCGGCATCGTTCCCCGAGATGAGACGAGGCCAAGCATTTCGAGGGATGGTCTTTCTCGCCGCGGTCATCCTGTTGGCGCTGGTTGGGATTACTTTCCGACTTTGGTATGTCCAAATCGCCCGGGGGGCCGAATACACCGCCCGGATCGCCTCCGGCTCGCGGGTGACCGTCCGCATCCCGGCCGTTCGGGGTGAGATTTTCGACCGCAACGGAATTCCTCTGGTCCAAAACCGCTCCAGCTTCGATGTCGATTTTTACCTCCCGGACATGGTGCAAGCCTATCGTTCCGGGAATGGACCGTCGCCCCAGGTGACCTATCGCGGCACGGTTCACAACATGCCCAAGGACATGAAGGAAGCGGATGTCGCCCAAATCGTCTCGGACTCCATTATCCCGCGGCTGGAGGAACTCCAGGTGGCCGAGGATTACAATGCCGAACAGTTGCAAATCCATTATCGCAACAACCGCGAAGTCCCCTTCAACTACATGCAGGACCTGAGCTTTGAAAAAATGGCCGTCCTTTCGGAACGAAATCTGGGGCTCCCCGGGGTCGATGTGACCAAGAAACCGGTGCGGCAATACGTTTACGGAGCCCTGGGGGCGCATTTTCTCGGCTATGTCGGCATGCCCCATGATCTCAGCGCCCTGCCCGACATTCAAAAATTCAATTTCTATGATCCCGACATGGAAGGCCGAGCCCAGATCGAGCTTTACATGAACGACTACCTCAAGGGCACGCCGGGGGTCAAAATTCTCCAACGGGACGTCAAAGGCGTCATCAAGCAGGACGATGTCCAAATCGTCGAACCCATCCAGGGCGACAATGTCTATCTGACCATCGATGCCCGGATCCAATACATCGTCGAAAAAACCCTCCGGGTCGTCGGTCGCGGAGCCGCCGTAGTGGTGGACCCTAACAATGGTGACATTCTAGCCATGGCCTCGGTGCCGTCCTATGACCCGAACCAGTTCATCCCCTCCATCGCTTCGAAGGATTGGAAAACTCTCATCGACGACGAAACCAACCCGCTGCTCAACCGGGCCATCAGCGCCTACGCGCCCGGCTCGATCTATAAGATTCCCGTCGGGCTGGCCGGGTTGCGGGCCGGGGTGGGCGATCGCCACTACAATTGTTCCGGCGGGGTCACCTACGGCAATACCTACATGAAATGCTGGATCGCCTCCAAGGGAGGATCCCATGGGTCCGAGTCGCTTTCCGACGCGATCAAAGATTCTTGCAACGCGTTTTTCTATCAATACGGCAACGCCGCCGGCATCGACCAAATCGATGCGATGGGAAATCTCCTCGGCTTGGGACAAAAGACCGGCCTGCCACTCTCCGGAGAGGCTCCCGGAGTTCTCCCCAGCCCGGCCTATTTGGCCGAATTCAGTCCCCGGGAGCGGTGGAGTGCCGGCTACACCGCCAACACCTCCATCGGACAGGGAATGGTACTGGCCAGTCCCATCCAGATGGCCATGATCGGAGCCACCGTGGCCAACGGAGGCACCTGCTACTATCCCAGAATGATCGAAAAAGTGGTGGCCCAGGATGGCACCGTCGTCTTGCGGGAACCTTCGCGGGTGCGCTCGAGCCTGATCACGGATGGTGGCCTCACCCCGGAGCAAATCGAGATCGTTCGCAATGGCATGCGACGAGTCGTCAATGAAGACGGCGGCACCGCGAGGCGGGCCCGGATCAAAGGTATGGAAGTGGCGGGAAAGACCGGCACGGCCCAGTTCAAGCGCAAAGGCATCGAGGACAACCACACCTGGTTCCTCTGTTTTGCACCCTATGACGCCCCAAAATATGTGGTCTGCGTGATTGTGCAGGGGGCGAAATCCGGCGGCGGGGTGGCCGCCCCGGTGGCGGGGCAAATTCTCGAACAGATCTTTGCCCTCGACAAGAAGCCCGAGGAAACCACCGATGTCGCCGCCGCCGCCGGCGCGTCCGAGGCCACCGCTAAAAGCGAGCCCGCCAATGGCAAAGCCAAGGACAAACCGTTCGAACTGGCCTGGCTGGATCCGGCGCCAGGAAATTTTCAATTTGTCGACAGCGTGGACTTTGACCGGGAAATTCCGGCCGCCACGACCGCCGCTCCGACCGAGGAGGGCGTCAGCATGAATTCGCAACAAGGCAGCCAGGAAACCCGCCCCGACGCACCCAATGTGCGTGATGAGGCGGATGCTGGCGGACGCGTCCAAAACAAGGAACGGAACAAGTCCGGCCTCCAAAAATTCTTCAACTTCTTCCGCGGCGGAGACCGCAAGGCGAAACCGGAGCAATCCGAAAACCGCTCGCGGCGTTGATGAAATCCACCCTCACCCATCAATTTTTCTCCCTTCGGGGAGCATCACCCTTCTTATCACATGATCGAAACTGTAAAAAAACTTCTCGGCCTGGGCAAAAAAAGCACCGGGATCAAATTAATTGTCAGTTGCGAGCGCCTCGAAAAGCGTGTCGCCTTACTGGAGGATAATCGTCTCGAGGAATACACCGCCGAGCGCGACTCCGACCGCAACATCGTCGGAGCCATCTACAAAGGCAAAGTCCGCAATATCGAACAGGGCATCAAGGCGATGTTCATCGACATCGGGTTTGAAAAAAATGCCTTCCTCCAGTTTTGGGACGCCATCCCCGCCGCCCTCGACAGCGGCATCGAAGCGGTCAACCGAGGCGGCAAGCCGGCGAAAAAGAAAGGCGCTAAAATCACCCACAAGGATGTGCCGAACATCTACCCGGTAGGGTCGGACATTTTAGTCCAAGTCAAAAAAGGCCCGATCGGAAACAAAGGGCCCCGGATCACCACCGACATCAGCCTCGCCGGCCGGTATCTCGTTTTGATGCCCTTCAATGAACAATGCGGGGTTTCACGAAAAATCGAAGAGCCCAAAGAACGGGAACGCCTCCGCAACATCCTTCGGGATCTGGAGATCCCGGAAAACATGGGCGTAATCATTCGCACCGTCGGTCAGGGTCAGCGGGCCCGCTATTTTGTCCGGGATTTGAGTATCTTGGTGGACCAATGGAATGAAGTCCAACGCGGTCTGGTCGAGGACCCCGCCCCCGCCTGCCTCTTTCAGGAACCCGGCCTCATCGGCCGGACCATTCGTGATTTTCTCACCGACGAGGTGGACGCCGTCATTGTTGATGATGCCAAGGCTTGCGAAGAAATGCAGGAGATCGTCGGACAGATTTCCTCCCGAGCCAAAAAACGGATCCAACTCTACACCGGCGCTCAGCCGATTTTCGATTGCTTCGGAGTACAGGCCCAGATCGATTCCGCCTTTCACCGTCAGGTCTGGTTGCCTTGTGGCGGCTACATTGTCATCGATGAAACCGAGGCCCTCATTGCCATCGATGTGAACACCGGCCGCAACAAAGGCAGCCGCGACATGGAGAAAACTATTCTTCAAACCAATCTGGAAGCTGCCGACGAAATTTGCCGTCAGGTCCGCCTGCGCAATATTGGAGGCATCATCATCGGCGATTTCATCGACATGAAACATCGCCGGGACCAACAGGCGGTCTATCAGCGTGTTCGTGATCGTCTCAAACGGGACAAGGCCCGCACCCATGTTCTGCCCATTTCAAGCCTGGGACTTCTGGAAATGACCCGTCAGCGTGCCGCCGAGAGCCTGGCCAGCACCCAGTTCATGGCCTGTCCGCATTGCCAGGGTAAGGGGAACATCAAGAGCCCCATGACCATGAGTGTGGAGCTGCAACGGTCTCTCCACGCCGTCATGCGTAAATTCCAAGACACGGTCCACGAGGTCAAAGTCATCGTGCATCCGGACCTCCTCGCCCGCTTGCGGTCGGAGGACGAAGAACATTTGGTCGACATCGAACGCCGCTACGCTGGCCGCCTCAGCTTCAGCGCCGACCCCGCCTTCCACGAGGAAAAATTTGTCATCACCAACGCGATCTCCGGTGAGGAATTGAAGGAATAATCCTAAATAGGAAAATGCAGGTTCACCACAGAGGGCACAGAGAACACAGAGACAAGGATTTACAAAAAATAGATAGGTCAATGGGCAGTCACCTTCCAGATGACATCCCAGAACTCTTTCCGAATATTCATAAGCCATTTATCTTCTTCTGCTTCCACTCTGTGTCCTCTGTGCTCTCTGTGGTTCATTTCTGTTTTTAGGATAATACCACCCCTTTAAATTAAGATGGCATTTGACTTCAGTGCGAAGCGTTTGCTTGAGAGCGGATCCATTCCCGACCAATGAGGCGAAGCACACTGGCGGGCTCGTCCCATTCATATTTGATTTGCCGGGGTACCACGGGACACTGGCCCTTGCGGGCCCAGAGTCGCTTCAACCCGGTGCGTAGACCAAAGCGAGCTTCATCCAGAGTTTGACCCTGCTACCCTCAGGCAGTTCCAGCGCTTCAAGTTTTTCCGCCAGCGCTGTGCTGCAACGGCGCTAACGAACTCGCCCGCTGCCAGCTTGGCTTCCAACTTTGGGACCGGGTTTGCCGTAATCAAGAAACGTCTCCAACCCTCCTTTGCGCAGTGTCTTCAACCATTCTATTTCAAAGAGCTAGTATAAGCCGGGAGTTGATATCATTCCTCCTCAAGAACTGGTTCAGAGGCGCTTTGCTCTGGCCGCAGTCCCCGCAGGACGTCTTCCTGCTCCGAACAGACCCGATAATACCATTCTCCCTCGCTTTGGTGGAAATCGATCCAATCGGTCAATTGCAGGGCGGGGAGGAGTTTCGCAAGAAGCTGTGGCCGGGAGAGTTCGCCTCCCAGTTGGCTGACATTGGCGTGGCCCATTTGCCAGATGGTCTGGAGGAGATGCCATCCTTCGCGGCGTTCACTGGGGGAGAGTTTGATCCGGGCGCTGAGATGATCGCCGATGGCAAACGTCAATTTTGCGGGCAGAAAAATTACTTCGAAAATCAGGTGCCAACCAATGATGGGCCGATCCGGAGCGGCCCGAAAGCGATGCCGCCAACGGCCGACACCCGCCGAGATTAAAATCCCCAGGATGAGGAGGAGGCCCGTGGGATAATACCACCAGGGCGGTCGAAAAAGATTCACGTCATTGGTGCGGACGACTTCAAAGAGGAGGATCGCTCCGGTAAAGAGCACTCCGTAAAACATCCACGCCATCCCGGCGGCGAATATACTGGCGATAACGGCGCCCCAGCAATGGCGGTTGTGCTCTAAAATCCGCTGGAGAAAGATGGGTGGCACGTCTGACATGACCAGGAAGCGGGCTAGGATGCGGAGCGATATCCGAGGGGATCGATTTCCACGGAGCCGAATCCGGCCTCGAACAGTCCTGTTTCGAGGGTGTCCTTGAGACCGCTCACGGCCGTCGATTCTCCGGGAGCGATTTGTACCCGGGCCCCGGGCGGCGTTCCCTCGACATAGCGAACCCGAAAGACGCTGAAGCCAAGGGAGCGGACAAAGGCTTCGCCCCGTTCCACCATGGCCACCGCTTCGCGAGTGACCGTGGTCCCGTGAGGGATGCGGGATGAGAGGCAGGGTTGCGCGGGCGCGTCGGCGGTGGGAAGACCCAGTTGGCGCGAAAGGGCTCGGACTTCTTCTTTGGTCAATCCGGCTTCCTTGAGGGGGGCAAGGACGTGGAAACGCGCCGCCGCCGCAGAGCCGGGTCGGAGGTGGGCCGGGTCGTCGGCGTTTTCCCCATAGGCGAGGGCGGCGAATCCTTCCGCCGCAGCCAGGGCTTCCATTTGGGTGAACAATTCCGCTTTGCAAAAATAGCACCGGTTGGGCGGATTGGTGAAATATTCCGGGTTGGAAAATTCCTCGGTGGTGAGCACGCGATGGCGGACTCCGATCTCGTCGGCCACCTGGCGAGCCTCGGCCAAAGCCGCCCGGGGGAGGCTGGGGCTATCGGCGATGACCCCGAGGACGGAGTCGCCCAAGACCCGATGAGCGACCACGAGTAAACACGTGCTGTCCACTCCGCCGGAATACGCCACCAAGAGCGGCGTCCGTTCGCGGAGAATGTTTTCCAGCCGAGTGATTTTTTCCTTCATCAGTTCGCTGCTAATCTACACTGGCTACGCGGGGCAGTGCAAACTCCACCGGCAAATCAATGGCGGCAGGCCGGATCCGGCGACGAGGTTCCTCCAATTTTTACAAATTTACCCGGGCAAAGAGTGAATCGAGAGGCATTTGGAGACCAATGAGGAAGTCTCCAAATTCCGCGTATTTAACGCTAACCTCATCGAAACGCATTTCGTAAACGATGGTTTTGATTT
>Ga0209491_10009373_pt1 | contig 12044 bp, 12 predicted proteins | sample BON02_FD_187213 | JGI IMG/M metagenome (GOLD analysis project Ga0209491, IMG submission 187213) | Freshwater microbial communities from Lake Bonney liftoff mats and glacier meltwater in Antarctica - BON-02 (SPAdes) (version 2) | ecosystem: Environmental > Aquatic > Freshwater > Ice > Glacier... | reverse complement strand
ATAACCGAACAGTCAGATATGAATGGTTATCTCAGCACTTATGGGAATCAATCGAGGAAGTACAAACCTTTGCAACACAATGGATGAATCAATATAATTACGAACGCCCACATATGGCACTGGGTGGTATGACCCCTAAGCAGCGACTTGCCATGGTTGCTTAACTAACGCTACTTTTAAGCTCGGTTAAAAATGGGGGGATTACCGTATTACCAAGAGCCTTTCGAACCGAGGTTCTTAGCGCTTACTTGTTTCTATCAATGTCAGAGGTTGAGCAAATTTGTAAACAATGGCGTACGAAATACATTGATGAGCGACAACACGAATCACTGAATAATTTATTCTCTTCGGTTTATATGCCCAGGGCCTTTAAGTCAGCAGGAAACTTTATTAATTACGTTGAGTTCAAAACTGAAGTGCCACACTATCTTTAAGGTACTGTGTTGCAATAAATACCAAATATAAACATCTTAACTGCGAAGAGCGAACTTTGATTCAACTGAGCCTTGAGCGAGGGTGCACCATTCGGGCAATTGCCCCAAGCCTAGATCGATGTCCCAGCTTTATTAGTCCGGGATTGGCCCGTAACCAGTGGTGTGGTCCTCGGTTGGTGCATGCTCCTGTAGGTCGACCCACTTTGGCCGGTGGCCATCGTGCAGTCAGTGCTCATCATCGGGCTTCTTCGAATCGCTCCAGAGGCCGTAAGCCAATTTGGTTGGCAAGTGATGGTTATTTGTGGTCTCAAGTGCAAGAGCTTCTTAAGCAACAGTTTTCTCCCGAACAGATTGCGGGCACACTTACGGGCAAAGTTATGTGCTAGCGAAGCCTCAATTTCTTGCCATGGCATACTTGAAACTAATACTGAAAAAGGTTATCTTAAATCGATCATTTGATCAATTCGGCTTCGGAAATACTCTTTTACTTGGATCATGAATGTATTCCTAGAAAAGTTCCAGAAAATAGTGCCAGAATGATTATTATGTGGGTTTTAATATTACCCAAAAAAAACCTATATTTACCAATTAAATCATGTGGTTATGATTAAATCAGGAAGGCTCAATTGTTGATGCAATAACAGCATGTTCAGCACGTAAAAGAGGTACACCTCTCAATACTGGATAAGCAATACCTACGTCTTGTGCAAAGCACACATCTTCATTCATAACTAAGTTTGCACCAGTCAATGGGCATATAAAACCTACTTTATGACTACAAGATTTTTTCTCACCTTCATTTTTTTTTAATAATGTCAAAACCCCACTTGGATTTAATGGGTTTACTGAATATTCTAATAATCTATGATCAATAATTTCTGCACCTAATTTCTCGGCAGCATTTTTCAAGCCTGTAACGTAGCCATGGCTTTTCATCCTTTCTTGAGCATCGGCAGTTGCAAGCTCATAAATTGGCTCAACTAAAACAACAGCATGTCGCGCCACGCGCAAGCACCCCGTTAATAACTCAATTTCAGCACCGCCATTAGGTTCAAGTGAATGCGAACTGTAAACCACATCAATGCTATTGTTTGCTAACGGAATATGAAACAAGTCTCCAACAAAAAGTGTCGCATTTTGATTTCGTTCTTTTAGCCACAAATTCCCTTCATTGACTCTTGACCAACTGATATCAAACCCGATTGCTTGCCTAACCTTCTCACCTAAACAATCAAGTACGCCTGCTAAAGTAGTTGCTTCGCCTAATCCAACTTCGAGCAAAGTACCGTCAGGTGGTAACAACGGTGAGATTAAGTTTGATAATTGATTGCACCATTTATGATTACTTGCTATGTTTAACCTTGCATTTTGAACATAAGTTCCTGTTTGTAAATCGTATGCGACCAAAGTGCAGAGAATAAAATTACCCTCCCCCCCCGCAATTTCATTCATTTCATTATTTTTTTACGTGCAAAAGCCATCGCATTTTGACCGCTTTGATAAGTTTTTCTCATCCCTAAAATAATTTCGTACATTTGGTTGCGAGTCAAATCTTTAGTCATATTCTTGATCTTTATAAAGGTTATTTTTAATAGTTATTATTTGAAGTATTCCCATTTCAAAGCAGTGCCACTAGCAACTGAAGTTATCATTCGCTTACCAATCACATCTTCAATATACTTTGGTGCTAAACCAAATCCTGGCCTTACACTTCTTACACAATTCCTAGTAATCACTTCCCCTGCCTTCAGATCTTTCACAAAATAAAGTGATCTTCGAAATTTTACGTTTCCCTGCTCGCTAGACTTTCGACCATAATCAACCTGACCCAAACTAGACCAAGCTGTTTTAGCTCCTTTACACAACGCAGCAAGTTCAAATGGTTCTAGCGAAAAACTATCATCTGGCCCCCCACCTTTACGATTAAGGGTAAAGTGCTTTTCGATGATGCTAGCGCCAAGCGCAACACTGGCTATGGCGGTGGTATTGTCTAACGTGTGGTCAGATAACCCCGTGACCAAACCAAAGCGTTCGATCATATCGGGTATGGTGTGAAGATTATAGTCTTCTGCTGGAGCTGGGTAGCCGCTTACACAATGCAGCATGGCTAGTTCTTTGCAACCCCCGTCACGGGCAGCCTCAATTGCTTCAGCAATTTCTTCAGCATCTGCCATTCCGGTAGAAATAATAATGGGCTTACCAGTACTGGCTGCATATTTGATCAGAGGTAAATCGACCGCTTCGAATGACGCTATCTTGTAGGCTGGTGCATTCAAGTCTTCAAGTAAGTCAATAGCTGTGTTGTCAAAGGGGGAGCTAAAGATTGTGAGGTTAAGTTTACGGGCGTGCTCAAACAAGGGTTTGTGCCATTCCCAAGGCATGTGAGCTTCTTCGTAAAGATCGTAAAGTGTTCGTCCATCCCATAACCCGCCTTTAATCTTGAAGTCATCGGAATCGCAGTTAAGCGTGATTGTATCAGGGGTGTATGTTTGTAGTTTGACTGCATTAGCCCCTGCTTTTTTAGCTTCTTCGATGATACGAAGTGCGGTTTCTATATCCCCATTATGGTTGGCAGACATTTCTGCAATGACATAAGGTGGAAAAGCCAAACCAATGGGCTTGCCATCAATTTCAATTTTTTGCATGTTTTTACTCTTCGACTTTTTCATCCCGCCACTCTTTAGCAAGCAATCCAAAACAATGGAGACTATTATAGTTTCCACCTAAACGTTGTTGATCACGCAACACGCCCTCCTGAACAAACCCTAATCGCTGGTGAAACGCGATGGAAGCTAGATTACTTGCAATAGCTTGGCCACAAACTTTGTGCAGCCTAAGATCTACAAATGCATGTTTAATCGCCACTGAACCTAGCTTGTATCCTGTTCCTTTGTTTGCATCAGGATGCACATAAAAACCCCAGTGTGCAATACCCCCCTCAGCTACTTGGCTAAATTGCACGTACCCAATCGCTTGCATTTTTTCCTCAACGATTAACAAATGCCTGCTCTCATCTAAATTAGCTTTATTAAACCAATTTCGGTGTTCGATCTGTCCAATTTCGTGCTGAGTAAACATGTAACGACGAACATCTGGGTGATTGCGCCAATGCAGCAACATATCCAAGTCGTTTTCAGTCACTGCACGAATACGACAAGCCTCAAACATGAAAATTTTCAAGCATGTGCTTCACTATACGTATGCACCCCTGCCCATCCGTTACATCTGACGCTGCTGTACTCAACTTCGTGAGCATGTCAACGGTAAGTTCCGATATTTGAGGCTCAACCAGAAAGTCCATAATTTGTTGGCTTGAATTTATGAGGATTGCTGCACCTGCATTATGTAATGCAACGCCACCTGTCAACTGGTTTTCAGTTAACACCAATACAAAGCTTGGCAACCCTAAACAACAACGCTCCCAAGAAGTACTGCCCGCGGCACCAATAGCCAAGTCACTATCAACCATGAGTTGTGCCATATTTTTGACACCTACTAGCACTTCGGTGTGCCAGGGTAGTTCCGATGATAGTGCTTGCACCTGATCCAACCAAGGGGCATGAGGCCCCATGACAACGACTATATGTAAATCAGCCGGCAACTGACAAGCTTTGAGTGCGTTGAGTATTTGACTTGTGGAGTTTTCTTTATCAACTCCACCCATGGTAATAAGCAACTGACGAAGTTGTGTATTGCTTTTACGCCGCGCTAGACTTTGAGAGCGCAACAATGCAAATTCGGGTCGAAGTAAAGCATTTTTAGGACCAATCAATTTAATGGTCTCACCCATGAGCAAGTCCACATAATCCTCTTCATTGCGCCCTAGGTTTTGGTCAAGCAACAACTCACAGTCATGAGACCGGTCGGCTAGGTCATCAATAACCATAATGCGCTTTGCCTTTGGACGCATGGCTTGTTCCCATTGCACATCTAAATCGTAATGATCTATAACTAGCCAGTCTACTGGTTCACTGCCCATTTCGATACTCAGTAATTTCTTTGTGTCTACGGCGTCTGTAGCCCAGTCTGTGCCAAGCCAATGCTCATTGTCAGCATCGTTAAGAACTGAATTCTCGCCTGTCACCAACTCTGGTAATGGAAGTACGCGATGGCCGCGCTGGGCAATTAATTCCAGAAGATTACCTTGATGTGGGCGGCACATAAAGTAACATTTTGATCCTCGTTCAAACAATGCATCAGCTAAAGACAAACAACGCATGACGTGGCCTGTTCCAATTTCTAGCGAAGCATCTACGCGAAAGGCTATGTGCATAAGCTATTCGATTCAAGTACTTAGTTTAAACGCTTGAATCCACCATGACAAACTGGGCCTTTTAGCAAATTCATCACATCTAGACCTTCTTCGCATTTCTTTATTGTTGCAAAAATTGAATCAAGTTCACTAAAGTAGCCATCAAGCACATCAGGTGTATGTTCAGTGCAAACGTAAACACTGTTGCTCGCAAGGTAACCTTTATTCAGCATTTCCTGGGTGATGAGGGTTTTATAAGCCAGTGCGTTGTCGCTCTTGAAAGTAAAACCCGTCAATGCTGGCAAACCCCAGTGGTCAATTTGCAAGGCATGTTGGTCAGCCAGTTGCTGCCAACGATCACGTATATTCAAGCCAGTTTGGGTAATAATGTCCCAAGACTGAATGCGTTGCATGACTTCCAGCGTTTTAAGAGCAGCAGTTGGTCCAATACGCTCAGTCCAAAAAGTGCTGCTTATGAATGTTGATTGTACTGCTTCCATGACCTCGCGTCGACCAATGGTAGCGGTTATGGCGTAACCATTACCCAATGCTTTACCAAACATGGCCATGTCAGGCTCTACACCATACATTTTGTGTAAACCACCAAAGGTCTGACGGAAGCCTGAAGTGCACTCATCAAAAATCAGCACGATACCCCTATCCGTTGCTAGCTTTCGTACCTTTTGAAGAAAATTGTCTTCTGGCCCCTTGTTTCTCAAGACTTCCATTTTTATTACACCGATATCGTGTGTGTTGACGATGTTCTCCAGCTCTTCGAAGTTATTGTAGTTGAACGGGAACACCGTGCCACGAAGGTTTTGTGGCACGCCTTTGGGGTCTAAACCAGGTAATAGGTGGCCGGCTAAATTTTCTTCACTTCCTAAATTTGCAGATAAGTACCAATCATGCCACCCGTGATAGCCACATACCGCAACATTATCTTTACCTGATGCAGCGCGGGCTATACGAATCGCAATTGCATTTGCTTCACCACCAGACCGTGCAAGCCTAACCATATCAGCCCATGGGTGAAGTTCTACTAACTTTTCAGCTAAGTACACTTCTTCAGGGCAGTTGAAAGTAGACATGTTTCCAGAATCAACTGTTTGATGAACGGCGGCGTCGACTTCAGGGTGACCATAACCTAGAATGTTGGTACCAATACCCATAATCGACATATCAGTGTATTGATTGCCGTCAAGATCCCAAACTTGACAACCTTTTGCCTTACTAAAATAAGCGGGCCATTGATCAGGTAGAAACATTTCTGCCCGCTTTGACAACAACATATTGCCACCGGGAATGATATTTTTGGCTCGTTTCCAAAGCTTTTGACCAGTGCCCATCTTTGCGCCTTCGTTGCGAATAATGTTGTAGTTAGCCGTAAACAACTCTGGTTGTTTACGCTGAAGTTCCAGCACATCTGTCCATGAAAAATATATGTTGGGCGCGAAGTGCGCGAATATTTGCTTGATCACTTCAAGGTCTTTAGGTTCGTCTACTGTCCAGCGTAAACCTGACAAGTCTTCTGTGTTTGTTAATGCTCCATTTTTAAAATACTCAGGCCGCCTAAGGTAAGGCGTTACATGCTCAAGATCGAAAGATTCTTTTGTTTCATTTGAAGCTCGCTGTAATGCTTGCAAACTGAACACTTCAGCATCTAAACCGTCTGGAAACCAAGGTGGTGAAGTATTACTTAAATAATCTAAATCCGAATTTTTAAACTTTTTAATTACTTCATCTACAAGTTCTGGGTCTATTAATGGGCAATCCCCTGTAACTCTAACAATTGTGTCTGCATTGACTGCTTGAGCTGCTTGTAGATATCTATTTAAAACATCGTCTTCGCTACCACTTATACAAAAAAAGCCTAGCTTTTCAACGTATTCGGTCAAAGGGCAATTTCGAGCATCAGTTGAAGTTGCTAAAACAATTTGATTAACTTCTTTACATTTGGCTAATCGTGACAATAGCAAGCCTATCATTGGCACACCATTTATAGGCGACATGACTTTGTTAGGTAATCGTGTTGACCCCATGCGTGCTTGAACGATCGCAACGACTTTCAAAATGTGTTCCATAGAGACGGGTTAATTAACTTGCTATCAGTTGACGTCATAAATGCCGTGTCAACTTTTGGTTCTGCATTTTGTGTAACCTCTACAATATCGCTAAGTTGCGCGGCGCTATCGACTCCAACAACAACTCGGTCAACTTCTTTTAGAGATAAGGGGTATGACAAACAAGCTGATAAAGGTGTAACTTTTTGTTCTTCAAGAAAATGATGCCACTTATCCCAGATTTTAGACCAGCGTTCGAATTTTTCTGGAATATCTTGTCTATTCATTAAGAGTAAGCCCTGAAGAAAGGCTGATCGTGTATGTATTTCTACACCCGAATCTTTTAATCTTTTTAGCCAACCAGTCGAAATAATTCGACGATCAATAACATTTAAGGGTGTCTGAACTATATCGACATTAAGTACTGGGGTAATTAATACTAATTCTTCAGGGTCGTAAACAGACACGCCTATTTTGCGAACTATTCCATCATCTTTGATTTTTTTTAGAGCTTGGGAAATTGCAGGGCCATCTTTACCAAGCAAGACTGAAGGATTGTGAATTAGAACTGAATACAAAGCATCAACTCTCAATCTATCGCAAGTTTCTTCAATCTGAGACTTTAACCAATTATCAAGTTTATCTACATTTAGTGGAAATGACAGTTTAGTAACAATATTAAAGTCTTCAACACCTACATCACCCAAAACTGTTTCACTGTCACCGTAAGCATTAGCTGTATCAATTGTATTAACTTCATATTTTTTAGCAAAAGAGATGATTTTTTTTGCTTCACTCAGGCTTACTTTACCTAATTTATTTGCAATACCATAATCAACTCCAAACTGTACCGTTCCGAGTGCAATCTTACTCACTACTTTACTTTCTTGCGTAGCACAGATGTTGCCACCCACTCATTCGAATAATCTGTGAAAGAAATATCGCCGTGATGGTTAATGCTTTGTGAGTAACATGTATATGCTGGATGCCAGTCAAATAGCTTACGATAATCCATTTTATATGAGTGAATACCCGTTAAATGATGGTAATCATGCTGCTGAGGCATTTTTGAATAAAAATCGTGGATCAAAATCCATCCTTCATTTTTAAGAACTCTATCAGCCTCACATGCGATTCGAAACAAATCATCTCGGTCACATAAGTAAAGGCAAAAACCAAAAACAACAAAATCGAACTTATTACTTTCGAAGTTGAGTTTATCAGCTGTTCCTTGAGTAACATTAATTCCATTTTTTACTGCATGCTCAACAGCTTTAAAAGACGGCTCTATACCAAAGCACTTTATACCCAAATGATTTTGAATATAATTTAAACGTTTGGCTTCACCACAACCTATTTCAAGCAAGCACCGCCCCTCCCCCTGCGGGAAGCTATCTAAACAAGATCGTAGTTCAGAAATAATGGGTGACTTGTCGTTAAATTCACAAGATAGAATTGCTTGATGATTTCGTTCAAACCAAGCGTCTGCCTCGCTTTCTAAGAAAATTTCTTTTTGGCTACTCATTTCTAATTTTTTAAAATATCATTTAATACATAGCAACAATGAGACTGTTGATTAGCTGTTAAAGCCGAGTACATTGGAATAGTCAACACTGACTTAAAATAAGCCTCTGCATTTGGGCAGTAATCTTTCTTAAACCCCAAGGCTTCATAATAAGGTTGCCTGTAAACAGGTATGTAATGCAAGTTGACTGAAATTCCTGCTGCTATGATTTCATCATATACTTCTCTCTGCGTTTTGTTTATCTGATTTGTTTCAAGACAAATGGGGTACAGATGATAAGCAGAACATGTATCTGGTAACTGCCAAGGGGTTTTAATAGGTAAGTTAATAAGTGCTTCGTTATAGCGTTTAGCAATAACATGGCGTTTGGCTATAAACTCATCTATTCGATTCATTTGACTTAAACCAAGAGCCGCTTGAATATCTGTCATTCTGTAATTCAAACCCAGTTTAATTTGCTGGTAATTCCAAATCTCATCTGATGGTCTTGGCGACATATCCGCTTGGTTAGTGCTTATGCCGTGGCTACGATATCTTTGAAGGTTTGAAGCAAGTGTTGGGTTATTGGTCATTGCCATGCCGCCTTCAGCTGTCGTAATAATTTTTACAGGGTGAAAACTAAACACTGTGACGTCACTGTATTTACAGTTGCCTACGGGTTCATTTAGATATTTTCCGCCGATAGCGTGTGATGCATCTTCAATAATGAAAAAGCCATACTCTTGTGCTAAGGCTTTGATTGCTTTCATGTCGCAGCTTTGGCCTGCGAAGTGAACAGGGACAACAATTTTTGGAAGTGTATTTGTTTTTTTTGCTTCCACTAATTTATGAGCTAAGTGTTCAACACTCATGTTGTAGGTAAGCGGGTCGATATCTACAAAGTCAATTTTGGCACCGCAGTACAACGCACAGTTTGCGCTGGCAACAAATGTATTAGGGCTTGTCCATAATGTATCGCCGGGGCCTAAGTCTAATGCTAGACAAGCGATGTGCAAGGCGCTGGTAGCGCTGTTCACAGCAACTGCAAATTGTGCCCCGCAATATTGGGCAACAGCCTGCTCAAACTTTGGGACCATAGGGCCTTGGGTTAAAAAGTCTGACTGCAATACCTTAACCACTACATCAATATCGTCTTGCGATATATCTTGACGTCCATAGGGAATCATTTTAAAACGCACCCATTTTTTGTTGGTTCGCTTTTACCCATTCGCGTAATGAGTCAACGGTCATCCAATCAGTATTATTATCTGATGTGTATGAGAAGTTTTCTGGTACAGCTTTGCCACCATTAATACGTGATTGATCTTTATTCCATTCATGTATAGCAGGCAAGATTTTAAAGTGTTCTGGGTATTCATAGGTGTATGCTGCATCTTCTGTGCTGATCATTTCTTCATGAAGCTTTTCACCTGGGCGAATACCTATAATATCTAATTTTGCATTGGGGTCTATTGCTTCAGCCACGTCTGTGATTTTCATAGAAGGTATTTTTTTTACGTATACCTCACCACCAACCATGTCTTCAAATGCATGCCAAACGAGCTCTACGCCTTGCTCAAGGGTAATCATGAACCGTGTCATTTTTTCATCTGTAACAGGTAAGCAATTTTTACCTAACTGGCTTAAGAAAAAAGGAATCACTGAGCCTCTTGAGCCCATAACATTGCCATAACGCACGACCGCAAAGCGTGTTTCGTGACCAGACGCATAAGAAGCATTGCTCGCAACAAAAAGCTTATCAGATGCGAGTTTTGTTGCACCGTATAAATTGATTGGGCTGCTGGCTTTATCTGTTGATAATGCCACAACACGTTTCACGCCTTTATCTATACAGGCGTCGATTAAATTCATTGCCCCATTAATATTGGTTTTAACGCATTCAAAAGGGTTGTATTCAGCTGTGGGCACAATTTTAGTGGCTGCGGCGTGAACGACATAATCTACATTATCTAAGGCACGGTATAAACGTTCTTTGTCTCGTACATCACCAATAAAGAAACGCACCCTAGGGTCGTGGGCAAACAGCTTTGCCATTTCCCATTGTTTCATTTCATCACGTGACAGGATGACCAACCGCTTAGGGTTGTATTTTGCAAGAGTCATGGGCACAAAAGAATGGCCAAAAGAACCTGTACCGCCTGTAATTAGTATTGATGAATTTGTAAGCATTTTTTTGGTTTAATGTATTGATACTTTGAGTTGAACTTTGTGGATCTTTATTGAGATAATCAACTAAAACTAATTATTTGCACATTACTGTTTGACAAACCACCCCACAGCAACCTCCAACCCCGCTTTAATATCAAACTTCGGCTCATACCCTAGCAAGTTTTTCGCCTTATCTATATCAGCTTGACTATGCCTCACATCACCATCCCTAAAGTCTCTATAAACGGGCTGGGCAGTTTTAACTTGAGGGTAATGAGTTTCAAGGTTTTCTTTTAGTAAGCGATAAAGGTCATTTAAGCTAGTACGATCACCCACAGCAACGTTATACACTTGGTTTTTTGCTTCTGGGTTTTGAGTCGTAGCAGCCAGCAAATTTGCTTGTACAGCATTATCTACAAAGCAAAAGTCACGGCTGGTTTCACCGTCACCGTTGATATAAACTGCTTCACCTTTGATTAGCGCATCGATCCATTTAGGTATAACTGCTGCATAAGCCCCGTTCGGGTCTTGCCTGGGGCCAAACACATTAAAGTAACGAAGACCTATGGTATTAAAACCGTAGCTTCTTGCAAAGACACTGGCGTACAACTCATTCACAAGTTTAGTTACGGCATAGGGGCTTAAAGGCTTGCCTATTTTGTCTTCAACCTTAGGCAAATCAGGGTGGTCTCCATAGGTGCTGCTGCTGGCTGCGTAGGTAAAGCTTTTTACTTTAGCGTCACGTGCAGCGACCAACATATTTAAGTAGCCATCTATGTTGTTTTGATTAGTCAGTATGGGGTCTGCAATGCTGCGGGGTACTGAGCCTAATGCGGCTTGGTGCAATACGTAATCAATATCTTTGCATGCATCATGACAAGTGTTTAGGTCGCGAATATCGCCGTTTATAAACTTAAAATTTGACCATTGCTCAGGCTTCACTAAGCTTTGTACTTCTTCAAGGTTATGTTGGTAACCCGTACTGAAATTATCTAAACCGACAACCCGTTGGTTGAATTTAAGCAGGGTTTCAAGCAAGTGGCTACCTATGAAACCTGCTACACCTGTTATTAACCACGTCTTACTGACAGCTTGAAGGTTTTGCTGTAGCTGATCAAATGCTGTTTGTTTGTTTGAGGTCATGCTTTATAAACGAAGGTCTGATTCATCAGCTGTTAGCAAGTACTTTAAGTCATACAGTACTGTGTTTGGCCCACCTAAAGCACGTATGGCTTGCGCGCCCATTTCTTTAAACTGATAATGTGCCACAGCTAAAATTATGGCATCGTAATGGTTTGTTTTGGGTTCAGAGATAGGAGTAATGTCGTATTCTTGTTCTGCTTCTTTAACTGATACCCAAGGGTCGTACACATCAACTTCGCAGTTATAGGCCTTAAGCTCTGTCACGATATCAACCACTCGGGTGTTGCGTAAATCTGGGCAGTTTTCTTTAAAGGTTAAACCCATAACGAGTACTTTTGCGCCTGCAATTGGCAGGTGCTTTTGGGTCATGGCTTTGATGAGCTGGGCCACCACATAAGTACCCATGCTGTCGTTTAATCTGCGCCCAGCCAATATGATTTCTGGGTGGTAACCCACTGCTTGGGCTTTATGGGTTAAGTAAT
>Ga0209491_10009372_pt1 | contig 12045 bp, 10 predicted proteins | sample BON02_FD_187213 | JGI IMG/M metagenome (GOLD analysis project Ga0209491, IMG submission 187213) | Freshwater microbial communities from Lake Bonney liftoff mats and glacier meltwater in Antarctica - BON-02 (SPAdes) (version 2) | ecosystem: Environmental > Aquatic > Freshwater > Ice > Glacier... | reverse complement strand
GCAGATAGTATATATATACATATACACACACACACACACACACACACACACACACAAACACACACACACACACATATATATATATATATATATCGGGTTAAGGGGTTAACCCGGAAGTGTCACAAACCGCCGATGGGAATGTGGGAACAGTTGATCCACATGCCACGGATACCGAGCGAACCGCCGCCTGCGGGATAGAGAAGTGTCACAAATTGGCCTTTACACGATATTGCAATTGCCAATATTGTGTGGTATATATTGCAGTCACGGGGGGTCGGGGGGGAAACGTTCTATTGCGCAATAGTGCGAGCGATGACGGGGTGGGGTGGGGTACCTAGCCAAAGGGTGGGTGCGCAAGTAATAGTATTGATTCGTGCACAACGCCCAGAAACAATACAATCTCTTGTATAGGCCAAGTCACAAACCGCTGATGGGAATGTGGGAGCAGTTGATCCACATGCCGCGGGTGCCAAGCGAGGCGCCACCTGCGGGATAGAGAAGTGTCAAATGTACCGAAGGGGTTTCACAGAATGTATCTCCGCGGTAATTTCTGCGCTGGGCTACCTCCCCCTTTGGGGTAACAGTAAGTTTTACTGAAGAGTCAGGAGTTTACCCGGGGTTATCGTAAAACCCCTCTTCGGCCCTAATCTGGATTCGACGGGTGTCACGAACCGCCGATGGGAATGTGGGAGCAGTTGATCCACATGCCGAGTGAGGCGCCGCCTGCGGGATGAGCAGGCCCTAGTTTCACTAAAAATAAAAGAACCCGTCGACGCGGGGGTTGGGCGGACGTTTGCCGTTGTAATTGAAGGCGGCTAAATGTCTAAATAATTAGGCCAACACAATTAGAGAAAAAGACGGTGATTCGCAATGTTGCAATGAAATGTACACCCTCTGCTCGCGTCGACAATTTCTCTATTAGAAAGGCAAACTAGGGCCTGCTCATAGAGAAGTGTCACAAACCGCCGATGGGAATGTGGGAGCAGTTGATCCACATGCCGCGGATGCCGCCTGTGGGATAGAGAAGTGTCCGATGGGAATGTGCCAAAACCGGGGATCGTACGAACGATCTCTGGCTCGAACGCAAGGGGACCGACCCACTGATCTGAAAAGTCAGCTGCGATGCAGTGTTGAGGGAAATCAGAGCCCTATATATCTGGATACACGTGTGCCATCGACTGCTCACAACAAGACGAGACGTTTGAGTCCCATGCCGGTGTCGACATCACAGGCAGCGACTTGAGCGTGTTTTGTTCGTAGCGTGTTTTGTTCGAGGAGACGGTCGTTGTATTATTAAGCATACATATTTCGTACACGATTTTAAAGCTAAAGGTTTCGTCCTCACCGCCAATCTCGTCCTGCAGCAGCAGCTTCAGCGGACCATGCTTCCAGCGAAAGGCCTTGACGTAGTCCACCACCGAGGCGAGCGCGCCGCCGTCGACTAGCACCGTCAGCCCCATCTCGTGCCCGCAGTACTCGGCTTGCGATAGCGATTGCAGCAGTCGCATCAGCGACGTGAGGCGCCGCCACGCAAAGACGTAGATCGAGATGCGCGGGCGCGAGGCCGCGCCAAACTCGGGCAGCGCGCAGACGGAGCCGTCCATCGGGGCCGCCGATAGGGTAGCCTCGAGCGCGTGCCGCGGAAACATGTGCAAGGTGGAGCCTGCACGCGCCTCGGCCTGGTCGAGGAGCGCCGAATCGGCGCCCGGAACGAAGGACGCGGCCGACGCCGACGCCGACACCGCCGAGGGCTGGGCCGACGATGCGAGCGCGAATGGCGCCGCCACCGACAAGGACGATTCCGCCGTGGCACTGGAAAGCGGCGCGGCAGTGGCCCTTAGCCGGTGGTCGCGCAGGGCGCCCGCAGGGTTGAGGAGGAAGAGCGCGAGGGAGAAGGCGAGCAGCACCAGCACGCGGCCCCACGTGCTCGCCCAGGGTCGTATAGTGCTCGCCCAGCTTGGCGTGCCGCCCGCCTGCATCGCGCAGATAAGCGCGGAAAAACGTTGTGAACCGCCGGCAGCGCCTGCTGTGAACGCCAAAGGGTTTTTTCTGGGCCGCGAGCCGCGAACCGCTGCACAACTGCCCTTTTCCAACAGCAATGGCCACCGCCCCTCCGTTCGAGGACTTCTACGCGGTGCTCGGCGTCGAGGCGTCGGCGACCAAGGAGGAAATCAGCCGCGCCTACCGCAAGCGCTCGCTCACTGTGCACCCGGATCGGTACAAGGGCGACGACCCTGATGGCGCCGTCGAGCAGTTCCTGCAGCTGACCAAGGCCAAGGAGATTCTGGAGGACGTCAAGGCCCGCGCGGCGTTTGACAACGTGCTGCGCGCCAAGTCGGCGCACGCCGCCAAGCAGGAGGCCCAGGAGGGCGGGCGGCGGCGCATGCGCGAGGACCTCGAGGCGCGCGAGGAGGCGGCCAAGCGGGCGCGGCAGGGCGGACCGTCGGCCGCGGAGGAGGAGCGGCAGCGCGAGTCGGTCGAGGCGGCGGCGCGCGCGGAGCTTCAGCGCGAGATCGAGCGGTTGCGCCGCACCGGGCGGCTCGACCCGAGGCAGGCTGCGGCTGCCGCACCCGCCGCGGCCGCGGCTCCCGCGCCGGCGCCCGCGCCAGCCGCACCCTCCCCTGCAGCCGCGGCGGCTGCAGCCGCGGCCGCGGCCGCGGCGCGACGCACCTTCTCTCTTGTGGTGCGCTGGTCCGCCGTCGCGAGCCACACGGAGGAGAGCCTCCGTGCGGCGCTGGCGTCGGCGGCGCCCACGCACGGTGGCGCGGTGCTCGTCGGCTCGGCCACCATCGCCACCGTCGGGGTCAGCGCGCTGCTCGAGCTGCCGGCCGCGGTTGCCGAGGCGCTCGTGCGCTCCGCCGCGCTCGGCGCCAAGGGGCTGCGCGTGAGCTACGCGGGGGGCGCGAGCGCCGCGCGAGAGGCTGCCGACGCGGTGCTTGCTGCCGCCGGTGCCTCCGAGGAGTCGGGCGCTGGCGCCAGAGCGGTGGCTACTGGGGGCGTCGGCCTGCCTGCTGAGTGGCGGTCCGCAGCGACGCCCGGCGGCAAGGCCTACTACTACCACGCCACCACGCGCGCGAGCCAGTGGCGGCGGCCCGCGATGGGCGCGCCTGGCGCGGGCACGGGCGCGGGCAGCGTGGGCACGCGAGGCGGGATGAGCCATGAGGAGTACGAGGCGGCGACGCTGGCGCGGCTAAGGGAGGTGGTGGAGCGGCAGGCGGCGGAGAGGAGGGCGGGCGTGGCGGTCGGCTGAGAGGGGGTCGCGGCGAAAACGACGGGGTCCGTGGTTTTTTTTTTTACCATTTTGGATCTCGATGGAGGAATACGATCTCGCGCTGCACGGCGGCCGGTGTGCGGGTGTGGGCGTGACAGAGGCACGCACCGCACCCGCAGGAGACTCTACTGTCAGTGCTACGTGACCTCAGCCAGGTCACAGGGTGTTGTGTAATGTGTAATATGTGTAACTGTTAAGCCTACGTTTGGTGGTCGGTGTTGGTGGGCAGGGAGGTCGAGCTGAGAGTCGAGAGTCCCTTCTTTTCCTTCGAGATCTACGATCTACGGTAAAGACTTTTAAAGACTATAGCTATTATAGACTTAGACTGTGCTTGTGCTCTGGGCCTGGGCGCCTGGGCCTCGTGATGACTCACATGACTCCCTCTCCCTAGGCTCATACTCATACTGTATCATAGTCTATCATATAGATATAGATAGTCATAATATAATATAATATATAATATATATAAATATAATATGATTTATTGGATTTGGCCTTTTTCTTTTTCTTTTTACAAGAGATATTACCACTTGTTGCACCCCCCCCCCGCCCAGTTTAACTGACCAGTTTTGAGGTATTTTTGAGGTGTTTCGAGCTAACACCCTAACCCTAACCCAGCTTGGCCCTTGCAAGTTATTGTCAATATTTTATTGCAATAAAGGGGGTTGTGGAGAAAAGATATTGCTCAATATTGTAGGCAATAAATGGGGGCTGGGAGGGGGCCATCGCACAATAATGTGCAATAATGCCCCCTTTTCGTGTCGAAAACGGTATTTTTTTCAGACACCTCGACCCGTCCGAAATCCGACTCCTAAAAAACAAAAAAACTCCTACAAACTCCTCAAAATCACCTCAAAACTGGGCCCGGGGGTGCAATAAGCGGTAATATTGTGCAATATATTGCACAATAAAGGGGGTGTTTGCAAAGAATATTATTGTGCAATAAAGCCTCGAAGTGAAACAATATCTTGTAAAGGCCAAAACCCAGCAGAGACACGAAACACCTCCCCACATCAGGACAGCACGGGCCAGCCCCCAGCGGCACACCGCCGTCGGCACAGCCGCCCCCACCACTGCAGACACGGGGAACACACAGTCCCACAGTCGTGAGGGCGCACACCAACGACCCCTCAGAGGGGTTGATATGCTTACCCCCACAGGGTACTCCCCCCCTCACATAGCACATAGAGCTACATATGGCGTCATTCACAGTCGCGTCAGGTTAACCCTTTTAACCATTAACTCGATGAGGTGCCTATTCATTCACATTTGAGTCGTCGTTCCAAAAAAAAGAACAAAAGTCTAGAACATTTTCGCTATGTCGACTAAATTTCGACTCGGGTTAACCCTGCTATGGCTATTTCGAGCATTGTAGCAAAAAAGGGGTATTGGTCCTACGTGGGCAATCCGTGGAGCGATGAAAAGAATCCCGAATCTAGATTCTTGTTGGCCCAGTTTATGAATCCATGTACGTGAATCCAAAGGAATCCAAGGGCAAGGGGTTTACCAGTTGCACCCAATGAAATGAATCCCGTGAATCCAGGGGGTGGCAATAAATACCGAATCTAATCTCTCTCTCACACAGCAAACACACACACTCGCCGCGCAACGCACACAGCGCAAGCGCTGAGGGTACCGACCCTGTTTAGGGGTCGGCGATACGGAACTGGGAGGAAGCGGAGCTCAAGCTCTTACCGAATCTCTTCTATTAACAAAAAAAAAAAAAAAAAAAAAAAAAAAAAAAATTACCGAATCCGGGATTTGCCCACGTAGGGTATTGGTTGGTCGAATTTCTAAATTCTATCTAAAACTCAATTTATCCCTGATTGAATCTGAAACCGTTACTATCTCTGACATGACCGCCGAGTCGCCAGTCGGCGTCGCGTCAGATGATCTGGAAGAGGACCTCATGGCGCTCGTCGAGCAGGAGCTGTCCGGTCTTGATACCGATAGTAGGTGCGCTTTGGGGGGGGGCGGCCGCGCCAAGTCTGTTGCTTTTCAAAGCTACTTGGCGAGCTGCATGAACAGTCAGCCCCGGGTGGGGTTCGGGCTAACCCGAGCGTTGCCGCGTTTGCGCTGCTCCTTCACCGGCATGCGCGAAAGAGGCCCTGCCACTAACGAGGGCGGTTCGGGCTAACCCGAGCGTTGGGCATGCGCGAAAGAGGCCCTGCCGCAGCTGCTGCGCTACGTTACTCACGTCCCACACTTGAGCCAGCCTCCTTCCGCCGTCCCATCAGGACGGAGCAAAGCGAGGTCGACCAACTCATCCGGGAGGAGCTGCGCATGCTGAATCGCAAGCCAACGTTGCCCGACTTCAGGGAACGAGGGCAGCGTGTGGAGAAAGTGGCCGTGTCGCGCGCCTCACGTGAGGTGTGGGCTGGCCCCATTCAAAGCTGTGACACGGACGATACAGCCCGCGTCCGCGCGCCGCCAGCTCTGCTCACACCCACGCCGTGCGCCCCGTTGAATTGACAGGCGAACCGCGCAGATATGCGGCAAGACATGGCGAGACGAAAAAAGATGGCCGCCGCCGCTGGAGCCTCGCCGGCGATGCAGGACGTTGAGGTTGTGGTTTGAGCTGCTGCGGGTTTGGGGCTAACCCTGGAGAACTGACCTCCTCCGACCTTCAGCCGGCCGCTCTGTGGGGGCGCGAACTTGTTGCGCCTCTCTCGCGTCTTCCCGGAGCCTCAGGCTCCTAAGCACTTGTTTATTATATTCTATAAACCGAGGCCTGTTGCGACTAGCGGCAGCGATGTTTTTGTATTTTGGTAAGTTATTGTGACCATGGCATGGAGATAGGGAATACGATATCTGGATGTGGCCAGTGTGACCTGTGGAGGTGGAGGTGTTATGGTGTATGGTGTTGGTGGGTGGGTGTGTGTGTGGATGGATGGAGATGATGGAGATGGAGATGATCGGAGATGGAGATGGTGAGATGAGCTGAGAGTTACATGAGTTGAGAATGAGGAGGAGAGAAGTTGTCGTATGTATTAATGGTATGTATATGTATATGTAGGTACAGATTTGGCGGCACGGCACTGCACCAGCACATGCGCACGACGGCGCGCACGCGCGTACACGCGCACACAGACACAGGCCCGCGGCGCCTCGGCCTCGGGTAAATTAATGGAATATACATTGTATCCATGTATATTAATTATAAGAGAATAATAAGACGACACAATATAAATATAATGTCTCTGCATATGTGCTAAAAATCATATATAATATAAACAACTTATGGCTTATGCTTATGGATTGATGTTAGAACGGCGAAGTCGAAGTCGAGGAGGAGAGAGATATTATCAGATATATTTTTTAGCTTTGTTGGTTGTTGGTGTAAACGTAAGAACAAGTTTTATTTGTTGGCGGGGCGTGGCTGGCGTGCCTCGCGCGGCATCGCGGCGCAGTTGTCGCGAGCGTCGGCTCGCCGGCCGCCGCCAGCCCTGCTGTGCTGCTTGCACTTGCACGCAGTCAGAGTCAGACAACAAGGCGGGCGGCGGGCCGGCATCTCTGGGTCCAGCCGCAGAGCAGCATACAGACAGGGAGCGGCCTCTCGCGGTCATTCTCCCCACCTCCCTTCTAATAAACTCTCCAATGGTGTCGAGCTCTACTACTGACCTAGCTCCCTTGGCTCGGCCCTCCCTTGCCAACCCCCCCGGGCTCGCTCGACGAGGCTGGCGAGTCGGCAAAGTAGGCCGGCTTCCGCAACTGGATGCCGTTCTCGCGGCACGCCTGCATCAGATCCTCGCTCGTCAGCACGAGCCGCACGTCGCCCTTCTTCGCTGCCTGCCGGTTCTTGCAGTGCTGCAGCGCGTCATTTGACAGGTCGGCTATGAACTTGTGCGTCGCCAGGGAGACAAGCCTCACCACCCGCTCGTCCGTGCACTGGAAGCCCGATTGCGCCAAAAAGTGCTTGGTCACCTCGTCTGGCAGCTGTTGGGAAAGGGCAACAACAAGTGTGAGGTCCCATGCACGCTTGTGTGAAAATCACTGTGCGAAAATCACACGCGGCGGCTGCGCACGCACCACCGGTGTGTAATCGTTCATCGCGAGCAGAAGCTCCTCGGCCACGTGGGCCTGCTCCGGCTCCATCGTCAGGCCTCGTATCCGCGTGGCGGCACGGCGAAGGGGCAGAGCTTAAGCCAGTGTGAGGGCTTATTTCTTTGTTCATGTGAAGTGACGACTAAAACGGCGCGACCGGCCCGCAGTTGATTTTGCCGCCAAATCACAACCTTGGCAATGGGTGTGTCGTCCGCGTTGCGGCGTCTCGACGAGGGTCACGCCGCGAGGCCCGGTCGCTCGTTCGAGTTGCTGCTCCTCCATGGCACAGCCGACGGCTGTGGAGGAGATGCCGCCACGCCTGCAGCCCCCACGGACGGCCACGCGGCCACCCGCCGAGCGCTGGCTGCAGGGGCCTTCTCGCTGCACGCGCGCGGCGCATCCGCTGCCGCCAGCCTCCTCGAGAGGCGGGCGGCGCTGCTGCTGGACCCTTCCTCGACCACCTACCTGACAGAGCCCGAGCTCGCGCTCCGTCTGCTGCTCGCTCTGGTGCACTCCGCGGACCCAGCGATCTGCACCGCCCACCTAATGGGCGTGATGCAGCGGCACGGAATGCACGCCATCGGCCGCGCCGCGCCGGGCGGTTCGGGGGCCATGCGCGTGCACGAGCTGCCGTTTGGGGTGCGGGCGCGTGCTGTCGGGGCAATCGCGGATGCGGGCGAGCGTGGGACTGGCGTCGCGGCGCTAGGGACCGGCAGCGGGACGAGCCCTCCCGCCAAGTCCTCGTGCGCCCTCGTCCCCCGTGGCGCTAGTGGCAGTGGCGGAAGCTCGGCCGAGCGCGGGCGCCACCCGGACGCCAGGTCGAATTCTACTGGCGTTGGTCCCCTAGAGGGCCTCGGCGGTGGATTGGGCGGCAGGAGCGCCGGCGCCGCGCTCCTCCTCTCCCGACTCAACCTCTACACCGCGGCTAGCGCACTCGCGCCTCGCGACGCCGGCGGTACCCCCCTGGGCGCGGGACGCAAGCGGGCCGCCGCGCCGGTTCCGATCTGGGCCGCGCCCGCCGCCGCGCCCCTCGCTCTCGCCACGAGCCCGCCGCCACGTAACCTCAAACCGCCGCCGCTGCCCGGCAGCAGCGGCAGCGCCGGGAGCCGACCTCGCGCGACTGGCGGCGTGGGAGGGGGTGGGGGGCCGCGGCCGCTGGGACTGTCGGCGGGCGATGACGACGAGGCGGCGGCGGCGCGCGACGTGCTGCGCGCGCTACAGGGCGCCTGCGACTCCTCCGTCGCCTATTGGGGCCGCGACGGCGCCGCCGGCTCCGCGCCCCCCTCGCTCTCCCTCTCTGTCGCAGCGTCGCTCGACCGCGCCGGGGCACTAGCGGGGCTCTGTGCAGCCCTGCGCGGAGGCGGGTGGGGCGCCGTGGGGCGTGCGCTTGCCGTGGCGATTGCGGCCAGGTAACCTAACCATAACCCTAGCCCTAACCCTAACAATCATGTGGAGGGGTGCCGACAGGCCTCACCTGCTGGGCGCCAGAAGATGTTTTCATATAAAGTGATCAGGCATGCCTACTAACCCTAACTCTAACCCGTTAACCCCTCACAGGATGCGCACATGCGCCGACGGGCTGGCGTCGGTCCCAGAGATTATCGAGGTGACGGCGGGCCTAGGGGCGCGTGCGGGGCACGAGCGGGGCTGTGGCGGCTGGGCTGCGACTGAAGAGGGGGAGGGGGCACCCGGACGGGCTCGGCTTACGGTGCTGGGTGCGTTGACGCATGCGCGTGGCGTGGAGGATGAGCACGCGCGTCTCGCCGCAATCGTCGCCGCAGCTTTTGCCCACGCCGCCGCGAGGACAGCCCCGCAGCGGCCAGGCCACGCGGCAGGAACCACCAGTGGTGCGAGCTCCCTTGGGTATCTCCCTCCGACCGGTGCGGCCCCCTTCCGATATTTGCCCGAGTCGCTTCTCCCCTCTGAGCTGCATCGCCACCCCACCGGTGGTGAGGGCCACCTCCGGTGTCTTCCTGAATCGGGCGATAGACTGCTGCTGCTGTCTGGGCTGCACCAACACCTCTCCTCCGCCTGTCTGCTGGCCACGCCGCGGGAGCGCGCGCTCTGCCTCGCGCTGTTCCGAGCCGCGGCTGCGCCCTGGCTCCGCGCCCTCGGAACCGCCGTCTTCACAGCCACCGGAGGCTCCGCCTTCACAGCCACTGGAAGTTCCACCTTCACAGCCACCGGAACTTCCGTCTTCACAGCCGCCACCGGAACTTCCGTCTTCACAGCAGGCGGCCCGTCCACAGCCGCGATGCCCGAGTTCGCGAGCCACCTCGCCGTCGCCGTGGCCGAGTGCGTCGCCTGCGTCCATCTGCTACGCTCCTCTGCCGCGTCGCAGCGCTACGTGGAGCTGGCCATCGCCATCACCTCCTCCGAGCCCGTCGAGGGGCACCGGACCCACTCTGGAATGGACCCCACCACAGGAATAGCACCCACAACAGGAACCGGAATGGAACGTGCCACAGACCCCCACAGCCAGGGCGAGACCGCCGCCACCCTCACCGAGCGCGCCGCCGCCGCCGCCGCCACCGCCTTCTCCTTCCCCCCGCCGGGCGGCCGGGCGCTCGCCGCGGCGCGTGCGGCGTGGGCGGCTCGGCTGCGCAACGGCGAGGCTGTGCTCGCGACCATCTCTGCCATGTACGCGCGGCACGAGGCGTCGACGCGGTCGGCGCGCGCGGCGGTGGCGGCGGAGCAGAGCGCGTCGGTGGCGCTGGAGCGCGCGTTGGCCGCGGCGTGGTTTGAGCAGGCTGCGGCGCGTGTGCGCTCTACGCAGCGGGCGACGTTTGAGGGGCTGGGACGGCAGGTGGACGAGAAGCGGGCGGGGCGGGCGGCGGAGCTTGCAGAGGCGGAGGCGGAGGCGGCGGAGGAGCGGCGGATCGCGCTGTTGGCGGCGAAGGAGATGTCTGTGCAGAAGGCGGCGCTGGTTGCGCAGTACGAGGCGCAGATCGAGGCGGTGGATCAGCGCATGCGGATGGCGAGGTGGCGGGCCAGTCGGCTCAGCGGGACGCCGGAGCGGCGCGCCAGGATGGACCGGGCGCTGACGCCGTCGGCGGTGGAGGGGGGCGGAGTGCTGGGTGCGGGCGCGCGTGGGCGTGAGGTGTCGGAGGCGGGGTGGGAGGAGGCGGTGGGTGGCACCGTGGTGGCTCTGGAGGCGAGACTGGAAGAGGAAGCGGAGGCTCGCTTCTCGGACGAAGCTAGTGCCTTTGCTTATGCCACGCCAAACGAGGGCGCTCGTGCGGTGGCCGCGACGGCGCGGGCGGGGGCGTTAGAGGCGGAGGTGGCAGCGACGGCAGGGGCGACAGCGACGGGTTGCGCTGCCGGGCCTGGGACGGACCAGACGGCGGGGGTGCCGCCTTTCGGAGACTCGGTGAGTGCAAGTGGCCACGTGGGTGCGAGTAGCCACTTGGGGGCGGCGCCTTTGGGAGACTCGGTGGGTGCGAGTGACCACGTGGGTGCGAGTAGCCACGTGGGTGAGGCGGCGCAGGCGGATGAGGCCGCGGCGGCTGAGCTGGCGCGGAGGGTTGAGGTGGCGCGCTCAGACCTGGACGCAGCGCAACGGGTGCTTGCAGCCCTCGAAGGCGGAGACGCCGCTTTCTCTCCCGCGGACCTTTTCGGCACCAGCGGTCCGTTGGCCGGCGACGGCGGCACACCGGGCGGGCTGCTAGGCGGCGCTGAGGGCGGCAGCGGTGCAGGCGGCGGCGGCGCGGGTGGTGGCGAAGGGGCCGACGCGCGAGTCGGGGTCGACGAAGGCGCGCCAGATGCTCTGGGGCTTGCCAGCGCGTCGGCTTTGTCCGTGGACGTGCCCGTCGACGCGCCCAAGGAGCACGCGGCGGGCAAAGCCACGTCGAGACGCGCCTCGGGCCACAGCGCCGTCGCGCCCGCCAGGCCGTCTACGGACGTGGCCACGGATGTCTCCATGAACGTGTCTACGGACGTTTCCGGGGACGTGTCCTGGAACGTGTCTAGGGACATGTCTAGGGACGTATCCATGGACGTGTCCGGGGGCGTGTCTAGGGACGTGTCCAGGAACGATACCGGAGGGAGTACGTCCAGGGATGGGTTCAGTGACATAGACGTGCCTAGGGCCGCGTCCCTTCCGGCGGCCGAGCCGGTCGAGCCTCCCGCCAGGAACGATACCGGAGGGAGTATGGTCAGGAATGGGTCCAGTGCCGTGTCTAGGCACTTGTCGCTTCCGGCGGCTGACCCGGTCGAGCCTCCCGCTAGCGCGCTGCTCGAGGCCTGCGTCTCCGCGCCGCTGCTCGCCGCGCGCGCGCTTCTCTGCCGCGCCGCCGTGCTCTACCTGACCAAGGAGTGCGCGCTGCTGCGCTGGCTGGCCTCGCTGCGCCGCTTCTTGCTGGGCGGCGACGGCGACCTGCTCGACTGCCTCGCCGCAGAGCTGCACGCAGCGCTCGTCTCAGGGGCCATACAAGCCGAGCTAGGGGCAGGTATATATATATATATATATATATATATATATATATATATATATATATATATATATATATATATATATATATATATATATATATATATATATATGTATGTATATCTATATATATGTACATGTGTGTGTGTGTAACTGTATATATATAGAGAGAGTCTCGTACAGTCAGAGTTGGGCGCAGGTGACCTACCCATATGTATAGGTATAGGTATGTATCTCTCTCTATCTATCTATCTATCTATCTCTCTCTCTCTCTCTATATATATATATATATATATATACA
>Ga0209491_10009371_pt1 | contig 12046 bp, 12 predicted proteins | sample BON02_FD_187213 | JGI IMG/M metagenome (GOLD analysis project Ga0209491, IMG submission 187213) | Freshwater microbial communities from Lake Bonney liftoff mats and glacier meltwater in Antarctica - BON-02 (SPAdes) (version 2) | ecosystem: Environmental > Aquatic > Freshwater > Ice > Glacier... | reverse complement strand
CATCCGTCCACCCGCGCTGGTGCGGAATCAATCCAGCTGATCTATAGCGGGCGCGCATTACAAGCACTGAGCGACCTCGCTCGGCAATTTCGGTGTCACCCCATTTTTTGGCGGGAATTTCAAAGCTTATGTCGTATGATACTTTCTCGCTTGAAGTTGTTGCACCTAGATGTGAAAATATTGGGAACAAATGCAGCATCCCGATGGGAACCTTCGCGCAATGTGTGCTCACATAGCGTGCAAAACATCAAATGTTTACCGTTTGGCCTCGCACCTTATTTTTTGCTTGAGAAATGACTGCAGTTGGTTCGGATTCTCATGACAGCCACGATTGAAACGTCACGCCTGATCGACTTGCTACAACCAGGGTTCTGTTCTTCGCACATTTTGCTGGAACTGCAGGCCCATCCTCGCTTGAATTCATCTTGAGGTCTGAATGAAGATCGCTTTATTATTGCTCAGAAAGAAACAATGTAGTAGTTTTGTTTGGAACTCTCAAGGTGCAGTCTTTTATTCTCATTAAATGAGTGACTGTGGTGTGCTGATTGTCATCACATCTTCTACTTTTCTGAAAAGAAAAGACATCATGAAAGAAAAAAAGGCCGTTAGCACAGATCATCAAAAGCCGCAGCCCAGCATACATATAGACAAATGTACTTTGTACACCTATACGGCCTACATGTATACTGCGCTTTAGTCGATCTGGATTCTTCCGGCTCTCCAGGTGTCCGTCCTACACCTGGGCTACCCGAGTAGTTTGTGTGTGTGTGCGCGCGTATACAAGCACACACCCACCCACCACCTTAACACCCGCAAAAATATCAAAATATACAAGACAAACCCCCTATCTCTACCCCTGTCAAAGCATAGACCTCCACGCCAGCAACGAACGCTAACCATGAACAAGGTGAAAACAAAATCCCATTTCCAATCCCCCACCACACACATGTGCTGGTGTTAAAAAAACACCTGTGATACACACGCATGTAGTAGACGGATTGGACAGTACAAATAAACAAAATGCGCCTACACGAGTGCATATGTACACAGTGACCCACACGCGTGTGCATACACATGCATATGCATACATATACACAGACACACATATATACATATACATACATATGCACATGCACATATACACGCATACATGCACACACATATACACATACATGCACATGCACACCTATACACAGACAGAAAATCTCAGCAACAACACCTCGACGCGTCAAACAATATCATAGACGCACATACGCATCCATATACATATGCATGCATATACACATATATATGCACATACAAATATGCGCACAATCTGCAGCAAATGTGTTGCAGATGTGTATGTTGATGTCCAAGGAACATCTGTATAACGCATACAGCGGCACATGCACTGGGGCCCAGAACACCTGTTCTAAAGTGCACGCAACACCCGCTGCAACAAAATGCACATATATATATACATACACACATATGCATACGCATACATACGCACAAGAATAAACATGCACATCTATGACACTGCTCAAACACGCTGAAGAATGGCTACTGAGACTTAAAATCTATGCACAAACATGTATACACATACATATACACATGTATATACATGCATGTGTATACCCTTACATATACACATGCAGATATATACATATATGCATGTTCATACACACTCATACATACACACATTTATGCATACGCACACAACATGTACATATGCACACACGCAAGCACGCCTGGAATGACAGCGCTGCAGCGACTGCGACAGGAGCTGATGCAGACACCGGAAGCTCCGCACGTCTCTTTCATTCGACGCAATCAACCACATTTAGCACCTCCAATGCTAGGACTTCATTGTACCCACTTCCTGAGACAACAATACCCCTCAACCCCCCGACCCCTCTTCCCAACATACCCCAGAACAGTTCGCGGACCGCGGCACTCGCGATTTAACTGTTCCGCACTGATCAACACAAGCAGACTAAAAAAACCAAAAAAAACAAAGGCCCATGCCGGAAAGCCAAGACGCCTCGCGCTAGTACGGGCATCTCCGAGTGCAGAAGCCTGAGTTGACGTTATCAGTGCTCAATTGTGCTCATGCGCCAGGGCAATCTTTCCATGAGTGATACTTTCTTGATTGGATTGCTCCTCCCCCCTTTTAATTTTAATTGCTTTTATTACTGGAAACAGTAGTTTAGAACCCTTGATTGAGGGTCTATGTGCTCAAATCCATGTGAATCTGAGGTGACGTGTTTTCGACCGGAATCGAACCGGGGGCCTTACGGATTACTAACTTTCTTGAGTGCCGCGCTCTCCACCACTGAGCTATGGTGACAGATGAATCACCGAAAATGATAATCGTGGATAACAGCCTCAACATGCATGATACAGGTTTCTTTCCAGATTGTCAGCTTCTTTCAGTCTTTTTCCCCTATTGGTGGTTGTCTTATAATAAACTTTTCTGTCTCTCTCTTTCATTAACCAATGGATGCATTTGGACACCTATCTCGCCAGTATTCAGAGATATTCAAGGAACCTAATTTTCAGGTAGTAAAATGGAAGTCCACGTTCATCTGAAAAATACTTTCCCAGACGGAATTGGCAACCGCATGATTCCGTTTGACTACAATCTGTGGTTTGCTTCTCACCCCTCGTCACATTCTTCCTACTCAGTAAAAGTGAATGCTTTGAAAAAAGAACAGGCCCCAGCCACCTACTCTGAGAGCAACTTTTTAGAAAGAATACCATGAAAAGCTGGGGACACATATTCTGATTTCCAGAAACATCATAAAGAGAATGTGACTGTCTAAATACGAATTGTTGATGTAATGCCCGTCTTTTTTTGAATCCTTCATGTAATGCCGACTACTAGGCATTTAGGGAAGGCAACTTCATTGCGACATCGCCATGTAATCACAAAATATACGTCATCCATAAACGCATGTCTTGGGCCACCACAGTAGATGCTCTTTTGTCATCAAGATTGCTAGCAAACAACAAGATATTTGCTGCGGAGTGGGGACTGCCCTGATAATCATCTTCTTGTTTGCGTGTTACTCGCACCCTGAATGTGAATAGTGTCGAAATCTCGTCTCTGGCTGTCAGTGGGATTTGCAAACTTTGCATGTCATAGCCCAACTTTTCAGCTGTTGAATAATGCTTACATTTCCAACTCGTTGTTTGATACCAACAGTAGATGCTGGCATTCCACAAGGATCGTCAAAGTTAATCACACAATTCTGGAAATTAACTACAGCATATGTCCATTTTAATTAAGGTGGATTGGTAGTAAGAATAGCATCCGTCACTGACAGGGCCAAATCATTTCAGCCATGGCTTCTGCCTGTCTTTTTTTCATGCTCTCTGAAGGAACACCCTCAGGCTGCAGTACAGAAATAAATCTATAGGGCATAAACTTGCCGGAACTTAAGTGTTTGTTTGTTTGTTTGTTTGTTTGTTTGTTGGAATAAAATCCGAAAAACTATACTCCGCCTTCTGTGTTGGGACGGAAGTAAACCCCCTGGGAGCCATCACACACGGGCAGAGGCACAAACCACGTGCGTACCAAAGACAGCGGCACAGACCACGTACTTGTCAATCTATGATTCACACTCTATACGTTGACAGGCTGGCTCGCATCACTGGACTTAGCGGCTGCCACTCAACGACTCGTGTTCTAATACTGTAATCGAGGCCATTCTTTTTCAAAATAGTCAATTCTGATAACGCACTTTTATACATGAAGAATGCTAATCCAGAAGTCTAGGCCATTTTCTTGCCTTCAGTATCAGGAGATTTCCATCTTCAGCACTTTTAATTACAAGTTGTCTGACATCGATTAAACATGTTTCGTAAGGCGTGAATGACATCTGATGCTGACTCCATGTTGGAGTTTTGGTTTGAGACATATTACCATGAACGCGAAACCAAGTGCATGGTCGGATGGAAAAACAAAGGGAAAAAAACTCTCAGTCTTCAGTGTGCACGCAATGAAATTCTAGGAAACGTGATATTTGAACCCACACTCGCAACGTGGACAAAATGACCAACGTAATTCTTGAATCCAAACACAAAAAGAAGACCAGCGAAACAAAGATACCAACGTAAATCTTGAATGCACATACGGAAAAACACCCCAAACAGTGATCTTGAACTTGACCTGAGTGCCGGTTCTGTGAAATCAAATGTCAAACCGTGCCATCCATCTGTGAAACAAACCAGCCAAAAGACAACCCCTCCAAAAATGAAAATAATTCAACCTCACCCAATACAGGGATTTTTCCAGATTCTATGCGAAACCTTCTTGCCGTGTGCAAAACGTATGTCACAAGTGAAACAGTGAACAGGACCTGAGTGCCGGATCTGTAAAATCAAAATGCTAAACAGAGTAAATGTGCAAACCAAATGCCAAACGAAAATGCTCCAACAAAAATAAACATATTTCCTATCCCAGACGATGTAAAACTAGCTCAGTTGGTCAGAGCGCGGGACTAATGATCCCGAGGTCGTCGGTTCGATTCCGGCAAAAACTCAAAAAAAAGAGAACCCAAATCTACATGGATTTGAGTCACATAGACCCTCAAGCAAGGGTACTAAACTTATGTTAAAAGTAATAAAAGCAATCATCATCATCAACCTCCACTGATAGGGTGAAATTGTTTAGACTTTATGCGCTGTGCCAGGGCCTCCACGTAATGTCGAAAGTTAAAGAGCGAGCTTAACGTGAACGCCAATTCCATGACATCAGAACACAGAACCAATGAAAATGTCAATCAAACATGCCAAACAAATACCCTCCAAAAATACCATGGCGAAACGTAAAGTCGAAAGTGAAAAGTGAGCTTGCCGTTTCCGTGAAATCAAAATGCTAACAAAATTATTCCAAATGTGCCAAACAAATACCCTCCAAAAATACCAAACATGCCAAACAAATACCCTCCAAAAATACCATGGCGAAACGTAAAGTCGAAAGTGAAAAGTGAGCTTGCCGTTTCCGTGAAATCAAAATGCTAACCAAATTATTCCAAATGTACACTACTCAATCCAGAATTAACAAACCGATTTATCTATGAATGTTTGGGCTACCGGGACGCTCAGGTGGTGTGAAACACAAAGTCGCAAGTCAAAAAGTAAAGCGCTCAAATATTGCCGTTTGAAACCTGATGTTTTGTCTCTGTAATGAGTCAGTCTTGTTCAAACTTGTAACAAAATGCCATCTGACAAATATGCAATGAAATGTCGAATTGAAATGCCATCTCGAGTATTACAATAATGGTGATCAGAGGTCGGGAACCATACACGGCGCACTCTCACTACCCGGCTATCTTCTGGCACTTCTGCGGAAACTTGATGATTTTCGTCAAGGAGTGGGCGGAATTTTTTCTTCCGACACTGATGCCAAAATCTCCCTGAGGTCCTGGGTGATCCACCCATCCCCCCCCCATACCCTTCCAAAACACAAGACTTGCAATTTTGGCACCAATATTCAAATACATGGCGCCAAAATTCAAAGTTTTGACAAAAATTCAAAATAAATGAATTTTGTACCACCAAAAACTTCCCGCTTTGTACGAGAAAACCACCCGGCGCCGATGATTTGTTACCCACCCTTACCGCCCATCGGTGTTAGTAAAAAAATGCCCACCCCTAGATTTTTGCAGTGTCTGCGGGCCCTTCAATAAATTCTGTGTTGAAACAGGTATGAAAAATGAACCTGACATTTTTTTTTACCTATTTACAAAAGGGGTTGGAAAATTGGTCCTCACGACTCAAACCTAAGATCTCATTTATATTTTTGTCATGGTTTGACATTTGGCGAGCGTATCAACGTATCAGACCGTATTGAGGTGTCAAGTGTAATGGACCTCGCGTATCAGATTAATACTGTGATACATGCCTGGATACATGACACTTGGCGAGCGTATCAACGTATCAGACCGCATTGAAGTGTATGGAGTCTAGTGAAGGGACGTGCCCCGCAGGGCTGCCGGAGGCATAAATCTTGCGGCGTTATCCGCAATTTCCTTTTGAGAAACGCTAGCGCGTCAGACAGCATGTTTGCGTGATTTTTGCACATTCTTTTTGGACAATTCAGAGTTTGAAAACCCAGTCCTCCGTGAGTGACTCATGTTAATTTTTTTGGAAACTCCCCTCCTTGTTATCCGAAGATAATATCGGATATTATTTTAGTACCCCTCAACACAGAGTCATGCGGCTACAGCCGCATCCTCGCGTTCAACCACGTGGTCAGGCTAAGAACAGTCTCTTCCTCAATCAAGTCAACGTCGCCATCACCAACCGAGTAAAGTAGCTCGACACCTCCACGAAATGGTGGCACGGCAAAGAATGGTGTCATCCGTCCCTCTGATTTTTTGTGATCACGTCCCTTTGTTTTTTGTCGATCAAAAATCAAGGGGGCAGCAGCAGGTCAAGGCCACTAAACATGCTATTGATGCGAAAAAGAGTTGTGTGGCGAGTGTGGGACAATGACGAGCTGCGATGCCTGCATGATGCATTCATGCGAAGATTGTGGAAGTGTGCATCTTTGCGAGGGATGCGATAAAGACATGTGCGACAATTGTGGTATAGGCCACTGCTCCGTCTGCGAAAAAAATCTGTGTTCTGACTGTGGATATGTAGACCACTGCGAAACCTGCAACAAAGACCTATGCTCCAATTGCAGCTCGGTCGAGGAGTGTGTACAGTGTAACAAGGAGTTTTGTTTCCAATGTGGAATGGTGCAGCACTGCGAGCGGTGCGACAAAGACCTTTGTTTCGGATGCGGACTAGTTCAGCAATGCGCTGAATGCCAAAAAACTCTCTGCTTCGAGTGCGGACTGGTACGGCACTGCGAACGTTACGACAAAGATCTGTGCTTCAACTGCGGACTCATTCTGCGCTGCGAGGGCTGCAGCAAAGTCCTGTGTTGCATGTGTGGCATGATTCAACAATGCGAGCGCTGCAACAAAGACCTGTGTTTCATGTGCGGCATGATCCAGCATAGCGACATCTTCAACAAAGATTTGTGGAGGGGGGTGATAACAATGATTTCAAGCTTGCTAGACGCAATACTGACACCTCGAATCCGGCTGGATTTGAGCAAATGGACTTTACACTGTTTGAAAATCAGCTAATGTATGATGAAGATTGCTTTAATACTTCAAAAAGTAGTCGAGTACCATTAGGCTAAGGGTACTAGACGCGTTTTGAAGTAATAAAAGCAATCATCATTATGCAGTGGGTTTTTCGAATTTAGAACAATGGTATTATGCAGACTATCATGCTTCAAACAGCGAAAATAGACGGTGCAACATTGCTCTGGAGTTTCTGCAGTTGAAGGGATGCTCATATTGCACTTGCTGCCAATTGTGATGAGTGCAGCAAAATGTTGCGTGACATAATATTTGTGTGTACAGTTTTATACTAATACATTACATTATGGCAATAGTACATACATAATGTAATTGCACACCATGATAGTATAGAAATCTGTTTCTCGCTCTCTCTCTCCGAGGCTGACTCTTTGTTCCGAGTCTTTTTGCTCACACGCTCTCTCTCCGGGTCTACGATTTCTGTCTCTGACTCGATACTCCAAGGGTCCTTCTCCCGGAGTCTTTTTCTGTCTACATGTGTACAATCACTCTGATGGTCATTTCATCTCTTGGTCTCTTTTTCCACACTTTCGCTCTTTTTCTTTTCAAGTTCCCGCCTTTTCTCTCGTGTTGTGTGTCTCTGTCTCCGGCGTCCTTACGCCGGAGACAGGATGGATTTTGCGAATGCAAATTTAAGCTCAAATTATAACGAGATGAGCACAGGGCAGTATGCAAGCGGGTTGTCGGCGAGGATGGGAACAACGAAGTCAACCATCAAGCACAGAATCCAAAACACGTTTATTCCTCTCACGAGAATGCTTACATGAATCCTATGATCTCGTGCGAACGTAACAGAAGTGTTTCTCCATGCAATAGGAGTCTCTGAGAGCCGTGACTCTCTAGAGGTCCTACTCTCAGCAGTATCTCATGACACAAATCTGCAAGCTCGATTCTGCAAGCCCTCTCCTGCAGATTTGTCGGTTACAATTTATTTGTTCCGGGCTTTATTTGTCCGCGCCTAGCTTTCAGGATTTGTTGAGTTTCGTTTGGTTCCCCCCGACGACCCACAAAGTTAAAAAAACGATTGGTTCGGGCACATTTCCGGCAGCGCCAAGCGCACTGGCTTTTGACGCTACGACCCACCATGGCAATGAAAAAAGCCCACAGGCATTTTGTACAGTACAGCGATCTTGATTTCGATTTTTTGGAAATCACGAGTTTACTTGGATTACTCAACTGCAACCGACAAAGTCAGCAGAATCGAGCTTGCAGCATCGAGCTCAGGCTTGCAGATTTAAGCTAAATTTCTTCTTGTACAATCCATCGTGCCACCGGCGTTAGGCTGTTTCTCTCTCTTTCGTAGGATCTCCCGCTGTCTCTCTTGTCGAAGACTCTTGCTCTCGCTCTTTCTCTTGCTGTCTCATTCGCTCTCTTGCTCTAGCTCTTTTCCTTTCGCTCTCTCCCTTACTCACGTTCTCTCTCACGTATACTCACTTTCTTTCTCTGTCTCTCCCTCTGTCCGTCCACTTTTCTCGCTTTCTCCCTTTCTCTTCTCTCTCTATCAGTAAGATACTGTCGCTTTCACTCCTCGTCTCTATCTCTTTCTCTCCCTGTGTATCTATCTATATACACCTTCAAAAATGTATGTGTAAATTGAAGGGGCAGCGAACGTAAACTACATTTTTGATGGGGTGGAACATAGTGTATTTGCTTTCATCGGACAACTAGACAAAAAATGCAATCTTTCTGGTGTGGATGTCGATATCCAGACAATTTATCGTTGTTTTAAGACCTTTGGACAACCTCATGACTCCGCACAATCTGTAAGGCCTGTTCAACAGAAAATTGAAATGATTTGAAAAGACATGCACTGTGCATACACAAAGTAAAGCACTTTTAGTTTGGCCATCACTGGTGATAATGATGCCAATCTTTCATATATTGAAGGTTAAATAAAAGTGCTCAAAATAGAGACAATCATTTTCATTTATATACATGTACACACGCAACTACGCGCACGATCACTACACGAGTATCCACACAACACGGTTAATATTAAGCTCCTTGCTCAGTCTTGGGCGACACATTTGACCAGTCTAGACTGGAAACTCTGCCCCTGATGTTCTTGAAAAGTTGTATACTGCCAGGTCGACTACTTTATGTGGACGGCGCCAAAGACTCGACGGTTGACTTTGTATCAGGAGATGGTGCCACCTCCGACTGGTATTGGCAACACCAAAGGCATTATTCTTTGAGCGGGTTCGCATACAGCCAGAGTATGAAGACCCGTGGAGAAGGACGGTGCCATGAACTGCTTCAACACATTTGTGATATTTGATATTTGTACCGAGAATTTGTGCCGATAATTTGCAAAGTCCACGAAGAAGATCTCTAGCTCCACCACACCCATACTGTGACTTGCACACACCTGATCAAGCAAAGTACAGACCTAATAAATAAAACTGCGAAATTATGTATATATACAAATTCAAAAGGATCTTCAGTCTCTGCCCGTCTCTGCCCCTGTACTCACAGCTGCTCACACACACAATCTCTCTACCTTTCACCCCCCCCCTCCTCTTCACATCATATCCTTCTCCTGCCGTCTCTACTTGTTCAACGACAAGCAGCTTTATGCTGTGATATATGCCTTGCACTCACAAAACCAACGCACACTCACATGCACTATACACACACACACACACACACAATTATACATCTAAGGACACATACATAAATGTTAAGTAAAATTTAGTACGTACACACATGTGGATGTATGTACATACGTACAAATAAAGAAATGAGGACATACACACGTACGGATACATACACATACATTGAATCATGCAATTTGCTATACGTACCATTATGCACAGCCTGCGACGAATGAGGCATGTCCCGCACATATAAAGAGGCACACACTGCAACACGCACATTACAACGCAGTGCAAGACACTGCAACACACTACAACACACAAGCTGTCTGTTGTGCTGCGTAGCTTCATGCAATTTCCGCAGAAGGAGAGCAGGCCTCAAGAATCTGTCTTACAGAATGAAACAGCTTTGCCGTTTCCTTATCTAGGCCCCCTGCAAACTGATGGCACTTGAAAGCTAGACGCATTCCATTTTCCAAGATACTCACCACCTGATGAACATATATATGATGCATGTATACAGAACATATATATACAGAACATATACATCTGTATGTAAGTATTCATATCTGTATGTGTGTATATATGTAGATGTTCACCACCTGATGCACATATATATGATGCATATATACAGAACATACAAATACAGAACATATACATCTGTGTGTAAGTATTCATATTTGCATGTGTGTGTATATGTAGATATTCACCATCTGATGCACATGTATAGGATGTATGCATTGAGAACATATATAAACAGAACAAATATATCTGTATATAAGTATTCATACATGCACGTGTGTATATATGTAGATATTCACCATGTGATACACATATATATGATGTATATATACAGGACATATATATACAGAACATATACACCTGTATGTAAGTACTCATATCTGCATGTGTGTATGTATGTAGACAATCACCATATGTATGATGCATATATACAGAACATATATATACAGAACAGATTTATTTGTGGGCAAGTATTCATATCTGCATGTGTGTATATATGTAGATGTTCACCACCTGATGCACATATACATGATGTATATATAGAGAACATATATATAGAGAACATATGTATCTGTATGTAAGTATTTATATCTGCACGTGTGTATATAAGTAGATATTCACCAACTGATACACATATACATGATGTATATATACAGAACATATATATAAAGAATATATACATTTGTACGTAAGTATTCATATCTGCATGTGGGATACATGTAGATATTCACCAACTGATACAAATATATACGACATATATATACAGCGCACATATTTGTATGTATACACAGAACATACATATTTGTATGTACGTATTCATATATGCTTGTGTGAATGTATGTACATAAATGTACATCACTGCAACATGCATCACATGACGTGAGTCATGTCATAGTCATGTCGCATGCACAAATAAGTCAGGTCACAAACATGATTGAGTCACACCACAAATATGCATGCAGACATGAACTCATGTTCTATATCGGCAAACATTCCGCAATCCACACAGGCAAATCGTCCTCGCCTGATTTCGGTTGTGCGCCAGTGTTTTGGCGGGAATATCGCCTCCGACTGCCGCTTCCTCTAAACGCGTATTTGCCGTAAGGCCCATTTGCATGACGTATTTTGCGGCACCTAGACACGAAAACTTGGCTTTTCGAACTTCTAAGTCTAATGTGTCGGGCGGCAGCTTCAGCTCCTGCAATTTGGCCTTGTCCCGCGGCGCTTGCTTGAGGAGCCACTCGACTTGCGACGTGAGCTTGCTGTATTGCACTTGTACAAACGTGACTTCGTCCATCATGGCTGCTTTTGGAACCCACGCAGGGCTTTTGACATCGAGAAATCCTTGGACTTGTCGAACCTCGCCGATGCGTCCTGCCACCTCTCGAATCGTATCCAACTTACTCTGCGGCCACGTTTCCATTCCCTTGAGAACCAACACTTCATCGCACAATGGATTGAGCGCCAGATCCACCTTAAGCGCCAGAGCGGCCACATCATCCAACGTCACGGGCGTGAAGCGCTTAATTTCGTCAGCTAATCCTGTCAGCATGTCAGCATATTCCAGACGGTCAGCCTGCACTTGTTTTTGGAAAGACGATTTCTTCTCGATCTCTTCTTTGATGCCAGCCATACCTAAGCCGTCGCCACCGCCTAGCTTGGCAAACTTTTTGCCTCCCGTCAAATTTTGGCGGGCTTTGTCCCTTTTCTCGGTATACTCGCGATACGCGGCAATGACGTCCTGATGTTTTTCAATACCCCCCCCCCCCCCCCCCCCCCCCCCCC
>Ga0209491_10009367_pt1 | contig 12052 bp, 10 predicted proteins | sample BON02_FD_187213 | JGI IMG/M metagenome (GOLD analysis project Ga0209491, IMG submission 187213) | Freshwater microbial communities from Lake Bonney liftoff mats and glacier meltwater in Antarctica - BON-02 (SPAdes) (version 2) | ecosystem: Environmental > Aquatic > Freshwater > Ice > Glacier... | reverse complement strand
GGGGGGGCATGGAAGGCGAAAGTCGGATTCGGCGATTGAGTTTGTGGAGACGGAGGGGGGGCATGTGACTCCGAAGAGTGTGAGTCCGAAGTTGAGCCATGGGATGCGGTTTATTGGTCTGCATGATGCGAGTCCGTTGCAAATGCTGTTGTCGAAGAGGGTGTTTGCGGATAAGGTGAAGAGGTATAAGGAGCAGCAGCAGCAGCAGCAGCAGGTTGCCACGCCTAGCACCGATGGGTCTGCTTTGGCCTTTGACCCTTCCTTCCCTGCCTCCTCCTCGTCCTCCTCTCTGGCTGTGGCCGGCGGTGGAGGAGGAGGGGGGGGAGGAGGGTTGGTCTCGTCTCGTGTTGCGCCTTTGCATCGGGGCAATACCTTCTTCTTTGGCGACGACGAGATCGACTCGCCTGGTTCAGCAGCAGCAGGGGGAGGAGGGGGGGGAGGACGGAGTGGGGCAGGCTTTTCGTGGTCGCATTCTGTGTTGGACGCGCCGCACCTACAGCAGCAGCAGCAGCAGCAGCAGCAGGGAGGGAGAGGCGAGCCTGAGGTGGAATTCTTTGCGTTCATTCTGACGGGTGGCTCGTGGCCGTACCCGTCTACGGGACCCTTGATGGAGCTCCCTCCCCCCCTCGCCCGGTGTGTGGATTCCTTCTCCACCTTTTATGACGCCAAGTACAAGCGACGGCGCTTGACCTGGCTGCACGACCTAGGGCATGGCGAGGTCCTCTTCCACTGCCCAGCCACCGACCGCTCCTACACCTTGCTCGTCTCCACCTCGCAAATCTGCATCCTCCTCCTCTTTAACGCCCGCCCTGCCTGGAGCGTCGAAGAGCTCCTCCAAGCCCTCGACCTTGACTTCGCCGAGCTCGTCCTCTGCCTCTACCCGTTGTTGCGCGCCCAGGTCTTAGTCGGCGCTCCTGAAGTAGCCCTCGCCTCGCAGCTCACCCGACAGCATACCGTGGTGGTGAATGAGGCGTTTGCTTGTCGTGGCTCCCGCTTGGCCGTGCCTAGAAAGTGCGACGAGGCGGAGTTGCCTTCTGCTTTAGACTCACCTCGCTCTATGGACCCGGGGCGGATTTCGCCTACTTTGTTGAATGAACGAAAGAGCGCAGTAGAAGCGCGGGTGGTGCATTTGATGAAGAAGGCAGGGAGCATGAGGCATGATAAGCTGATTGAGGCGGTGTTGCAGCACACGAGGCGGATGAACTTTTTGCCGCCCGTCGATTTTATTTGTGAGGTGATCCGCTCCGATATCGACAAGGACTTTTTGGAGCTGGCAGAGGATGGACCTAATCCGTTGTATCGCTACCAGGCGTAAGCGGAGGGAGGGAGGGAGGACGGGAGGGGAAAGAGGGAGGGAGGCCGAGAAAGAGTATAATGCGTGTCGATAAGTAGTAGTAGTAGTAGTAAATGGCGGGAGGGGAACACACACGCCAAATATCTGTCTGTGTGTGTGTGGCCTGTCTCTGGTCCCCTCTTGGAAGACTCTTGAGTGTGTGCATGTGTGTGTGTGTGGCCTGTCTCTGGTCCCCTCTTGGAAGACTCTTGAGTGTGTGCATGTGTGTGAGAGTGGTAGTATCTGTGTGTAGGTATGTGCGCGTGAGTCTGTGTGATTGTGAGTGAGTGAGTGCAAATAAAAATATTGAGTACCAGAGTCATCCATCATCAGCTCTTTAGGTGTGAGTTATTGTGACGGGAGGAATCGGAAATCAAATGTATACCAACAATGAAAGAATGTCCAAAAGCTTTCAAAAGAAAAATTAAAGAATCAAGGGAAGCAAACTCAAAGACACGCAAGGGGGGAAAAGTAAGGATGGGGAGGTGCCTTTGCTTGCGGTGTGGTAATGTGCCGCAGGCCTTGGCGGCACACTGCTACAGACGTGACGATTCGTCAATAATCAAATCCCTCAACAATTGTGCCCATCCTCACCGAGTTTTACTGCAAGCAAAAGGTTTTTTCCTTCTATTTTGTTTTTCCTTTTTAGGGCGAGGGGTAGGAGGTTGGCTTGCAACTTTTCTCCCTCCACGCCGCCTTCCGTGCTTGTCAACGCACCCAGCTTAGGCAGCAAGTGATTGGAGGGTTTGTGTCTATCTTTGGCTGCAACCAAGGCCTAATGATGGTCTTGGCGTCGAGTAAAGGGGACAGGATCGACTCACAACTCAACATCTGAAGCTTGGGCCGTTACCCAATGTTCGTCGTTCGGAGCCGTGTATTTTGGAGTGTGCTGCGCTTTCGATCCTCTCCTAAGCATGCTCTCCCTGTGCTTGTGGGTTTGCTGCCAGCGTCAAAAAGTTGTGGAAGCAGCCTGTGGTCATGGCAGTCAAAGTCAGGCAAGAATTGCTTGCTTCTTCTCTTGCTCCTCCAACCAGATGGTAATATAATGATTAAACTGGTTGGTTCCGCGCGCGTTCTCGTCTAACCCTTGCCCTCCTCACATACACATGCCACAGGGTCCTCCCGCTTTGCCGACTGCTGCCTGAGCTGCTACCTTTCCCACTTCCGAGCTCGACCTGGATGGTCTTGCAGAGGCATCGGGAGCGTCCTGCTCTTGTATGACTGACGTGCGGTGGTGTCGATGGATCACGTTCTGGGAGTTACTTACCGTTGGGTGCTTGGTGTCGTGGTCTTTGCGGTGCTGCGTGGCTGCTGACTCGAACGGGACGTCGTCGACCAGGAGGAGGCTGCAGGAGGGGGGCATGGGGGACGGACACGTGGAGGGCTGCTTTGACCGTTTCGATACCCTCACCGAGATCCCTCTGGCGCCTGATTTGATCGGGTTGCACAACAACCGCCGCTGCCAAGCTGCCTGTGGCGCCCAAGGGTACGCGCTGGCAGCCACCCGCTCAAATCCCCTCAGATGCCTGTGTGGGAACGACTACCCCAGTGCCTTCCATCAGGTAATGTTGCGATCTGGGTTTCTCGATTCCTGCACTTTTTCCTCGATTGAAACTCATTAATTTGCCCCCACACCCTTTTAGATGGACGCCGGCAAGTGCAACGCTCCCTGCAACCCAGACCACGCCTCGTGCTTGCTTACGACCTGCTGCGGTAGCCGTGACGGCCAACTGTTCACCGTGAGCTTCACCGGCAGGCAAAATATACTTCTTCAGGTGCTGCGGCAACTGGCCTTTGACTATCGCACCAGCGCCCCCACCTTTCGCAGGAGAATCGAAGGGTCTTTTGTGGATAGCTCAGCCCTGCAAGTCGTCAACAGCAACACGGAACACTCGACGCTGGTTGCGGGAAGGCCTTGTTGGGGGAGCACCACCAATGCCGCTAGCAACGCATGGTTTCAAGACGCCTGCTACTCGTTGCACTGGGCTTCAAGAGTGAACTACGCCGACGCCGAGCGTCAGTGCCAAGAGGAGAATCACGATGCTCGAGTCGCAGTGCCAGCTTCTGCGGAAGAGAATCAGTTTGTGACCCGGCTTCAGTGCGGGTGTCAAGGATGGTTGGGTATCGACACGGCGGCAATCGGCAGCCCCGATGCAGATCATCAACCGCAACATTATCAGAACTGGACGGCGTCTACCGCAGTGTCGCAAGCAGGACCTTGCGCTCAGTTGCGAGCCGACGGAGCCTGGGTAAAGCGCCCTTGTACACAACATGAAGGTCTCCTCACGGACGATGCTGACGACGAGAACGGCGGCGACTACGTTGCAGGCGCTGCCAAGACACATCAGGGCGGTAACTGCTTTGTGTGCAAACGGTCCAGGCGACGAGGTGACGACAAGACTGTAACTCTGGCAGCCAGCTCCGCATCACCCTCCGACACGTGGCGGTTGGAGTGTGTGGCGGACGGGGACCACCCGAACGAATTGATGGTGCGCATGCGGCATGATCCCACGGGCAACTACCTCGCGTGCAATTCTGACGACGGCGGTTTGCACGTCGTTGGGCCTAGCGAGGTGGGGACGGCTACATTTGTCGCGGTGGTGAGCGAGGAGGATGGGTCCTTTACGTTGCGGCAGCAGTCTCACTATGTGGCCCTGCTTGACAACAACAACTTGGCTTGCCTGGATGCAGGGAAGGAGGAAGAGCAGAGACACTTTGGTGCTACTGCCTCCCCCAGCGCCGCAGTATTCAAGCCCACGTGCATGCTGCGCATTTTGGCTGCTCGATTTCTCCGCTTATCTATTGTGACGTTGAGTAATGATCTGGGCCACCGGGGCCGGCGCGAGTGCTCGGTGGCTGTCTATGACACGACGCCCACTACTGCGTCGTTTCGTTGCCGGCCTGCACCACTGCCTGCTGGCAGCGGTCCTACCGCAGGCGACGAGCTGTGGCTAGAGCAGCAAGCTTTACTGGTCTCTGACAAAAGCCGTTGCCTGCAACCTCGAACCCCTTTGCCTTTTGGTCGTCTGCGATGCATCAACGAGCACCCCCGGCAGAGCGCCATTTGCACCCTCGCCTACGGTCAAGGTTTTACGGTGGCCCGCGCTTTGACCATAGATTGGAACTACATCATCTTTGACACCATCACCGTCCGGGCCAACATCCAAGCGGCCTTGCAAAACAGGTTTCGGTACCAGGGCTTTGCTGGGACCGGCGACGAGGACGGAAATGAATCGGAGCTCACCTGGGCAGCCACAAAAGAGTGGGCAAACGACTTCACCGTTGTCTTCAACAATATTTACGAAATAGCCGTGGTGTATGCTTACGTCGAGACGCGCAATTGGCAGATGACCATGCTGGCCTTGCCGCTGACGACGCACACGGTTCAGTTTTGGTTGGAGGTGGTCATGCTAAGGTATCGGTGGCGGGCCCTCTTTCAAGCCCGAGGCAGCTTCCGCGTCATGTACTTTGAGCAGCCTATTGGTGCGCAGCACGATGTCGGGGACGTGTCCAATTACGACGATATATTTTTCTACATTTTTGGGCGCTACGATTTTCCGGTCGATGCTTCCCTCATAATCACGCTCGACAACATGGAGGAAAGGAAGTGGCCGGTGGCACTGCCCACAACCAGCGTGGTGGAAGAGGGAGCGGGAGTGCGACAGCGAGGGCGGCCCACGGGGTTTCCGCGTTAGATGTAAATAAATACCAAAATGCAGCCTTTCTTTTACATTTTTGCAGATAATAAACTGAAATAAAGCAAATATTACAAATATTACGGATGCAAAGAACGCGTGAATGGTTTCTTATTTCTTCCATTTTACAAATCACATGAAGCGCCAAATGGACGTCCGATGAATGTGGTCCGGTGCCGAATGAATGTGCCAGCTGTCATCGTAAACCATTATTTCTCGGCCTTTCGCGTACCAAGGCCGCAATATGACGGATTCAGGCAAGGGATTCGGGAGGTCCTCGCTCTGGCCGACTCCTTCATACTCGTCGTACTGAACAACCGCCCCACCGCCTGAAATCTGGTCCTTTATTTGGTGGGTTAGCTTGATGGCGTGGGAAAAGACGCCCGCGCCCTTGTACTCGTTGCTTATAGGGAACCCCAGCATGACCGTCATCTGAGGCAAGTTGCAGTCCTGGTGCCACGAATGAGCGGGCTTGAGGCGTTTACCCGCAGTGACTATGTCAATCAGACTCCCGAAACGACGCTCGCGAAGAAGGAAGCCGTCTTGATCTTTGCACTGCGGACCGCCACCCGCCAAGGCGCCTAGGCTCCTCACAAATATTTGCCCGTCCAACCCCTGAATGCCATACTCTTTGAAGACCCTGTTTGATTTGTTAGTAAGTAGGTGTGTTTCATGAGTATACAATCGGCTGCAAGAACTATATCAGGGGGAGGGAAGAGGGAAGGAGGGAGAAGGAGGGCGGTAAGGAGGTCGTGGGGATATGTGTGTGTATGCATAGGGGGACGTTCAGAGCGGGCCGCGAAATAAGGGAGAAGGAAGGAGGGGCTAATAAACGCAATACCCAACTGCTTGAGATGCCAAAGCAAGATGTGCATGCATTTTAAGACAGAAGAACACCTTGCCATATAATCTTCACTCACCGGGATAGATTTGCGTATTGCGTGGGCGATTTCTCCCAGCTGACGTGGAGGGAGGAGCCAAGGTCTTTCAGGAAACGATTCACCTTCTCTGAACGAGTCGGGTCCGGGATAAACAAGTCGTCGCGCATTGCTACACGGATGGCATGCCTGAGGACGGGGTGGGATGGTGGCAGTGAGCGGTTGATGTTGGGAGGGAGGGATGGGGGGAGGAAGGACGGAAAAAGCGGCACGCACCTTAAGACACTGTCGGTATCAAACAAGTCAGCTAGCTTGGCCCCATCCTGCGCCTCAAAGACCTCCGCCAAGCCTAAGAATTTCACATAGCTGGGCTCGGGCCCGCCCAAGGGCTCCTCACGTCGAATCGAGGCCGGCACAGGCCAGATGGGGAGGTCCTCTATAAACGGCGTCGCGATAGCAGCCACCTCCCCGCCAGCTCTAGCAGCTGCATTACGAATAAGAATTGCTCTCCTGCTGAGGCTGCTGCCTGTGCAGACGGTTGAGGCAGGGACAAAGGCGCTTGTCGAGACTAAGGGGTGCAGCACAAGGAGCAGCAGGAGGAGGATAATAGCATGATGCCCAGGCACCCCGCGGGAGCATTTGGAATGCAGGGTAGTGTCGGGCGTGGCCATGATGAAGCCAAGGCGCAGACGAGGCGGTTCGTGTCTGTGTTTAAGTTGTCGAGAGTGTGTGGTGTGGATTAGACTTGTTTGGAGGGTGAGTGAGAGCAAGACACCGTGCGTTGCAAATAATGGGCCTGAGCAGGCTAAGCAACCAAAAGCAACCAGAAAGGAAATCAACAAGCAACAATTGACATGACTACGACCTGATCTTTGCTACTTTCTTTCCGTCGAACGAATCGGCGTGGTTTTCTAGGGGTTTCTATCACTTTTGTGGCTAATGGGGTGACTAAAGGAGCAAGGAGGGTGGGGAGGTTGAGTATGAAGACACACAGGGACAATTTTCTCTTTCTTCACGGCGCCATCAAGTCCTCGTCCTCGCCCCAATCCGGGTCTGGGTACAGCTTGTCCACCACCACCTCGTGGATGTCGTCGTACTCGTAATCCCGCACGTAGCCCGTCTCCTGCAGCCCCGCACTGATGTCGGAGGCGATGACGAGCGTGCAGATGGCCAGGTCCGCCGCGTTGATCTTGCGCCGCTTCTTGCCCTGCGACGGGGCGAATTCTGAAGCCTCGAGCGCGCCATCCACAGTGGTACCCGAGCCCGTGGGCAACGCATCCTCGCCCTCCTTCAAGGCATTGCCACTGCCCTGGGCCGGCCGATCGTCCGCCTCGCCTTCCACAGAGGCCTCGGTCTCGGGCACGCTGGCGTTGGATGACAAGGACACCGGCTGCTGCTGCGGGTCCTCAAACCCCTCCACTGCGCCCCCTTGCAGCGTAGGCGGGGTGTCGAAGCTCTGGTTGGCGTCCAACATGGCCCCCTCCTGCTGCACCACTTCCTCGTCGTCGGTATCGTCGACCGGAATAATCTCAGAGTCCTCCGTCTGGCGCTGGCTCTTGCGACCCACCTTGCGGTAAGAGGAGGTGGAGGCGGACGCCACGGAGGAGGAGGAGGAGGAAGGAGGAAGAGACGACGCCTTCTTGAAGAGCGCAAGGCAATCAATGGCAGCTGTTTTGAGGGTACAGAGGAAGGGGTGATGAGATTGAGCTTCCTTGTTTTTCGCCGGCCTCTACTATTTTCACCATCTGTTGCCCATCCCTCCCTCCTTTGCTTACCTTCCTCTTCCAGCACCTCCAGCGTGTCGTCGGCGCGGCCCATCATGCGGTGCCGCAGCTCATCCTTGCGAAACTGTGGAATGTGAGCAGGAGCGGGTAAGTATGTGTGCCTAAGTGCCCAAAGCCACCACGCCAACTATGAAGCAAAAAGATTGATTTCAGTACCTCAAGAGTGTTGTTGGCCGTCCTTTGCTCAATGTCAAAAGTCGCCTCCTCGTTCGAGCAGCCCAAGTCCAACATGTGCTTAGCCTGGCCCAGCTTCTTGGCCCTATCCTCCTCGATGCGCGCCAACTCCTCCTTGAAAACCGGGTGATCCTCTGCGTTTGAGTTTGAATATATGTGTTTGTGAGTGAGCATAAGAGCGGATATACGTATGTATAAATAGTTTGTGCCTTGACTTTCGCTATCTCTATCGCGCGCTTTTTCATGTGTACGTACCTGAGATCATGGGCAGCTCCGAGTCGGGAATGAAGAACTTGTACACGCCACCCTTCCACATGGTCTCGAAGTACACGCGCCCTTGTTGCTTGAAGAGGCCTGTTTTTGTGTGATAAGGATGGGTGTGTATATGTGCGCACGCGATTGTCAGTTGTCGTTTGCAAAAGAAATAGCAGACCTAACGAAACGCCCATCACATCCCCAGCAACACTACTCACGTCCAGTCTCGACGCTGACATAGACGATCCCATCGAGCGTCTCCAAGCTTCCCGTCGACACACGGACTGTGGCCTCCACGGGGATCTTCAGCCAGTCGTCGAGTCCTTTCCCCGTAGAGCGCGTGGCCCGGCGCGACTCCTTCCGATCCGAGGACGACTTCTGGTGCTGCGGGGGCTCCTGCTGATCCGGCTGCTCTTCCGAGGGGTGCGACTGGCTCTGCGCGCCCGGGAGCTGGCCTTGCTGCTGTTGTTGCTGCTGCTGCTGAGCCAACGCCGCCTTGTCGGTCTCACTGGTGGCTTGTTCCTCTGGTTCCAAGGCAGCAGGACGTCGCACAGGCCGCTTTGGTTTCGGCAGTTCTTCTACTTTTTCTACTTGCTGCACCTTGTCCAAGACGTTCTGCCGGTAATGCCGCAAGAAGATGGACTCGACGCGTTGCGCGTTGGCCACCATGCTGCTGGGAAAGAGTCTCGGTTTGCGTCGATACACCCCATGCTGTGCGCGTGTGTGTGTGTGTGGGGGGGGGATGCGAGTGTATGAGTGAGCGCGTTTGCGTGTGTGCTTTTGTGTTTGTAACTCTGTGCGTTTTGTTGAGAGTTGGTAAGTCTCGTTTTCACTGTGTGTGCGACAGAGCATGTACATACGCGCGCGCATATGACAGAGTGCCGCGGTGCGTGCGCGCGTATGTGTGAATGAGTGTGTACGAGTATGTGTCACATGTGTTACAAGAAATAGGACGCAAGTTTGCTAGCAAAACACGGGCGCCTCAACCGCCCGAACCGAACAAAGCAAGAACATACACAGAGAACTGCACACAATAAACTTACCCGATGGAAACCAAAGCGGGAGATGGGGCGGCCCCAGGCGCCCACCACATCATCTTCCTCGGCATCGGCGACTTCGGCGGGAGGAGGGGGAAAGGTCCCCTCAGGATCAAGAGGCGCCGGAGGATGCGGCTCGCTCGAGGTCGTGACGGAAGACGAGGAGGATGGTGGTCTCAGATCCTCCGCGTCTGTTGCCATGGCAGACCAAAGGGCAAGGCTAAAAGACTCGATGGACTCGGGTCGTTACGGTCTCAGCAAGGCGGTGTTGGATGATGACGCCCCCCCCCGGGATTTGCTCCTGCTCTTGGGGCCGGGCCGGCAAACAGATGGTCCACCTTCGACACCCAACTGTGATTGCTTGTGTCGAAAAATAAATAGAGTGTTGGTGTGGGCGTGTCAGTGTGGTTTAGGGCATGATTGACCAATGAAAAGGGTACAGAAAAGGGCGGTTGGTGGGCCTGCTTCCGACTTCTTTTCCACGCCTCCCCAAGTCGCTTTTCCAGCGGCGACCCCTGCAATGCGTCCACAAACCCCAGAGCAATGCTAGCTTTGATGTCCGCGCAAGTATGCCAGTGCCTGTGGGCAAACTGGCCAGGTTGATTGAAGAAAGACTCGAAGAAGCTCGTCTCTACTGGTATTTCAATTTTGTGAGCCCTCCTCAGCCTTGAATTGCAAATTCACGCCACAACACCAGGGCCACCAAGACGGCACAAAGTGACCACCACGTCTTCAAAAATGTGTTGTGGAAAGGGCGGGGTGCACTGCGTGGGCTTGCATTGGAAAAAGGCTAGGCATCATCGGGCATCTAATCACCACGCAGGAGCGGCAAGGAATTTTGGCTTCTTCATCGCCGATCGAGCGTTTTGCTGCTTCTCGGCAATGACCAAAGCTTATCACGCCTTGCCAACACAACATACTTAAGGCAACATTCACGCACATCAAGACGGGAACCATTGCCCAGCCTCTGCCGCGTCTCATTTTGCCCTAGCTGTTGGATCATGGCGCGTTCGACCTCCTCCCTTCTGTTCCTCGCCGCTGCGGCCATACTACTGATGATTCTGTCAAGCGAGGCCTTCTTTTTCAGCCGCATGCCCTCCCGTCTCCAGCAGGCTAGCAAGTCGCCGCAATTGGCGCTCTTTGGGTAAGTGGGGGTGCTGGTCTGGTGGTGGCGGGAGGATTGGTTGATTCTTTCGTGCACCCCTCCCTTTTCTTATCTTCCGCATAACGTATCAACTTCTTCTATCGATGACAGGCACAAATTTAGCCTGGTGCCCTCCTCCATTTCCACAAGCACCAAACGTTTTGGCCTGAGCAGCCCGCTGGAGGCGGCGACGCTCAACGCCGACAGTGACCCGGCCGCCTCCTTGAAGAATGATGGTAAGTCTCTCCCTCCTCCCCTCACCCTCCCTCCCCACTCGCCCTCCGCTCACACGCTCTCTCCACCTCCCCCCCACTCAATTCCCTCAAAGGCCTCAAAATCGAACTCCGTCAATTCTCCAAGTTCCTGCACTCCACCGCCTGGTTCTCCTGGTGGGCCCAAGTCATCTGCAACACCGTCGCAGGCGTCATCCTCTTCTTTACCAACTCCTTCGTCTCCCCCTCCGCCGGTGGTGGCTCCCCACTCGCCGCCCGCAACATCTTCAGCAACGGCTATATCTTCGCCACAGGTGGCTTATGCTTGGGCGCCATCTCCATTTTTTGGACCTGGGGCTTTACGGGCGTGGCGAAACGCATCCGACGTGCGGTGCTTGAACCCCCTACCTCTCTCGCGATGATTCGCCGCGTCGTCCGCACGGCCATTTTTATCAACCTCCTCGGCCTCCTGACCGCCTTGATTGGCGCAGAGCAATTCGTAGGGAATCTGATGGCACGCGTTTTGTCCCAGCAGGGGTTTTCGCCTTTGGTTATCAACCCTGCTGCTGGGGGAGGGGCGATTGCCTCCCCGACGGTGCAGCCGGTGGATATTTTTGTGATTCAAGCGAATACGAACATTTTGTTGTCGCATTTCATTTCGTTGGTCTGTTCGTTGTTGTTGTTGTTGAGGTATTCGAAGATTAGTCGGGCGGCGGGGGAGTCGAACTAAGTTGGGAAGGAGGGAGGAAGGGAGGGAGGGTGTGGGTTGAGTACACAGGCAGGAGGGGGAAAAAGGGGGAGGGGTTTGTTGATAAATACATAGGCCGGGGACGTGTTATGGGAAGACGAGGATGAGGACGAGGACGAAGAGTGAAGGGAATAACAAATTAAAGATGCGCTGTTTTCCTATTTTGTGTTTGGTATGGTCAAGTTGTGTGTGTGTAGGGGGAAAGAAGACAGGGAGGGTGAGAGAGTAAAGACAGAAGAAAAAAGAGGGCCAGCCAGGAACAAGGAGCGCAAGAGGAGAAAAGAAAAAAACGGTTGAAAAACATAACTGAAGTAAAGGAATGCGATAATATTAGATTCGCCGACGGCCGCGAGTTGCTTTCACAAGAATAAAGTAGGCATGACGGGAAGAAAGGAGAAAGGAGAGAAACAATATCTCGAGGTGTAGGCATCTGTGTGTGAGATATAGGGTTCTTCCTTTCGTTCTTCCGTGGCAGTCTATCGTTGTCACTGTCTGTTTTCGCTTCGCGTCATTGCTTCTATTATTTGTGGTTGTGTTCTTGCATTCTATTCCTCCTCGTCGTCGTCGTCGTCGGGCGCTTGCCCTTGATTCACTCTCTCGCTTTCTCAGCCTTACTCTCTCGCTCTTGCTTTCTCTCTACCTCTATTATCTCTACACACACACCCAACGACACCTCTCCTCTCTATCTCTCCTCCTCTTTCATCCCAATTCTCGCCCTTCTTCCGACGATCTTTCTAACGCCTAATCCTCCCCCCCCTTCCTCCCCCACCTCCCCCACCCCCCATCCCCCCT
>Ga0209491_10009366_pt1 | contig 12053 bp, 14 predicted proteins | sample BON02_FD_187213 | JGI IMG/M metagenome (GOLD analysis project Ga0209491, IMG submission 187213) | Freshwater microbial communities from Lake Bonney liftoff mats and glacier meltwater in Antarctica - BON-02 (SPAdes) (version 2) | ecosystem: Environmental > Aquatic > Freshwater > Ice > Glacier... | reverse complement strand
AGAGAAAGGGACATTTGATTTTCTCTACAATGATTCGTCAAGTAGAGAGTTGAAAAGAGAGGAGTTACTCCTGATTTTAGAGGGGATTAAATTGGATAATTACAAGAAAAAAAAGAGATACTTATCAAAATAAATTGTTCATTAGTCCTCTGCGTTTCCATAGTAAAATCGATAGGTTTGACGTAGATTCGACACATGGAAAACGTGCTTGACATATATAACAATTACTCGAAAGATGAGCTTTCGAAATTGTTGAGTAATCAAGTGAAATCAAATGTCAAATTAGAATCTGAGAAAGATAAATTAGAATCTGAGAAAGATAGATTAGAATCTGAAAAAGATAAATTAGAACAACAGGTTAGTTATCTAAAGTTTCAATTGGAGCAATTTAAACGAGCGATGTTTGGTCCGAAAAGAGAACGATTTATTTCTCTTGAAATTCCGGGTCAATTCTTACTTCCTTTAGATGTTAATGAACTAGAAATTTTAGAGGCTGTTGAAGTTGGTGTTCGACCTTTAGCTCTTGGGCGAAAGAATTACTTATTTGCCTGATCTCATGATGCAGCTAAAGACATAGCCATGTATTATTCATTCATGGCAACCTGTAAGAAAAATAATATCAATCCTCAACATTGGTTGCAATATGTACTCAAAAACATAAACGAAACCAAAATCTCAGACCTTAAAAATTTACTCCCTCAATTTATAAATCCTGACCTACTAGGGGAATCTTAATTTTTCAAGTTTAGAATGGACTTGGTGGGGCGGATACAACGCAGAGGGTAATAGTACAACATTTGTTTCACTATAATCAAGCAACTATTACCGAATTAGCTGTGGTGGCAGCCATAAATGAAAAGACAGTTCGTTTATATTTAAATCAGTTTGTTGAGGACGAAAAAGTTTTGGATCGTTTAAGTGACAAAAAGAGAGATAAAAATGCCAAATATACATTTAAGAAGAATTAATTATTATTAAGGAACATTTGTTTTTAGACTTAATTATTTGATAGTGAAGTATTTAATTTTGTTAAGGAACATTTGCGTATAATTAAGGAACATTTTAATTGGGTTATGCTGTATAACTAATAAGTGTAAATAATCTTCAAATTGTTCAATATTAGTTTTACTGGAAACTTAAGATAAGAAGGAATGCAAGCTTAAAAAATAAGGTAGATATTTAGTATATTGATTTAAACTAAATGAAAGCTATATTCCCTTTGGACTTCGAAATAGTAAATAACAAATGTCGAGCTCCAAGGATTAATGAAGTACTTCGTCTAATGCTCAGTGTTGACGGGGTTTTAGGGAAATAAAAAAGGGAGAACTCTTTAAAAAATTAGAGTTCTCCCTTTAAGTGGAGTCGGAGGGGATCGAACCCTCGTCCAAACGACGAATTTACAAGCTTTCTACATGTTTATTTCTTGATTAATTTTCGATCAATACCACGAGCAAGAACACCCAAAATATCAACTTATCTTCTTGAATTTTCGAAGTTACCACAAAGCAGGGCAACCCTTATCCCGAAATTTTGAACTCCTGAATCTCTCTCCTAACAGGTAGAGGTGAGAGAGGAGTACTTGTTCCGCTTACTATACTTCAGCAGAATTAAGCCTTATTTGTCTAACAAATTAAGCAGCAAGTGCGTATGACGTGTTGTCAATTAAAGTTTGAGGCAAGATATTAAAGAGCTTCACCACAACGCTCTACATGCTTACACTTGACAACCGCTATCGCTGTCAAATCCAATACGACCCCAAAGAACTATCACAAAGGTACACATTATAGAATCATTTATAAGTAACTGTTTGAAATAATAGCAAAAAAAAATCCTGCCATTAAAAGACAGGATTAAATATATTAAATAGAAGATGGCTTAAAATTTATCTTCATCTTCTTCTTCGTCAAATTGACTGTTACTTTTCTTTCCACTATTTGGCTTCCAATCATCCATGTCGTCATCTAAATCATAACGAGGAGTTTTTCCACTTTTTTTATAAGCTTCCATTAAACCATTTTTCTTTTTCTTCTCTGTTTTGTTGTTTTTAGGAGAACTTTGAGAAGCTAGTTTTGTGAAATCATCAGGAGTTAAAGAGGGTGACGCAGCTGGTCGTGGTGTAAAACCTTTTGAGTCGTCTCTTTGAAAAGGCTTGCGTTCACCACCACCTTGAAAGGGAGGTCGAGAACCAGCGTCTCTTGCAGGTCTGCTTTCTCTTGGTTCAGCTTGTTTTACAGATACTGGTCTACCATTAAAATTAGAATTATCTAAAGCTGAAATTGCATTTCTAGCTTCAGCAGCATCTTCCATTTCAACAAAGCCAAAGCCTCTTGATTTTCCAGTTTCGCGATCCATCGCTACTGATGCTTTAAGAACTTTGCCATATTCAGCGAAAGCTGCTCTTAATTCTTCACTCGTTACACCAAAGTCTAATTTGGCAACAAAAATACTTGTCATAATTTTAAAAATAGCACTGGTTTCCCAAACACATTAACTTTTTAAAAGTTAAATAAATAATTATCTGATACGAAAATAAACAATTTTTATATACAACCAAATTTCATACGTTATTTTTTTTCAATATAAATAAAAATAGTTTTTTTTGACCTACTATTTCTTTAATATGTTTGAAAAGGCTGGCGGTTTAATAAGGATCTACTCAGAGTCAATTCATCGGCATATTGCAATTCTGAACCAACTGAAACACCTCTTGAAAGTGATGTAACCTCAATTGAAAAAGGGGCTATTTTTTTGTATAAATAATAATTAGTTGTGTCGCCTTCCATTGTAGCACTAAGCGCGAAAATTATTTCAGTTATATTTTCTGTTTTTAATTTCTCAATCAAAGTGTTTATATTTAAATCGCCCGGTCCAACACCATCCATAGGAGAGATGATTCCTCCTAAGACGTGATAAATCCCATTATATGATTCAGTTGCTTCAATGGCTAAAATGTCTCTTATGTCCTCAACGATACATATTTGACTTTTGTTTCTTTTGGTGTTTGAGCAAATAACACACGTTTCCACATCAGAAACGTTTCCACATGATGTGCATTTCTTTACATTAAACTTCATTGAAGTAAATGCGTTTGAGAAACGATTGATTTCGTCCTCAGATCTATTTAATAGATTTAAAACCAATCTGAGTGCAGTTCTTTTACCTATTCCTGGTAATGAGGATAATTGCTCAACAGCTTCTTCAATGTATTTTGAGGGGATGTTCATTGTGCAAAAGTACAAAATTATTATTTTTGTACTATTATGATGGATGACAAGATAGTGTTTGATTTTTTAGGGTTTCATCTTCAAGAGCCTATGGCTTTGATTACAAATTGGATGATGACAGTTTTTAGTTTTTACGCCTATGTTAAACTTAAAAAGTCGACAACTGAGGAGTTACTAAATTGGAAGAAATTTTTCTTATGGTTTGGTGTAAGTACTTTTTTTGGTGGTATAGGTCATTTGTTCTTTCATTATTTTGATATACCTGGGAAGTTTCCAAATTGGATCTCGGGAGTTGTAGCAGCTTATTTTGTAGGTAAAGCAGTACTCTCTAATATGAATAACAAAATCATAAGAATGAGATTGACTTATTTTATAATTGTAAAAGGGCTTCTTTTATTGGCCTTAGCTATTTCGATATCAAAATTTGTCTTTATAGCAATTGATTCTATTTTAACGTATCTGATTTTTTGTGGTTTTATCGCTTATTATCAGTACAAAAATGGAATTATCGAAATGAAATATATGGTGTATGGTGTTCTGGTTTGTTTGCCATCTATATTTATTTTCTTCTTTAAATTAAGTCCACATCGTTGGTTGAATAAAGATGATTTAAGCCATTTATTAATGTTGTCATGCATTATTTTCTTCTATATTGGCTCTAAAAAAAGGTTAAAAGTCACTTAAGATTTATTAATATTGTAATATGGCGAATAAAGAAGTAAATATCAGGAACAAACGAGCAAGATTTGAATATCAATTATTTGATATTTTTTCTGCAGGTATGGTTCTTGGTGGAACTGAAATTAAAAGCATCAGAAGTAGTAAGGCATCAATATTAGAGGCGTTTTGTATTTTTAGCGAAGGTGAAGTTTGGATTCGAAACATGTCTATTACAGAATATGAAAACGGATCATTTTACAATCATAAACCTAAGTCTGATAGAAAATTACTGCTAAACAAGAAAGAAATCAATAAAATAGAACGTTTCTTAAAAGTGAAAGGAAATACAATTGTACCTTTAAAATTGTATTTAAATGAAAAGGGTTGGGCGAAAATAGATATCGCTTGTGCTCAAGGAAAAAAGACGCACGATAAACGAAATGATTTAAAAGAAAAAGACGATAAGCGTGATATGGATCGCGTAAAAAAAATTAGAGCTTAATTTCTAGTTTTTCTTTTGTTTTCATTCGATTAATTTTTCCTGAATCTGTTCTCTCAAATTTATTTATAAAATAAATATTTTTAGGTAGTTCAAATTTACTTAAAACGCTTTCAAACAATTCTTTATTGAGTTTACTATCTAGTTTGCCTTCAATAACCAGAATTAATTTTTCACCAAGTATTTCGTCTTTTAAACTGCTTATAAAAAAAGGGCTGTGAATGATTTTAATTAATTTTGATTCAACTATTTCAGGTTGAATTTTAATCCCTCCAGAATTAATAATGAAATCAGATCTTCCAATCCATTTAAAGTGCTTATTATCAAGTAGTTGAACAATATCATTTGTAATTATCTTTTGACATTCTAAAAGAGGAGATTCAATAACTAATTGATTGTCCTTATGAGAAAAAGTAGTTGCACCAATCGCAGTGAAATAATCTTCAGTTATCAATCCTACTTTTCTCATAGCGATATGTGAAATAGTCTCTGTCATACCGAAAGTATGGTATACCGTTATTTTTTTTTCTTTTAATTGATTTTCTAAAGAACTAGAAATTTCACCACCACCAATAATAATATTTTTACATTTTCTAATTTTCTCAACGGATTCATTTAAAGCATTTTTAAGCTGAATAGGAACCATCGCTATGAAATCAATTTCTTCTTCTATTTTATTGAATATATGAGAGTTAACGTCTATTACTGAAAGTTTAAGTTTTAATATAATCGAACGAACTAGCATCATTTTACCAGCAATTGTAGAAGGGGACAGACAAAGGATTGCTTTATCTCCTTTTTTAATGTTCAAATATTCCCCTGTCATTTGAGCTGATTCAATCATTTTAGATTTTAAAAGCAGAATTGATTTTGGTTTTCCTGTTGAACCAGAGGTTTTTGTGATTATAAAATCGCTAGAATCATTCCAATTTAGAACAAAGTTTTCTACTTCATTTATTAAATCTGTATCGTTTGTGAGGTATTTAATTGTGAATGAATCCAATTGTATTTTACTTTTTTGAGTTAAAGTTACTATATTTCAATAAACTAAATACAACTGTAAATGAATTTAAATACTATTTTTGTATCAGAGGTTCTTTCATGAAGTTGATCTAGTAACCTTATCTCGCAAGAGAGCCCATGCAGATATTCTTGAAGCAATAATTATGACCCTAAGGGAAGTCTTTGTTAATTAATGGCGGGCCGCACCTTTCGTAAGAGGGGATAGGATTATCCGAACAGTGGATTACAGCGATTAACGGTTACCCTAAACGTGTTTTCTGGCTTCAGAAAACCCAACTGCATGGGTTTTTATATAATAATTCTATTACTTTTGTGTAAAACATAATTATTGTATGAGAGTAATTGCAGAAATCCCACATTCACGTTATAAAATTCAAGTATTTCAATACAATTCTAAATACATTGTTAAAATTGAGTTAGATCAATATGAACAAGTTTTTAAAATCGGGGAAACAGATGTAACTGGTTTAGAGGATGTGATTAAAATGGTCAATGAATCGTTGCTCAAAAATTGTTTGGATCGTTTCATTTCCATGCGTTCAGATTGGGGAAATTCGTTTAAAGAAATTAGTAATCAATAAATTAAAAACAATGTTGAAGTCAACAATTATCGGTTTGACAGTTATGTCATTTGTCCTTATTTCTTGCGGAGAAACTAAAAAAGAACAAATTGTAAAAAATACAGTACCGAATGTTCAAGTTCATAAAATTGGTGAGTTAAAAATTGCCTATTATGATCAAGATAGTATGAAATTAAATTTTGAATACTATAAAAGAGAAGATGCGGCTGTAACAAAAAAACAAATTGTTTTTCAAGCGAAGTTAGAGGAAAGACGAAAAGAAATGGAAACGTATTACAATAACTACATGAAAAGAGCTCAAAATAATGAGTTGTCTGAAGTGGAAGCGGCCGAGTATCAGCGAAATTTGCAACAACAGGAGGCTGTTAATATGCAATTTCAAGAAGTGGAAGGGTCTAAAATTGAAAGAGAAACTATGGCTAAATTAGAAGCTATAGGTAACAAAATAGAGCAGTTTAGTAAAAAATATTGTGAAGAAAATGGGATCGATATTTTAATGATTTATGCCAAAGGAGGACAGTTTAATTATATCAATCCTTCAATGAATGTTACCAAAGAATTTACTGCTTACTTGAATCAAAATCAAGAGACGATAGCAAAAGAAACGAAGAAAAAATAAAAACAAAAATGCACATAGCTCAACAAAAATTAAAAGAAAATATTGCTGAATACATCTTGTATATGTATCAAACTGAAGATGTTATAAGAGCTTATAATTTCGATTTAGATGCAATTTTAGAGAATTATGTGAAGCCACAACTTCCTGACAATTCTTTTTTATCTCAGTATTCTAAATGGTATAGTGATTTGATTCAGAATATGAAATCACAAAGAATTGAAAAGGCAGGACATTTACATGAAATCAACGAAGTAATGGTTGAAATCTCTTATCTTCACACAACTTTGATGAACATCATTAAAGATGAAAAATATAAAACATTGTTTGAAAACGCACTTCAAAACATCGAAGATTTCAAAGAAAAGTCGAATCTTAAAGATAAAAACCATATTGAAATAGCATTTCATGCGTTATATATGAAATTATTATTGAAACTTCAGAAGAAAGAAATTAGTGCAGAATCGGAAGAGGCATTTGATACGATGCGTGTTTTGTTAGCTTATATTGCTCGTGCTTATCATCAAATGAAAAACGGAAGCTTAGATTTTGTAAATAATTAAATTAATTAATGGAGAACCAAGATTTTTATCCTCAGAAACCAGAGATTGAAGAAAAAAAAACTAAGAAAGATTCAAAGAAAACAATCCTCTCAATATTATTGTTTGTTGCAGCTTTCATTTTAATAGGAGAGAATGATTACTCTTTTATATTTTTTCTTGTAATCGTTTTATTTATTCATGAAGTGGGACATTTCTCATTTATGAAAGCTTTCGGTTACACGAACGTTAAAATGCTTTTCGTTCCGTTAATGGGTGCTTTTGTTACTGGTGAAAAAGAAGAGTATAAACAAAAACAAAGTTTATTAGTTATTCTTGCAGGACCAATACCAGGAGTAATTATCGGTATGATACTTTTGTTTTACGGTGTGAAATGGAAAGTAGAATGGATGTCTGATATATCCTTCATCTTTTTATTTTTAAACATAATGAATTTGTTGCCTTTGGATCCTTTAGATGGTGGACAATTATTGAAATTATTAGGCAATAAAAGTCAGGAATTATTTCAATTGGTGTTTTCATTCATTTCTTCATTGGTGATGATTGGAATTGGATGGTACTTTGAAATGTGGATTATAGTGATTTTTGGATTTTTAATGGGGTTAAGAGTTCGTTCGATACAAAAAAATCGTCAAATCCATAAAGAGTTGAAGGAGAAGGGAGTAAATTATACTCAATCCTACGCTTCTTTATCAAATAGAGATTTTTCAATTATTAAACAAGTGGTTATTGAGCATACTCCAGCGCTTCGATCTTATATTGAAAATGTGGATGATGAATCGGTTGATCCAATAGTTGTGCGCCAAGTTGAGGGTGTTTTAGTTGTTCCAATTGTAAGAAATGCAAATTTATTTTTTAAATTGTTGACTGTAATTATTTGGTTATCAGGCTTGGTTTTACCTTTTGTTTTGTTCTTTTATTTAAAAATAATTGCAGTGTAATATGAGTTTTAGTATAGGAGAGAAAGTTGGATTTTTATATGAAGTTGGGGGAGGTGTAATAACTAAAATTATTAATGCCACCACTTTTTCCATTGAAGACGAATCAGGATTTGAAAGAACTTTTTTAGAAAGTGAAATTGTAAAGATTCATGGTTCAGATTATAAACTTTCGGATGAATCACGTTTGCAAATGAACGAAGACGAAACATTGTCTATTCCTTTGCATTACGAGCATAAAGAAGTTTTGAAAGGATCTAAAAAATCAGTCGACGTTTGGGAGATAAATCTTCATATTGAAGAAATTATCGAGTCGCATTTAGGACTGACTAATTATCAGATACTTACTAGACAGATAAATGAGTTTAAATCTTTTTATAAGAGAGCTAAAAAACAACACATTCAAAAAATTGTCATTATTCATGGAGTTGGAGAAGGTGTTTTGAAGGAAGAAATTCGTTCTTATCTTTCTAAACAAGAAGGATTGGAATATTACGATGCCGACTTTAGGGAGTATGGGAAAGGTGCTACAACCGTTGAGATTCATTATAATTATAATTAACACCTTACACATTTATAAATGTGTAAGGTATTAAATAGAAGCAGTTTTCTTTTTTTTAAATAGAGCATTTAAACGAATTCCACCCACTAATTTTAATGTGTAAAAACTCTGTTTAATTACAAGATCATTGAATTGTATGGTCTTATTGTTAAAGTCAGATACTAAGAATAGGAAAAATGACGGAGAAGAATAACCGCCTACTATTTTAATGTCATACCTTGGTGCTAAGCCTAGAAAACTTCTTGAATTATCCTTTACATTGTATGATTTAGCTTGAATAACACCGCCTAAACCAAATAATGCGGAAATCTGCCAATTTTTTATTCGATTCGCATAAGCATATCCGGGTACAAACCCAAAGTCAATTGCAGAGTAACTATTTGAAGCTGTTTTACTGTTATTAGTGTCTATTAATGGAGAAGGAATTAGAGAATTTTCATCATTTTTTAGTCCATAAATGTTAAAAGTACTTTTAATATACCATGTTCTTACTTCTTTAATAAAATGTCCTGTTTTCCCCATAAGAGCTTGCATTTTAAAAAGTTTGTTGTGAAAATACCACGTATTTATACCTGTGCTATATGAAATTGTCGAAGGTTTAATTTCGTTTGGGTTTTGAATAGTTAAATTTTGATCCCATTTGTAAGCGTTTTTAACAGCATATCCTTTAACAGTAATTGCTTCAATATCAAAATAAAACTTTTTAAAAGTGAAATTGAATCCCAAAGAACCATAATTAGTTCGTCCATAACGGTTTATAGGTCTGGCATTATTTCCTACAGCGAAAGAAAGTCGAAGCGAGGCCCACTTATAAGAAACCCCAAAACCAACCTGATTTTTGTAATTGTTTCTATATTTTATCTGATCAATATGTTCTTTGAATTTGTAATGTATAGAAAATGGAGCTGTACTAAACCCAAAATCAGTATAGAGTACGATTTTTTTATCATAAAACTCGTATGGTAGTGTATCTGATTGCGATTTTACGTTTTGAACGTTAATTAGCAGTAGATAAACTATAAAACAAACTATTTTCTTCAATTCAATTACTTATTTAAACCTTCTAAGTTAAGTAGGAAAGAATATTCTTTGGCCAATTCTAATCTTTCGCTTGTTCTTCCAGATCCTCCTCCATGTCCTGCATCCATGTTGCAATCAAAAAGTAAAGGCAAATCATTTGTTTTGTTTTTTCTGATTTTAGCAATCCATTTCAATGGTTCCCAATATTGAACTTGAGAATCATGATATCCTGTGGTGATATACATTGAAGGATAGTTCATTTTCTTTACATTATCATACGGAGAATATCCAAGCATGTACCAATAATAGTTTTCTTCATTTGGATTGCCCCATTCTTCATATTCACCTACTGTCAAAGGAATGGTTTCATCCAACATTGTTGTAACTACATCAACGAAAGGTACTTGAGCAACAACGCCTTTCCAAAGATAAGGGGCCATATTTGTAACAGCACCCATTAATAAACCTCCTGCACTTCCTCCTTTGATGTAGATTTTATCTTTGTCACAATATCCTTTCATTCCTAAGAATTCTGCAGCATTGATGAAATCTGTAAATGTGTTTTTTTTCTTTAAAAACTTACCGTTTTCATACCATTCTTCCCCTAAATATTTTTCGCCCCTTATGTGCGCAATTGCGTATACAAAGCCACGATTTAAAAGACTCAAACGAATTGGATTAAACACATCAGGAATCGTGATTCCATAAGATCCATAACCGTAGAGAAGCATCGGTGCTTGTTCTAATGTTATTCCTTTTTTATAAACTAATGAAATCGGTATTTGTGTGCCATCATTTGCGGTTGCCCAAACTCTTTCCGAAGTGTAATCTTCACTTTTAAATGATGTATCTAATACCTCTTTTCTAAAATAGATTTCTCTTGTATCATTTTCTAAATTGTACTCAAAAATAGTCGATGGTGTAGTTAATGAGTTGTAATTAAAGTGAATAGAAGTTGAATAATAGTCGTCATTGATTGACAATGCTAAATAATAGGTTTCTTCATCAAATGAAATGAATTTTTCGACTTTAGTAGAAAGATCTACTATTTTAATTTTTTGCAATCCATTTAATCGTTCTTCTGTTAAAATATATTTTTGAAGAACTAATAAGTTTTCAATTAAAACCTCCTTGTTGTGTTGAATAATTATTTCACATTCATCGATTGTATTTGGTACGATAGGAGAGAAGACTACTTTGTTGTTTTTAGCTTTACTATTGGTTAAAATATAAAACCCATTTTCATGATGTTCAGCAACATAAATATGATTCGTTTTTCTTTTTAAAAATACAAATGGAGAACTATCAGTAATGTCAGCATCAATCAATTGAGTTTCTGAAGTAGTTGAACTTTGACTATGGATTTCAATGTATTTATTGGAAAGAGATTTTGAAATAGAAACAGAAAAACGTTCGTCTGTTTCCTCAAAGATTAGCTCATCATGTTCATTCGTTGTTCCAAGAATGTGTTTATAGATTTGAAACTCTCTCAAAGTTTCGGGATCCTTTTTTACATAATAGACTGTTTTATTGTCATTTGCCCAAACAATTGAACCATCTGTATCAATAATTTTATCCTCCAAATAGTTTTGTGAAGTGTTCACTAAAAAACTAATGGTATATTTCCGTCTTCCATTGAAATCTTCGCTTATAGCAAGTAACTCATTGTTTGGGGAAGGAGCCCAATCTTCTAATGAATAAAAGCTATTTCCTTCGGCTCTTATGTTTTGATCAAAAAACAATGATTCTTCGTTTTCCGACATTTTATAAATATATCCGTAATCTTTTCCCTTTTTACTTCTTTCCTGGTAAAGAATTCCGTTTAATTTAAATGGTGAACTAACATCATTTGGATTGATACGGGCTTCAAATTCATCTAATAAAATAGTTATTAACGGTTTAAGTGCCTCAAAATACGTTTCTGTATGTTTGTTTTCTTGTGAAATATATGCTAAAACATCTTTAGAATCACGCTCGTTCATCCAGAAATAGTCGTCTTTTCTACTATGTCCGTGATTTGTTAGTAGTGTTGTTTCTGTTTTACATATAGGTTCTTTCTTCATTTTTCCAGCTATTTATTTCGAAGTGTAAATTTAAGACGTTTTTTTTAGTTCATTGCATAAAAAAAGCGCTATTTCAATTAGAAATAGCGCTTTTAAAAGTAGTTTAATTTTTTTATTTGATAATATCCATTTCATCAACAATGTGCTTTGCTCCAGCATATTTGTCGATTATAAATAATACGTAACGAATGTCACAGTTAATCGTTTTTTGTAATTGATGATCGAAAATCACATCTCCCGCCATTGCTTCAATGTTTCCGTCAAAAGCTAATCCGATTAATTCTCCTTTACTATTCAATACTGGAGA
>Ga0209491_10009356_pt1 | contig 12062 bp, 10 predicted proteins | sample BON02_FD_187213 | JGI IMG/M metagenome (GOLD analysis project Ga0209491, IMG submission 187213) | Freshwater microbial communities from Lake Bonney liftoff mats and glacier meltwater in Antarctica - BON-02 (SPAdes) (version 2) | ecosystem: Environmental > Aquatic > Freshwater > Ice > Glacier... | reverse complement strand
ATAAACACTAAAACGCAAATAGAACACTGTAAAACGTGCCACTACAAAGAAACCTGAAATTCAGCCAATTTCCCTTCTACAGCTTCGACTTAGAAGCGTTTTTTAACAAAATTATGTCGAACTTGAGTGTGCAGAATATTGGTCTCGATCTAAGTGAAAAAATGCTTTCAACCGCTTAGGATCGATACCAGTAGTAACAATTTTCTTTGTTTGCATACCATTAGATACAGCAAGGTAGCGCAAAGATGATGGCGTATAAAAACTTATATGCTCAGGCCAAGCTATTATCTTAAAGTTTACTTGCTCTAAATAACGAAGTATAGAATTGAAGTTAGGGGTTGTAAGATAAAAGAGGCCACCAGGTCGAATTTTATTTTTAATCAACTTAATTTCGTCTGACGCATTATTAATATGTTCAAATACTTCAAAGGAAGTAATAATATCAAATTTCAAGTTAATAAATGTCTTTTCAGTTAAAGCACCCTGCACGACATTTATTTGATCTTCAAGTAGTAATTTCACTGCTGCTTGAGAGTATTCAGTACCATAAACTTGCCACCCTCTCTTTCTAGCAGTGCGCAGAAAGTCACCCTGACCGCATCCTACGTCGAGAATACGGCTATTTACTCTAAATGCTTGTAATTTATCTAATAATACTTCGTAACTTATTATTGTAGCTGGTGAGCATTGTCTTCTTTCACTATAAGAGTATTTAGAATAAATTTTATCTAACTGATGAACAGTTGGAATGCGCTTATCGAATATGAATAAACAATTATTGCAACGCAATAAAAAATGTTTTTCAAAACCCTTGAGATGAATAATATTTTCAGAACTACAGTTTGTACATGCAGTTAAGTTATTATTTTTATTGATTTTTTTTATCATTTCTTAATTAACCTGGTTGAGTTCAAAACTGAAGTGCAACACTAACCTTAAAGAACTGTAAAACAAAAACCTACTTTAATTCACCATTGATAAAAATTTAACACCAATATTATGCTTTACTTATGAACAACAGACTCTGTAGTGAGATCTGAATAAATTCGCTGATAGGCAGATATTCCAATATCTAACGAAAATAATTCTTCTGCGACCCCACGGCAACGTTGCGCAAGAGACGGTTCAAAAGCCATCGAAACTATTAGTCGGGCAGCTTTAGTCAATGCAGTTTCGTCAAAGGCGCGCAATACTAATCCTGTTCCACGTCCCTCTAATATTGCTACAATGTCACCTACACCAGCATTTCCTACACATGGTACGCCGCAACCAAGATATTCAGCCAACTTAGTAGGGGCACTCGATACTTTTGAATAACAAGGTCGAATTAAGGCAGATGCAAAATGCATTCGGCGAATAAGTTTTGGTACTTCAGAATGAGCTGCTGCACACAACTCAATACTAGCTAATGGCACCCCGGCGAGATGGGCAGATTCAAGAATAGCTTTGTGCTCAGTTCTATTTACTACAAGCATTTTTGCGTCAGGTTTCAAAACAGAAATTGCTTTAAATAATGCCATTGTTTCATCTAACAAATACCATGTACCAAAACTACCAACATAACCAAAGATAAAAGGCTCAGACTTTAATTTGATTGGTGAAGGTGAAAAATTCTTAAGATCAGCACAAGTCGGAATCACAGCGATTGGGGGTACTTTTTTTTTCCAAAAACTAAAATTTTTTATTACAGGGACAGAGGCTTGCGTCAACGTTACAAGGTAATCAGCTGAATTAAAAAAAATCCGTTCAAGCCACTTCGTTATTCGAAAAATCTTACTATCTCTTGGCCATATGCCGCCGTCAACTCGCTCGTCTGCCCAAAACCCGCGGATGTCAAATACTAACTTTGACCTAAATATACTTTTTGCGGGTAATGCAATTAAGGCAGGAACATATGATCTGACATGAATAATATCTGCATTCATTCGCCATGATATCCATAGAGCAACGAGTTGCCCTCTAAAAACATCCCAAGCGGTAGCTAGCGCGCTAGGGCGAGAATGGTAGCGCATTGGCGTCCATTCAATCCCTTTCGCTGCAAATCGTTTTTTTGGAACTTGCATTCGAGCAGGGTCGTTAATATCAATAGGCTTTTCGAATGAAATAACGTGAATTTGGTTTTCGTCAGCAAGTTTCTCAAGGTAGGAAATAACTTGACTTTGACCTAACGGTTCAGCCATTCCATCATAAGAAATGAAGAGCACACGAGCCATAGTTAACAATTAAAAATGATTGATAGATGCAGAAAGAAAAAGAACGGGTTTAATTTATAGATATTTTTTTACGATTTTTTTCATATTTGTTTAATACCACGCACTACAGCAACTTTGTTACCCTCATAATACTCAAACCCGGCAAAGGTTACGTCTGCGCCATGATGTTGAAACATGACGGCAACATCTTGTATTCGTTGTGGACTGTCATATTGCGGCGAAAGCATATCAAAAGTGTCTAAAACTGCCCACTCTCGAACCTCGGCCTCATTCAAATATTTAGGAAAAGTACCTTAAATGTCAACTAAAGGTAAAAACCGTGTAAAGCCACCCAAACCCAACTTATGCAACCCATTTTGGAGCTTAATTAGCCAATTAATATTTAGCTCTATTAATGACATTAGTCGGGAATGAGTCAAACGTTTAGTTAATGGACGAAAAATATATTTTGCATGTATCTTTGTCCACCAGCCATTGATGGGATAAAAATCTACAACAATTTCACCACCAGGTTTCGACTTACTTATCAAAGCTTTTACAGATGCGTCAAAATCTGGTGTATGTTGCAAAACACCTAGACATAAAACTTTATCAAAAGAATCGTTCTGAAAAGGCATTTCATAAATGCTGGCTTGAAATAAGTTAAATCGCTCCGGTGCGATAGGGTTATTATTTTTGAAATTTACAGTTACAGCATCAGAATAATCAACACTATAGAGCGTTGCTAATGTTGATTCAAGAATCACTTTACTAAATCGACCCGCACCTGACCCGACCTCAAGAACGCTTTTACCACGAAGATCTTGCTTATCCCATTTGGTTTCAGCAAATAAGCGTTGTCGACTTAGGTTTTTACCCTTAAGGTCGTCGTCAAGTTGAGTTTTATCAAAAATATTCCATTGAATACCAAAGTTATCGGTGTAATTAGTCTCATTAGCGATTCGTGTGACACCTTTCACAATAGGAAAACTATTATTAGACGAATCAATATACATATCGTTTATACGATAAAGTAATTGCTTGTTATATGGGTTAATAAGTTGAATATTCATATTTTTATAATAATTTTTTTAGATTCATGTTTGAAACAAACTTTTTTCAATGATAAGACATGTTTGGCAACCCACCAAGTAGCGAATACATCAATATTCAAACATCACCCCCAAACAAATCTCGCGTATACACCTTACCCACAACATCATTGAGCGACACATGCATGCGGTTACTCACAATCACATCGGCTTCGCGTTTGAACGCTTCTAAATTTTTTACCACTTTAGAGTTGTAAAACTCAGCCTCCTTCAACTCTGGCTCATACACAATCACGGGTATGCCTTTGGCCTTGATGCGTTTCATCACGCCTTGAATACTTGATGAACGAAAGTTATCTGAGCCGGCTTTCATAATCAGTCTAAACACGCCAACCACTTTAGGTGTACGGCGCAGTATTTCTTCGGCGATGAAGTCTTTACGCGTCGTATTGGCTGAGACAATGGCGTTAATCAGCTCTTGGGGAACATCAGAGTAATTTGCCAACAGTTGCTTTGTATCTTTAGGCAAACAGTACCCACCATACCCAAAACTTGGGTTGTTGTAATGCTGACCAATACGTGGGTCAAGGCATACCCCATCAATAATTTGTCTGGTGTCTAAACCATGACGAGAGGCATAGGTATCTAGCTCATTAAAATACGCCACACGCATGGCAAGGTACGTATTGGCAAATAACTTTGTAGCCTCGGCCTCAGTGCTGTCAGTAAACAGCACAGACACATCTTTTTTTACAGCACCTTGCTGCAACAACTGAGCAAACACCGCTGCTCTTTCAGACTTTTCACCCACAACAATTCTAGAAGGGTGCAAATTGTCATACAAAGCAAGCCCTTCTCTTAAAAATTCCGGTGAGAAAATTAAATTATTAGTACCCAGTGATTTAGAAATACCAGCTGTGTACCCAACAGGTACCGTAGACTTGATCACCATAACCGCTGTGGCATTAATTGCCATGGCTTCACGTATCACTGATTCAATAGACTGCGTATTAAAGTAATTGGTTTGAGGATCATAATTTGTCGGGGTAGCAATAATGACATAATCAGCCCCAGCATATGCCTCTTCTTTATTTACCGTTGCTTTAAAGTTTAAAGATTTATTTGTTAGGAAATCGGTAATCTCTGCATCTTCAATCGGTGACTCTTTTCTCTGCAGCATCGCCACCCTTTCAGGCAAGATATCTAACGCAACAACTTCATTATGTTGAGCCAGCAACATCGCATTAGACAAACCAACATAACCCAAACCGACGATTGTGATTTTCATTTATAAGCTTTTCATTTGTAGTGACTCACATACCAATCCACAAATTTCTTAACACCTTCTTTTAACGGTGTTGAGGGTGAAAAGCCAATCCAGTCATTGAGCATTTGGGTATTTGCGTAGGTAGCTGGTACGTCACCATCTTGCATGGGCAAATAGTTCTTCTCTGCTTTTTTTCCAATAGCTGACTCAAGCGAGTCAATGAACTCCATCAAAGGCACAGGTGAACTATTTCCAATATTAAAAATTCTGTATGGTACATTGCTGCAAGAAGGGTCGGTATATTTTGTGTCGTAGCCATCTTTAGCCGTAGCATTTTTATCAACAACACGAACAACTGCTTCTACAATGTCATCAACGTAGGTGAAATCACGCTGCATATTCCCATGGTTAAAAATCTTAATCGGCTCATTTTTCTCAATAGCATTGACAAAAAGAAAGGGTGCCATATCTGGTCGGCCCCAGGGCCCATATACTGTAAAAAAACGTAACCCCGTTGTGGGTAAATTGTAAATATGGCTATATGTATGGGCCATTAATTCATTAGATTTTTTAGTGGCTGCATATAGGCTAACTGGGTGATCAACATTGTCATGCTCGGAAAATGGCATTTTCGTGTTACCACCATAAACGCTTGAGCTAGAGGCGTATACCAAATGTTGCACAGCATTATGCCGGCAACCTTCTAGAATATTTATAAAGCCAACTAAATTGCTTTCAACATATTCTTGAGGGTTAGTAATGGAATATCGCACTCCAGCTTGAGCTGCCAAATTAATAACTTTATCAAATTTTTCAGTTTCGAAAAAAATAAACAATGCATCTTTATCTGCGATATCTATTTTAATAAAACGGAAATTTGGGTAAAGCTCTATTTGAACCAAACGTTTTTTTTTAAGGTCAACATCATAATAATCATTCAGGTTGTCTATTCCCACAACCTCATCGCCCCTTTCTACTAACGCTTTGCAAGTATGCATGCCTATAAACCCTGCTGCACCAGTAACCAATATTTTCAAGATGGCCCCCTATTACTGAAAAATAACTTGAAAATTAGGATAGAAATGTTTTGCTTTTTCATAATCTATTCTACTTTAATCAGAGACGTTTATTCCAAGTCTTCTCCCTTTCTAGCCAAGCTTGAAACATTAGAACAGTCCATAGTCTTGTCGAATTATCACTATTGCCCTTTAAATGTTCTTTCCATTGTTTGCAAATAGGATCTGGCGATAAAAAACCACCAGACTTCAGCAAACTCTCATCAAGCAAATCGTCTGCCCACTGTCTTAGAGGGCCGCGTAACCAATCGCCTAGTGGAATACCAAACCCGGCCTTCGGACGTTCGATCAATGATTTTGGCACATATTTATAAAGAACTTGTCGCAATGCCCATTTAGTTTGCCCTGCACGAATCTTCATGTTTAAAGGCAATCTCCAAGCAATTTCCACTAGGCGATGATCTAGAAATGGTGTGCGAGTTTCCAAACTGTTAGCCATCGCAGCTCTATCAACCTTGCACAAGATACTGTTTGGAAGATAGTCTATCGAGTCGCGAAACATCATTGACAGTTCGCAGTTCGTCGATAATCTTGATCTATGAATCAATTCCGTCAAATTTGGCTTCGGAACACCTAAAACCAAGGTATCAGGTGACCTCCACTTTGATACCAAGGAAAGATGGAATGTCTCAATACTGTATGAGTCATATAGCAAGGCACCGGCTGTCATTATTTTATTAGTGAGTCGGTCAACACGTTTTTTGGGGGGTAGCACAGAGTTAAGGGTATTTCCGATATATTCTAAGGCAGATGCAGGCATAGCATTGATAGCGTAACCAAGCCCGCGACGAAATTTGTAAGGGGCATACTTTAGATTCGACCAGATTTTAGGCCCTCGCAAATAATGATCATAACCACCAAATAACTCATCCCCGCCGTCGCCAGACAACGAAACTGTTACCTTGCGACGTGCCGCCTTGCAGACGAAAAATGTAGGAATTTGAGAGGCATCAGCGAATGGCTCGTCATACACAGCAGGCAATTGTCCTATTAGACTCATTGCATCCGTAGCGGTTACAGTTAGCTCTGTATGCTCTGTCCCCAAATGCGTGGCTACCGCTCGCGCGTAAGAAGATTCATCAAAATCAGGTTCTTCGAAACCGACCGTAAATGTCTTTATTGGCCGACTTGCCCTCTGCTGCATGAGAGCGACAACCAGAGAAGAATCAACGCCACCAGATAGAAATGCGCCCACAGGTACGTCAGCAAGCGACTGAGAGTCGATCGAACCCACAAGCACTGCCTCCAGTGCGCTTATGGCCGCGTCGTCATCAGCGATAAGATTTTCAGATCCCGATAACTGCACTTGCGCCAGATCCCACCAACGACGAAGCCGTAATGAACCAAAATCGGCTGGTGCACGCAATGGGATATTGGGCTCATGCGTTTCAACCCCTGCGACGCTTAGAAAGCAACCAGGTTCCAGCTTGTAGATGCCCTTGTAAATAGAATGCGGTGCAGGCACACTGGCATATCGCATGTAAAGTGCAAGCGCAGGTCTTGAGACTGATCCATCAAAGTTTTCAAGCTCACGAAAAGCTTTAAGTTCGGAACCAAAGACAAACTCCCTGCCAATCCAACCGTAGTAGAGCGGTTTTTCTCCCATTCGATCTCGTGCCAAAAATAATGTTTTGGTCTGGTTGTCCCATACTGCTATTGCAAACATACCAACTGACTTGGTAAGCGCGCTCTCAAGTCCCCAGCATTCAACCGCTGCGAGCCAAGTCTCCGTATCGGAGTGCCCGTTCCAAGGAGGTGCTGAACCAGCCATCTCGAGCTCCTTCCGAAGGTCGAGATGGTTGTAAATTTCCCCGTTAAATACAGTGACATATCTTCCCGAGTGAGATATCATCGGCTGGTGCCCAGCGGGTGTAAGGTCCAAGACGGCTAAACGTACATGAGCCAGACCGATACCAGCGTTAATGTCTACCCAAACACCTCTGTCGTCAGGTCCTCGGTGACCCAACGATTTTGACATTGCAGCGACATCCTTTGCTATCCCCCTCCTCACTGCTCCAAAAATACCTACTAGACCGCACATCGATTATTTCCATTTACAAGTTTGAGACGTTCGCCAAAGTAGCGATAACCACTTTGACCCTACAATATTCTCTGAAAATATTGTTGACACTTCTTTTGCACGATTGCCAACTTGATTGGCTAACATCTGATTACAGAACAGCCCAAGGATCAAATCCGAGGCGCCCTTAACATCACCGACTTTACACAAGAAACCGTTTTCCCCATGCTTTATCAAGTCAGATGGGCCGGTGGGGCAGTCGAAGGCTACTGAAGGGAGTCCGAACGCCATCGCTTCAGCCAGTACGTTTGGGAAACCCTCATAGCGAGAAGGCAGGAAAAATACATCCGCTACACACCATATTTCAGCTAGGTTTTTTACTGGCAACAAGAATGAGACATTTTTAGCAAGCCCCAAACGGTTCGTCGTTTTACGCAATACCGTATTCAATGGTCCTTCACCAACAATAAGCAAATGAGCATCAGGGTGGCGCTGTAGAATCAAGTTGAATGTCTCTAAAGCGAAATCAAACCCTTTCTGGTCGGTTAGGCGCCCCACACAGACCAAAGTTTTTCTAAGACTATCTTTGGACGCGGAAGCACGCGCAGGTGCTTCTGTGTAGGACCGCGTGAAACCTAGAACAACGTTGGGGATCAGCACTACTTTCGAGCTAGGAAGCCGAAGGATATCGCAAAACCAATCGATGGATAGTTGAGACTGCACAACAACGAAGTCGAGGCGGCGATAAAAAAATCTACGTGCCAGCCGCATTATCAGAGCAACTTTCTCCATTGGGGGGTAAATTCTCTCGCTTCCAACTGACCCTGCGATTCTTATGCCAAAGGAAAGGGCCGCAAGAAAAACGGTTGGTCCCAGTCCTAAAGCGATGAAAATGCAATCCGGATGGTCTTTTAGCATACGTCGAAAATGAATGACGAACTGAAGCCAGAACTTCAGTTTTGAAGAACTATCAGGTGAGATTGCGGCAATACATGGATACTCTGAGGCATGCCCACATGCAAACAACTTAACACTTCGAACCAAGACTTCGTAGCCATTTTCCACAAGAACATGCCTAATGTGCAGAGCAGAACGCTGCAGACCTCCAGCTTTATAGTCGTTGGGAATTAAGATAATTACCTTAGAAATAGGAAGGCCTATTTGTTGAGGCAATTGCGTATTTAAATTGGTTTTTTGCAAAACGCCTCAACCCCATTACCTGCCTCTCTGACTACTATTTCCGTAGCGCCTAGCTCGGATAGGGAAGATGATATTTGCGCTGCGGTTCGAAGATGTCTGAAAACATCAGTAGTTCCGTCGTGTGTATCAAGCAACGCCCACTGGTACAAAGTATTTTTGTCACTCAGGCCAAACTCATCGTAATAAAAACAAACAGGGGACACTCGACTGAGAATTCTTCTTCCCATTCTCGAATTTCGCAAGCTCCAGTGCATGGGGAAAAAGAAGTCTACAATTCGCTTGACTGTCTGCATGCGCCGCTTAGCTGGAAGCAGAAGAATAAATAACCGGTAAAATTCCTGTGCCCCTCCAATTGGTGGAGGTAGTTTTTTTTTCCATTTGAAAATGTAGTGGTCCATCACAAGATACCCACCCGGACGAACCATTTTCCATAAATGCCTGATCGTTTCTTCTGGATTTGGAGTGTGTTGCACCACGCCTAGACAAATCACATAGTCATACGCCTCTTTCTGAAAAGGCATTGATCGGACGTCCGCCTGCACCAAAAGAAAATCATTTGAATGACCGTTGTTGTCTCTATTCGCTTCCACCGCACTTGAATAATCAAAAGAGTGAAGTATCGCTCCGTATGACAGCAGCACCTCACTGAAACGCCCTGCGCCACTGCCCGCCTCAAGCACACGCTTTTGTCGGACAAAATCTAAATGCCCGTTCATGCAACGGGCCAACCTTTCTTCGGAAACCGGGATGCCGGTAAAGGAATCAAGTTGCGTATTCTTGAAGGCGTTCCACTGTTTACCGAAGTCGGCTGCGTAATTGTCAGTCGAGACGAACCTGGGAATAGACCCAACTACCTGATACTCGTAAATACCTGAGCTCGATCGAAGGCAGTCACCAGCTTCAACGAGTAAACTACCATCTGTTGGATCCCGCAAAGCAGATAAGTTATCGTTCATATATACGTTTTGAAAAGTATGGATTCATCATCTCGTGTTGACCTTAGATGGTTAGGGCTTAATGAACAGTCTTGCCGTATTGTCGATGCGATGTAAAAGCACACTGATTTCATTATCCTTTAAATACTCGTCTACAGCCTTCTTTGACCCCCCCCAATAGCCATAGTCGTCAATTATGCAAACCCCACCAGTTTGAAGTTTTGGATATAGCAATTCCAGCTCCTTTTTGGTTGAATAGTACCAATCAGTGTCGAGGCGAAGCAATGAAATCTGATCGGGAATGTCCACGTTAAGCGTATGTAACACATCACCTTTAATAAGGTTTACATTACTCATGGGGTAACCAGTGCTCCGCAAATTTGTAGCCACATCGTCAATCTGTGAAAAACACCAAATATCGCGGGCCTGAGATTTTTTTGAAACACGTCTAAGCAAAGTTTCCGCCAGTTCACCTGAACAAAATTCAATATCTTCTGACGTAGGCTCTGTCATGCCTTCATACGTGTCATACAACCAGATTTTTTTGTTGCTTAAACCAAGATCGAGTAAGGTTAAAGCCATCACCATAGCGCTTCCTCCTCGCCACACACCGCATTCAACGAAATCACCAGACATTCGCAAAGTGGTAACATACCGTATAGCGCTCATTAGCGCCCAAATACGCTCATGTGAAGTCATCGTGTACTCCCTAACCAAGCCCAGAATCTCGAGGTCGCGCTTAGTTGCCTCGATCGGCATATTTACTTCATTAGTCCGGGACACCCTGTAACCAAATTTATTCAGCAAATTATTGATTGCGACTTTAATCTTCATTTTTTACCCAGAAAAACAAGTTTTACTCTAAGTTAAATTACTTTACTGTTAAATGTAATAGGTGTTTACGAATCACCTTCACCAGAGGCGGATGCGAGCAACTCAAGCAGAGATTTCTTGGGATGAGCCAGCGTACCTTCCCGGTAGATGGTCATTCGCGCAACAGTTGAACTTTCATCATAAAAATCAGTGATAGTTCTAAGCGATGGTATTCCCAAACTTGCGTCGATCACGACACCATCTTTTACATAACCAATCAAATCATGCCTGTAAGTATCTAAATTTGAGCAATATACAACAGGAATTCCATAATTTATCGCTTCCTCAACGACCGAGGTATTTCCACAAACAGATATATCAAAGCCCGACATTCTGTCTTCCCTTTTGTCGCCAAAGGATCCAATAGAAACGCCATAATTAGTCAATTTGTACATCGCACGACAGTCATTTGGATGGCAATACACAGTCAAATGACTTGGATGCCACTGGCTATGGACTTCATTAATAATCGGAATTATTGAAGATATTACAAACTCCCCTATTTCATTATCCTGCAATAAATAGAGACTAGCCAAAAAAACACCAACTCTTGGCCTTAGTATCGGAATGCGAAGCAACCGGTTAGGAAATATTTTTGGCTTTTCAAAATAGGTTGCCACAAAACCTTCAGTCTTGAAAAAATCTGCATCGCGACCATTCTTGGCAAGCACTAAAACTATCAATGGAATTATTTTGAGTAGGATTTTGGGATATCGTGACTTAATTGGAAGATATAAAAAAATAGGGATACGCAGTTCCGATAAAACGGAAAGATATCCTACAATTGAGGGGGTGAACTCATCAATAGTGAGAACAGCCTTGACTTTAGACTTAATTCTGCTTGAATTTGCCAACCCAACAGATCGATAAAAATAGAATTGCAACATCCAATAAAGATATGCTGGATTTGTTATTGCTTGTAATGTTATCTCTTTACCAGCAAAATCATTTGCCTCGAAAGTATGCTTTAACTCAAGGGAATTCAAGAGAAATTTATATTTACTGCTAGCAGCGATTATTTCACGGATAATTCGCATAGACGGAAAATGTCTACGTCTTAGAGATAACGATTTGCATTCGCCACTAATCTCAGTCTGTGACAAAACAAGATTAGCTTTTATATCCATTATTAAAGTATTTCGAAAGATCGCAATGTTCATATTTCCATTACGTATCACCATTAATATGTATGACAGAACCAACCCCCAACTACAAAAAAATCGAATAATAAAAAAACTCATTCGATTTAGTAAAGTCGGAAGACTAGCGGTTCGAGTTTCAGGTTCAGCAAGATAGAACTCACACAACTCAAAAAAATCCTGAGCCGATTTGTATTGATATCGATTAGAGCAAAATTTGATTGGCATGGCGGTTTCAAACGTGAAGTGCAACAAGGCGACGATAGTACTCGTCAGCATTAAATGAATCAGGTAAAAACAGTTCTGCA
>Ga0209491_10009354_pt1 | contig 12064 bp, 12 predicted proteins | sample BON02_FD_187213 | JGI IMG/M metagenome (GOLD analysis project Ga0209491, IMG submission 187213) | Freshwater microbial communities from Lake Bonney liftoff mats and glacier meltwater in Antarctica - BON-02 (SPAdes) (version 2) | ecosystem: Environmental > Aquatic > Freshwater > Ice > Glacier... | reverse complement strand
AAAAAAGAGGGAGGGGTCAGGGGAGAAAGGAAAAGAGCAGAAAAGGAAAAAAGGAAAAGAGGAAAAAGGAAAAAGGAAAAAGATGTACTCCCCTGTTCCCCTCACCAAAGAGCGTTCGTCTGTGGGGCGTGTATAGGCACCGCACAGGTTGGCATCCCGTTGTTGTCCCTCGTTTGATCCGCTCTTCAAACAGTCTAGGTTGCATTGTTTAGATGTATGTTTGACGTGATATTTGTGACACATAAAAATATGATGATGATACCTACACTGACAGTCCACACCCAGGTACGCCACCATACCCATCTTGTTTAAACGGTCGAGATTGCATTGTTTGCATGTATGTTGACATTACATTTGCAACATATACAAGCTTAACGATGGTACCCACTTGTAGGGTCTAAACATCACCCAGGTACGCCACCGTACTCATTCTGATCTGTCGTTCATGCCGTGACTGTTTTGTTAACCATTATCATCATGATAATGCTTCGATACCTCCCCCGACTCTGGTACGATCCCTGACCATTGCATGCGTGTGGTCTAGATCTCTGTCTTTTTGTAGTGCGCTGGTCTGCGATCTGCTGCCAACCAAGACGGTTGTTTTAAACAACCAAGACGGTTGTTTCATGTCTTCGCCAAAGGCGCATTGCCAGAAGAGTGTCTCAGTCACAACTTTGACGAGCACTACTTGGAGGACACTAGGCTGATTTGGTGCCTTTCCTACACTAGTGGGGGAGCACCATTGATCTCCGGGTGCTACCTTTCTTGGTAGTTAGCGAGATTGATTGTGAGAATTGGTTAGCCCGAGGATACATGCCAGCCCACCAACATTGTGACATATTTTACCCACTTGTTGGGGATCTGCTTGCGTCTGCCATAAACTAGGTAATGCTCCAGTCCTCCAGTCCAGGACAGGTTCTTGGGTCGTAAGTGGCTAATCGGATGCTCGCCATCCGCTTAATCTAGTGATTAGGTTGGGTCTTAGAAACCCAAGAAGGAAAGAAAAAGAGGAAAGGAGAGGGGAGGAGGAAAAAGAAAATGAAAAAAAGGAAGGGGAAAAAAAGTAGGATGGGTTTAGGGGGTTAGAAGAATGTTGGTACTAAGAGGGTAGGACCTCATACTAATAACGCTAGATCGACATGAATGTTTTTTAGTTTCTCTTTACCTGCAAAAGGACAAACAACCAGTGGGGAAAACAAACGTACTATAGGCTGGCCAAAGTTTAATTAATTAATCCATTAATTCATTGCTTGATTATTTATTCATTAATTAATTCATTAATTAATTCATTAATTAATAATTAATTAAAAGAAAATGATTCTGAGCTGAGATTCGTGGAAAATGATTTTCTTACTGCATTAACAGGACAGAGTACCCATGAGGACTTAGTCAAAAAATCCGGCCTGCGGCGCATTTTGTTTGATAAGTCTTGCCTGCGGTGCACTTTATTTCATAAAAAATCTGGCCTGCGGCACATTCTTTTCATAAAAAATCCTCTTCTTAATCATTCGGGGATTCATTTCATTTCAATTTTCTTATTCTGTCTACCAATTCATTAGTAGTGAAAATGATTTAAACTCCAATACTGAATGATCACAAGAACACAATTTGTACCAAACAGTCATTACGAAAGTTTTAAATAACAAACCCTTTGTCAAATCAAACCTCTTGAGATACAAATCGCACAACATCATTTCAATTCCAAAACAATTTATTAGAAACAACGTACGTTAACACATGTAACATAATTGTCACAAATACTAGAATTGTTTATTCTTTGTTGTTTGCACGCCGTTTCTCCACGCCTCCTCCAAAACTTCTGGCACAGTAACGGTCCTGAGCCGAAGGTCCACTTTCGTGCTGGAGTCAAAGTCACGTTTAAGTCCTGTCTCCTGTCCATGATGATCACTCATTTCTTCGACACACCATATTCTTCCAACAGTAACGTGTGCACAATCTCTTGCTTAATGTCTTTGTAATAAAATAGTAATGTCCCTGTGGGCGCCTCCAACACTGTCATTTTTAAAACAAAGTCTCCCTCGAAGATATGTATGTGTGGGGTGTCAACTCAAAAGTGACCAAGCAATCAAATCACAATGTTTGAAATGACACGTCAGAGCGCGTGGTTCGACACTGTGACGACACCGTTGACAAGAAGCGAGTGAATTCTTGTGGACTAAGGCACCTCTTTCTGGAGAGAGTTGAGCAACCAAAAATATGGCCAAAAAACCCGGAAATGCTCTCTCCGACGCGCTACTAATGTCATGTTTTCAAAATTTCGCGGCTGACGCCGCAAAAAAAAAACCGGGCTCCCGCGCGGTTTTTTGAAACCGGGCTTGACGCGGTTTAAATTAATTCATTAATGAATTAATTTATTCGAAATAATTCGGGGCCAAACATTCTGAGAAGTTTTTTTTCACTGCAAACAACGCAAACAACGCCACTCACTACGTGAAGCTAGGTAAGACAAGACGAGAGAGTTCCAAACTCAATTACTACATGATGTTTTCCAAGAGTCATAATAAAAGCAATCATCATCATCTCGGAGTCCAAAGAATTATCTTGAATACACGTATTGACCACAACAGGCAAGACACCCGTTTTGTCCAGAACACGTTCCAACTTTCTACATGTAAAGGTCAAAGATGCTTAATAGATTCAACTGCCCACGTTCAACAGCCAACTGACAGCCTGGGTGCTGCACGCTGGGGTCGACAATCATAGGACTGCCCAGTTTTGAGGCGTGTCATGAAGGGTCTTCCAGTGGCTGTAAGCCCGGGTCACGTCGTGACGGACGTCTGCCAGTGAACAGGAAGCGTGATCTGTCCGCGAAAAATCTTGCAACGAGCGCTCAGCTCAGAGTCATGGTAGGGCCAGGTGAGCAAATGACAAGCGCTGACCATTTATTTTCCTGTACCAGTATGCTCTGAGTTCTTATAATCAAAATGTAAAAGAGAGTTGAATGTAGGTCTGTCTCAACAATTCGGCGAAGCAAATAATATCTGAGAATGTTTGGCCCCAAAATGTTTAATGATGATGATGATTGCTTTTATTACAGCAAAGCTTGAGTAAAATGAGCAAACCAACGGCGTTACATACAGGAGGCACAGCGCAAGTATCAGAATGGTTGAATATTTCTAACACTGCCAAGAAACTACACTAAGGTAAAAATATTTGTGGAATCGCTGTGGTGATAACCACCAAATTGCAAACAGGGACTTAAAACTGAAAATTCATTTCTATCAGAAAAGCAAAGGCAGACGAAGAAAAGGTTAAAACACACGCACAGGTTCTGAATCACGAAAAATCGGATTTTCGTGATTCAGCAAAAGTGACACGATCGAGACAAATTGGAGCAGAGTTGGTTTAAGACTCAAAAGCGACAACTTGAAGAGGGGTTGCAGGCTGCAAGATAGAGGCGCAGTGAGAGTGCGGAGTGAGAGCCGACAGCGTGTCGTCGCTCATCGTCACGGTGGGAGAGAGGCGTGGCTTGCTTGGGGTGGGATTCGAGAACATGTTGCGTTCTTAGGTCATGAAATGAGGGGCCCAGCAGGGACTAGTCGTGGTGGTTTCTCGATGGTTGGTGGGCGGGAAGGCCAAGGCGCAAGGAAGTGGAATGGGGTGAGGGGCCATCGCGTGCCATCACCGCCATGTTTTGTCCAAGTTTAGAATTTGCTTTTGTATTTCGGCTTTCTGTCTCGATTAGGAAGGTTGCTAGCCAACATCCGTTCTGTGTTCTCATATACATGAATTTTTATATATTTCACATTTATTTTATTTTATTTATTTTCTTGTGAAACACATATAAAACATATGATTGATTATGCTTGACGTTATCATTGGTCGAGACACATTGAATTGCCAAATATGCACGCACATACACACAAAGATACACACACACACACAAACACACACACACTCAAAAACAAGTAGAAAAATTATGGGACAAAAAAGGAAAGGACAAAAAGAGAAGAAAGAATGAAAAGAAAAGAAAAAGGACAAAATGAAAAAGAGCAGGGGGAAAAAACAGCAGAAAGAGAGAAAAGGGTGGGGAAGAAAAAGGAAAAAAGGAGGAGGGAGGGAGATGTGTTTAGGGGGTTAGAGGAGCGTGGGTACTGAGGAGGGTAGGACCTCATACTATCGACATGAATGTTTTTCAGTTTTTCTTCACCTGCAAAAGAACAAACAACGCAAACAACGCTGCTCACTATGTGAAGCTAGGTAAGAAAAGACGAGAGAGTTGGAAACGCAATCACCACATTATTTCTCCAAGAGTGATAATAAAGGCATTCATCATCATGTAAAAAGTGGGTTAGTACCCTTAATTGAGGGTCTATGCGCTCAAATCTTATATTTAAGATTTGAGATTATCGGGGGTTTGCGTCCACATCTTTTGCTTTTCTTTCTCGAAAGAAAAAATATGTTGAAGAAAAAAGCGGTTAGTCCAAGATTTCATCCCGCCTCCTAGCACGTACATATATATGTGTACTTTGTACACATATACGAATAGATGTATGCCGAGATTTAATCCATCTGAATTCTTCGGGCCCTCCAGGTGTCTCATCCCGACTCCCGGTCTCAGAACCAAGTACCTCATCTGTGCAGTGTGTGTATGTGTGTTCGTATACACACGCATACACCCACATACAATCCCACCCGCGTTGAAAATAGAGAAGAAGCGGAAGACACAAACAACACCCCTATCTTTCTTTCTATCAAAAATAACCCCCCACGCCGCCAAGCAACAAGTGCTTTCATAGACTAGCTGAACTGATGTAATCTTAATCTGAAGATTATATCTCCCGGGAGTCGAACCCGGGATTTCACGGTCGTCGGTCAGTAGAATTACCGCTATGCCGTGAAGGCTTGTATCAAACGTTTGATGTCTCGTTGGTCTAATGGTTAGCTTCTTGACTACGAGCTTCGCGGCTCGGGTTCGATTCCTGAAGTCAGAAATCTGGAGATATGTATTCTCTGGATTCCATCAAAATCTTGATCCTGCGGACCGTGACACTGAGTCTCGTAAAAGCATTTTATGCGGCATTTAACTCTTTCCCCCCACCGCTCGGTGGTCATCACCTTGTTGAGTCCTTCATCCTATCCACCGCTTCTGGATGGTTTCACCGCTCTGGATGGTCTCGCACAGGTATGGTCCCCGCTCTTCGTGCACTTTCGCACTTGGTGAGGTACCCAGGCTATATCATAACACTCCTGGGCAATCCTTGTCATTCCATGCCGCACAAACTTCATCCGCAAGATTCAGGATGTTGATGGAATCCTGAGAATACATATCTCCAGATTTCTGACTTCGGGAATCGAACCCGAGCCGCGAAGCTCGTAGTCAAAAAGCTAACCCCTAGACCAACGAGACATCAATAGCCTGGGCTCCCCACGAAGTGCGGAGCGTCCGGGGAGTATCATATCTGATCAAACATCCATCAGGAATGGACAGGCCGACAGGATGAGGAAAGGCCGACAACGTGGGCCAACGGTGGGGGGAAGAGTAAAATGCCGCGCATGCTTCTACTAGACTCGGAGTCACGGTCTACAGGATCAAGAATTTGATGTTAGTCGAACCCAGGATTTCACGGTCGTTGGTCGGTAGAATTACCGCTACGCCGTGAAGGTTTGTATCAAACGTTTGATGTCTCGTTGGTCTAGTGGTTAGCTTCTTGACTACGAGCTTCGCGGCTCGGGTTCGATTCCCGAAGTCAGAAACTTGGAGATATGTATTGTCCGGATTCCACATGAAACCTCCCATCCTCGTTCCCCAACGCTAAATGAACAAGCTGCGCATACATGAGCACATATGCACATCCTGTAGCGAGCGTACAAATGTGTACAAAGATGTTCACAACACCTGTCTAATTTACACACCTGCACATTAAAAAAAAATAATATTGATGTTCCTTTTTTTTGTTTGCTCCCCATCGTCATGGTCACACCGACACTGAGGATTTTTTCAACTGAATCGCTTCTCTGCGAAAGACAGAAGCTTTTTTTGTACGGTTTTGGTGCAGTGCTTTTTTTCCAAATGAATCCTGCGCTGTAGACATTTTTTTTTGAATTAATCGGATGGTTAGTCTATCCTATGGATATAAAGTAATTAATGAGGTATTTATTTATTAGACGAATTAATCAAGCTAATTAGCCGCTGAGCAGCTCAGAATCTTATTTCTTTGATTATCAATGAAATTAAATAATTCACTTCAAGTTGTCCGGGCCCAGGGTACGATTGTTCAACAGTTTGCTCAACCGTGACTGGTCTGTCATACCTTCGGTTCTTCAAGTTGCAAAAAAAAACGCCACCGCGCGGTAGAGACTTCTGAAGGCAAATTTGTTTTTGAATTATGATGATGAATGCTTGAGAGTAGAGTTTTTATTAAAACTGATAGAGGTTATCCAAGGGATGCGAAAGTTATGATGAAATCCAGAGATATTTTTATCTCCGGATATCGGCCCCGGGATTCGAACCCAGGATTCCGTGGTAACCAGCGGTACAACTACCAGTTATCAAGATCTGATACAGCCTCCGTGGCGTGACTGGTAGTTGTACTGCTGGTTACCACAGAATCCTGTGTTCGAATCAGATCTTGATAACTGGTAGGTGTACCACTGGTTACCACGGAATCCTGGGTTCGAATCCCGGGGCCGATATCTGGAGATAAAAATATCTCTAGATTTCATCAAGTTACTTTATTCACCCTGGCAAACCCTGGGAGTTCCCTTCGCTTTAACACCCATTGGTCAGCTCCACCAGTCTCCGCCCTCGGCCGTTCAGGGGGACCGGGCGCGCAGCCAGCGGAAGGGCTTTAGCTCCGGAGCCGCCGCGCGCCACAGGAGTCGGACCAGAGCCCCTACCGATCTCCAATCCTCTTTTTTTCTGTTTTTCCGATTTTATCTGAAATCGGACGTCTCCTACGCGTTTTTTTTCGCAAAATCTGAGATCGGTCATAGGACTAGAGCCCCTACCGATCTCCAATCCTCTTTTTTTCTCTGTTTTGCCGATTTTATCTGAAATTGGACGTTTCCCACGCGTTTTTTCCCGCAAAATCTGAGATCGGACATAGTTTACCAATGCACACACCCCACGCCCCTATACATCCGTGAAACTCTGGTCCGATCCAGTGGGCGCGCGGCAGCGTCGGGGTCTCCGCCGCCGCGCGCCCGGGGTCTCCGCCGCCGCGGGGAGTCTGCAAGGACCGATCCCAAAAATAATCCAAGAAAAAAACACGAAGGAGAAAATCGTCTGGGTCGAGGTCCCAAGTTACCCCACGGCAAGATGCGTGCGAGCTATGTAACAAACTTGGGGTTGACACTCTGACCCCTCATGAATAGGCGGGCATATGGGCGCGGGGCCGGAATTCGGATGGGTTTATTACTTGGGAAAAGTAAAACCCTTATGGTGCGAGGCAGCGGCGGAGCTAAAGTCCCTCTGCCACAGCGCGCCCAATCCTGGTGCCAAGCATTCTGAGGGGTTTGGTCGTGTGAGTGGCCAAGATGTGGTCGGATCGTCAAAAAAAGACATTTCAAGGACAAAGCACCTGTTGAAGGAAGGGTTGCCTCACTTCAAGGGTTGACAAGGGTTGCCAACCCTTGAAGTGAGGCAACCCTTGCTGGTCATGTTGAGAATGCTGGTCAGTTGTGTCACTTGTTGAGAATGCTGGTCAGTTGTCAGTGAGGCAAGGGTTGCCTCACTTCAAGCTGGTCAGTGAGGCAAGGGTTGCCTCACTTCAAGGGTTGACCCACAGGAATCTCGAGTCGACAACATATGATCAAAAATTGTTTTTGTTACAGAATCCTGTAAACTTAAATGTGGGTTCAGACGGTTCAAAACCCAAGCATCTTGCGGCGGCGACGCCTGAAAATGAAGAGCGGCAGCAATGGCAGCCACATGACCAGCATTCTCAACAGGAAGCGCAGGAGAGCTCTCTTCCGAGTGCTCCAGTATTGCTGCGTGAGATTTGTAGGGACGGCAGCAAGGCCGCTGTAGATTAGCTCCTCGACGGGCGCCTGGACCTCAGTACACACTCGCTGCAGATTCTCGAAGTTGATGATGTCTGAGGCACTCCAAGCCGAGACGCTTCGTGCATACTCTTTATACAGATTTTCTTCGCCCTTCGAGGAGTACTTGGTAATCGAGCCCGGCCAGAACATATTTTTCGAAAAAGCGGCGTGCACTTGAATGCCTGATATGATGATGTACTCGCACTTGTCCATGTCAACAGCGGAGGCCGCCGTGCGCTTCACGTTCTGAAGAATGCAGTCGTGTGTAGCGTACGTGAGCTCGGTAAGCGTGGGCACTCGACCCTGCAGGTGGCCCATCAATTGCTGCTTCAGCAAGCTCATTTCGACATCGTTGGGGTCGATCATCACATTGACGCGCCCATTTTTGAGCTCACCGAGCACGGCCAGCAAAGCTCCGCATGCTGTGGACGCAGCGGGCCTCCCAACGCGGAAGCACTTGCCCTCCTCGTTGTCTCCACTCAGGGCCATGTGTGGGGCGACCCAAAAGACGTATCGCTCTTTCCCGTCGTCGATGGGCGAGTGCGCCATTGCAGCCTTGAACCCCGTGCGGCCGCACGTGATGGTGCCAGCCAGCGACGAGATGTTGAAGGAAGGCACGGCACACTTGGCATCAAGATAGTCGGTGAACGGCCGGCAGATCTCGTCGCGGCAGGTACTGACGAGGTTGATGGAGGTCTGCGGCGTAAAGCCGTGCATGCCGAGCACATGCGCCATGTGGTCGATGAAGACAGGTTCGGGCACCGCCCGGGGGAAGCGCCGCTCCAGCGCCCTGACGTGCGCATGCAGGTCACCAGATTTCGGCAAGGGCAACGACGCGTGGCCGCAGTTACAGCACTGGGATGGGTTTTCGGCAGGCACTTGCTGTAGACCTTCTGGCCCGGAGGGGTCGATGCGTTGCTTTGGCGCCACCCACACTGGCCCAGGACCGCCAGGCCCAGAGAATTCCTTGCCCGGCATCGGCTTCATGGTCGCCATGGGACGACGCATGTTTGACGAAGCGTACCAATAATGCCAACATATGCCTTCCAAGTTCCGATGCAATCTCAAAGTTCGCGCAATATTTCGAAAGGTGAAAGCTCGAAGCTCGAAGGTCTCTTTTGCCACGTTTCAGTGAAAAGAGTAGAGCTTTAAAATCTCTTTGAGCTTTGAAACAGCATTCGATACTAAAAATCGGCTGTGTACACTTTTGTGAACGGCCAGAGTTCGATTAGTCCATCCGTTGGCGGATGGACAAGAATCTGAATTTCGAATAGTTTTTCAGTTTCATCAAATGCGAAATTCAAAGGTTCAATATTGATATGAAGCGAGTGTACCGAGCCTGCATGGGAAGCACCAACAATTTAGTACCAAAAGGAACTGAGCTGAGTTGAGCGCAATAGATGATATGACAAAACAAAATCTGTCAGCATTTAGTGTTCAAGTTGGAGCGCTGTTGGTTTCAGGACTGTTTGAATTTTCTTTATTTGTCACCATGCCCTATGCACCCACATGGCCACACCCCCACAACTCACTGTCAGTGATTTCTTTGTTCCTGTCTTTTTCAACGGGTCTAAACGTCCTCGCTTAACAAAATGTTTCTTGAAGTCGATTTTCAGGTCTCACAACTGCAAAAACGAGATATCAGAGATTTCTCCGAGACAAAAAGTGTGTTGTTCACTGTATGGAGAGAAGAGAAGTTCTTGAAAGGTATTGTGGGTAACAAAATGAGGTTACAATTTTGAAACAAGCACCACTGGCAAAACAAGACCTGGCGTTCATACAGCTGGCACGCTGCAATTGAATGCATGAAAGAATTTAAGGTATCAAAATCCTCCTTCATTCACTATCAGGAGATTTGGCTAATAAATAAAATACTTCTATCCTCAAAGTTCATATTCAATTTGTCTTGTCAGCACATTTTTATAGCTTACCAGCTGCATGAGCAAAAGATCTTTCACTTGACACTTATTTCGAAGCGTAACCTTATTTTGTGACCCTGGCCCATTGACACCCATACTACCTTGCGCTGGAACAGGTCGAGACCACAACGAGCGGCGGCGGCAACAGCAGCCGCAGTGGTCTCAGCGCCGTTTTCAACCGCAGTGTCTCGTGTCTCGAGAGGGCGAAAGAAAGGGATGGGGGGGGGGGGTCTGAAAGTCGCCTACAGATACCTGTGCCCATCCTCGCGAACATACCGTGAGGCTAATGTGGCTCGAATTGAGAAAATGCCCTTTGGTTTGGAATCGATTAGGCAATGGACAATTTTCTTGTCCAGACCCTTAACAAATTTTAATTGACTTTTCTTTTTAAGTTGCACATATCCCTCAAAAACAGCCTTGAATTTGGGGCTACGAGTTTGGGCTGTCACAGATCGCAATTATTTGTCTATTCTTTTCAAATATACAAACGAAGCATATATATTGATGTCAGATTTAGAAATTTGGAGATATAGTCTCTCAAATATTTTCAGAATAAATGGATTCATACAAAAACGTGCCCAAAACCAATCGTCGCTTCTTCCTAAATTGGCTTGCGAAACTGCTTGCGAAAGTTCCAGAGGATTGGAACCGGTTTTGGGGAGCTTCAATCAGTTCGCTGCGACTCTACTCAGAGTTGTTGTAGCAATCAAGTATGGTGCTGCTACATGGGTTCAACTCAGTTGGGAGACCCCTCACTGGCATCGGCAAAATCTCATCTGGGATTCCAGGTATGTATGCATCTCTGATTTCATCTCTTTGTGTGCTGCTACATGGTATGTAAACGAAGAACTCGCACACCCACACAGCATTGCCATTCCCGCGTAACCACCGGGATATTTTGAAGCGTAGGCCTGCGCACACCTGCAGAGTTATCATGCGCACACGTATTGTGTCTGCACTTGCAACACATGACATTACATCTATGAACCGAGCACCCAATTTACACAGTGTTATTGCACCACATTGAGCAGAGCACACTATTGTAAACACCCTGTTCCCAGTTCCCCCATTAGCACCTCCTCCAGCGCATGCAGACTATATGAAGAATGGCAGCACGAGACATCCCTCTACCAAGCTCATACAGGCAAGCATATGCAGTACAGATATGTACATATACGTATGTGTACATGTATCTATCTATTTATCTATACACACATGTATGTATATGTATGTGTATATGTATATATTTATGTATATGTATATAGATATAAATATGTATTTATAGAACGTATGTATAAGTGTGCTTACTTATGGTCATAAACATGAACATACTCTCTATATGATATGATATACAACACAGAAACGTAGGTGCACATGCATGTGTTTCCGCACAAAAAAATTCACGCACACATATGTGCGATTTCTTTTTTTGACTCTCACCCTCTCTATGTCTTTCTTGTGCACGCGCACAGACAGACGCGGCGATCACATTTTTCACCTCAGAGCGTACGCCTTCAACATTATTAGCAGGTATACACGTGATATACACATATATATACATGTATATATATATATATATATATATATGTATACGTGCACATGTATATGAATATATGTATACATCAGTGTAAATTTATACACATATGTGTGAATATATATATATTTATATATGTATGTATATATATATGAATATGTATATATATAAATACATGTATATATATAGATATTTACATGTATGTGCAAATGCATTTACATATACACATGTATATGTGTGTACTTTGTTGGCAGACCGTTTCTTGCCTTGTTTGTCTGTGCGATCGAAATTATGCATACATGTGCATGTTTATTGAAATGTATACTTGTGAACATATTGAAAACTTGACATGTATGCACAAGTACATTTATGTATCTATGCAATTTTTTTGCCTGTAGTGTTTGCCCATGACGCGGAAAATTCTGCATACACACAATGTATGCACTCTTTATGCAATCTGTATGTTTGTGATTCATTCATACTGAGGTTAGTCTATGTATATATATATATATATATATACATATATATATATACATATGTACATATGTATATTAATATGTGTATATATAGAGAGATACATATATATATATACATATATGTATAT
>Ga0209491_10009353_pt1 | contig 12065 bp, 8 predicted proteins | sample BON02_FD_187213 | JGI IMG/M metagenome (GOLD analysis project Ga0209491, IMG submission 187213) | Freshwater microbial communities from Lake Bonney liftoff mats and glacier meltwater in Antarctica - BON-02 (SPAdes) (version 2) | ecosystem: Environmental > Aquatic > Freshwater > Ice > Glacier... | reverse complement strand
TATTTAAAAGTATAATTATTAGTCAACCTTTTCAAGAAGTTATTATAAATCATATATTTAAAAAAGTAATTATATGTCAGGACTTTCAAAAAGTATTTCTAAATCAAATATTTCAAAAAGTAATTATGTGTCAGGACTTTCAAAAAGTAATTCAAAATCATATATTTAAAAAAGTAATTATAAACCAGGACTTTCAAAAAGAGAACTTTATAAAAATTATTTTTAAAGATATTTTTTTGAAAGTAAAGATGATAAACAATAAGTTTCAAAAAATTATATCAAAAATAATAAAAACATTATAAAAAATATTACTAAATTACGAGAACATATTAATAATAACTATTAATAATAGCATATTCAATATTATTAATAGAAATTGATAAACTTTTCTATTAAAGTAATAAATATAATATTAGAATTTCTTAAAACTTCTAAAATATTTAATTTTGAAAAAGCATTTAAAGTTTCCTGATATATTTTTATAAAAGTTTTATTATATAGAACATAAAATATGAATAAAATTTGTCCCGAAGGAAAAGTATTAAATCCTATTACAGGGAGATGTATAAATGTAAAAGCACATAAACCTTTAAAAGATGATAAGGTTTGTCCTGAAGGTAAAGTATTAAATCCTATTACAGGTAGATTTATAAATATAAAAGCAGATAAACCTTTAAAAGATGTTAAGGTTTGTCCTGAAGGAAAAGTATTAAATCCTATTACAGGGAGATGTATAAATATGAAAGCAATTAAAGATAATAAGGTTCAAATTGAAGAAGAAGTATTAGAACCTATTATAAATACACATATAAATGAAAAGGTAGTTATTGATAATAATATACGTATTATAGAAAATTTAAAGATTTTAGTAGTATACGAAACGTTAAATAACAATCAATTCAAGGCAAGAGCTTATAGTAAGGTTATAAGCTCTATAGAATCGTTAGACTTTCCAATTGTAAATATTGAAGATATTAAGAAAATAAATGGAGTTGGTGTTAAAATAGAAAGTAAAATATTAGAGTTTTTGAATACAGGAAAAATATTTATTGTAGAGAAAGCACTAAAAGATCCTTATTATATATTACATAATAAGTTGGGAAAAATATATGGTGTTGGTGCTGTTAAAATTAAGGAACTAATGAAACAGGTAATGTCACTTGAAGAATTAATGAATAAACCTGAACTTCTCAATGATAAGCAAAAAATAGGATTAAAATATTATGATGATATAAATAAACGTATTCCAATCGTAGAAGCTGAAAAACATAATAAATTAATAAATAAAATATTTAAAAAAATATATAAAAATATAGATTTTGAAATGGTAGGAAGTTATAGAAGAAAAAACAAAGATATGGGGGATATTGATATATTAATTAAAAATACAGATGGAGTTGAATTTAAAAATATTATATTACAATTAAAAGAATCAGGATATATAATAGAAACTCTTGCAGAAGGAAAAAGTAAGTTTATGGGGTTATGTAAGTTTTCACCAGAATTACCTGCAAGAAGAATAGATATATTAATAACAGAACCATCTAAATATTATTTCGCTTTATTATATTTTACAGGATCTTTCACATTTAATATATATATGAGAAAAATTGCTTTACAACAAAATATATCTTTATCCGAATATGGTTTCAAGGATAAGAATAATAAATTGATTGATACAACTAATATTATTAAATCAGAAAAAGATATATTTGATTATCTAAAAATAGAATATGTATTACCACAATATAGATGATGATATATAAGGATATTTTTAATATTATAGTATAAAATGTATATAACATTTCATACAAATCATGAAGATGCACGTACAATATTATCATATATATATGATATTTTAAATAAAGATGTTGAAAATAATTGTGAATGTATAGATATTGAAAAAGATACTTATAGAGATTATAAAAATGGAAATATGAATTATATTTTTTATCACAAACATATCCCAGAAAATGGAAAATATAATATAGATGATATTTCTATTAATCTTGAAGATTTAGTATTAAACAATGAAATAGCTAAAATAAACTTTGAAACACATTTTTTTATTATAAAGAAATTAACATTAAGTAGTGAAAAAAGAGAAAATATTATTAATTTCGTAGAAAAAGCTATAAACTTTAAATCAAAAGAACAAACATGTAAGTTTATTAATAATTTTGGAGATAAAATAGAAAAAAAGAAGTTATTTTTCGGAAATTGGATATTTGATACAGCAATTCCTAAAAGAAATATTGATACATTATTTTTAAAAGAAGGACAACTTGATAAAATTAAAAATCCTGTTCTATCTTTCATTCAAAAAGAAACATATAAAGATTATAATAAACATGGTATTCCTTATAAAATGAATATATTACTTCATGGAAGTCCAGGAGTTGGTAAAACATCTTTAATACATACCATAGCATCTGTATGTGATGCATGTATATGTAATCTTAATATTAATATTGATTTATCTGAAGATGATATGATAAAAGCATTATCTAATGTATCTAACTATCATAAAAACTCTATTGTCGTAATTGAAGATATTGATTGTATATTTACGGATCGAAAGGAAGGAGATACACATAAAAATAGATTGACAATGAGTGGTTTACTTAATTGTCTTGATGGATTTAATAATCCTGAAGGTCTAATTGTTATAATAACAACTAATTTTCCTGATAAATTAGATGATGCACTTGTTCGTTCGGGAAGAATTGATTTAAATATTGAATTAACACATTTGGATAAATATCAAGCATCAAATATGTTTAAATCATTTTTTGATAACAAAGATGATATTTTTGAAGTAATATGGAATAATATAAAAAAATACAAAGTTGAACCTGCAACATTAATTCAATTTCTTTTCAATAATAGAAATTGTATAAATATTGCTGATAAGTTTCAAGAATTATACGATAATTTAGAAAAAAAATTATTAAAGAATCCGAAGAATGACGATTTATATATATAAAAAATACATTTATATTAAAGATGGGTAGTAAACCAAGTAAAAATCCTCCACCTGCACCTAAATTAATTTCTTTTAGTGAGAAAAAGAAAAACTTTACTTACAGAATAGAAAACTTTTCATCTCCAGAAAATAATAATGATGTTGAAATGATATTGATAATAATATTAATAATGATTAATATTATTATTATTTACATATGATATTAAATCTCTTTGGTATGATCGAAACATTTTATTAATCCATTATTATCACGAATTATACAATCTGATTGAAAATTAATACAACCTTCGTTATATCTTCTCATTTTTTTAAGGTCATTGATAACTAAATCAGTTCCATAATAGTGATGTTTAATTACATCATTATCAGTAAAACCATGTCCTAATGTAACACATACAATATCATTAATAACAATAGTATGTGTCGTATTAAGAATATAATTATACATATATTCACAATTATATTCTTTAACTAATCCAAAGTCTAAAGGAAATACCCAAATATTGTTATTTTTAATAGGATGATAAGGTGTAATCATTAAACCTTTATCAAATTTAACCATTTCACAAATATTTTCATTACATTTAATTTTAATAACACATATTACTAAAGCTATATTGTTATTAAAAGTAGATACAATATCACCTTTTATTATTTCGCTACATTTTTTAATTTTACCATCAGCCATAAGGACTTCACTATATTCGTGGAAACATCCATTATTACAATTATTGAATATGTTACCAAAATTGATATCATTTAAATTATTTTGCGGTATAGCAATACTACTATCACTATTTAATACATTAATTGAAGGTATTGGGGGTGACATATTCGAATAAATTTCATCAATTATATCACGTTGTTTAATAAATAGTTCTCCACCATAAGACAAAATACTTTTATCTTTAAAGTTATTGCATTTTTGTTGTATATGTGCGAATAATAATGAATAAAGATAGTTTTTCCCCCATCTTTTATAAAATGTATCATTTGAAATCGCTAATGTAACTTGGTCTTTTAAATCAGTTATAATTGGATCTTCCCAATTATATTTGCATATATAATTTTTTATTGATTCATTTGATTTATAATTTGGATAATTTAATAAGATTGATTTAATTACTTCTACAAACTCTAATCTCATAATAGACTTTTCTAAACTTACGTTATATGTCTGATTTTTTATTTCAGCATAACCTTGGATATTTATGAGGTTATTATTATAAGATATATAATCAAAACAAACATCTAATATATAATTTTCAGAATTATTTATTTCAATTAAAACAACAATATCTTTACTTTGTCCGTAATGAATTGTATCTATAGGTATTACATTATCATCATAACCATAAATATGCTTAATAATAGCACCATTCATAGTTTTTAATGTTAATTTAGCTTTACTTCCACAAATAGTACTTATATTAGCTAAAGCATGTATAATAACAGTACCTACAAATCCAGAATCAGGAATAAATGAAAATGTACCATTACCTAATGTAGCAATATCAACAAGTAATTTTGTATCAATTGAATATCCAAATCCAAATGTATATATTGTAGGAATAATATATTCATCTTTCATTTTTGATAATGAATATATTATACTATTTAATATTCCTCTTGGAGGGAGTAAATGAGAACTTGGTATTCCATCTGTCATGATTAATAAAGATGATACACGTGAATTATTGTAACTATCTTTAATAAACTCTTTAAAACCACTATTAATACCAGCCCATAAATTAGTACATCCATATGCTTTTAAATTTGTAATTAATGATTTAATATGTTCTTTATTAAATTGTGTAACAGGTATTAACTTGCAAATAACGGTAGATGTATCCGAAAATGCGATAATTGAAATTCTATCTCCAGTTTTCATTGATTCAATTATTGTTTTTATAGCATGTTTTGTAATGTCTAATAATGTAAAACCAACATTAATCTGAAAACCATTTTGTTCTACAGTTGCTTGTGAGTTCATTGAACCTGATACATCAACAACTATAACAATATCCATATTAATAGGTTCAATACCTTTGATAGGATCTATTGATATTTTTACTAATATTTCATCAATACTTTTATTATTAGATGAAATATTCATGACAATAATATTTTCATCATTAATAATTTTTTCATTATCGTCATACATAATAATATCTACAGGAGGGGATATTTTAATATATTGTTCTATAGCATCTTTAAGAGAACGATTTGTTTTTAAATAAGTCAAACATAAATGATTACGAGTAATTGGTGATGTATTATTATTTTCTAACCATTTTTCAATTGCTTTCTTATCATAAGAATTACCTTCATTATCTATGACAGGTTCATTCATAATATTTTGTGTTATAGGACAAATTAAATATTGTGGTATATTTAAATTTGACATTTAAATGAATTATAATAAATACCTAATCATTTTTTTATATAAAAATAATTATATATAATTATAAAATTATGTCAAATAAAATAACTATTATTATAGATGGTAGAGAAACATCATTATATGGTGAAATAATAAATAGAGATTTAGATATTTATAGTGATAAGGTTGAAATTATTAAAGAAAATATTGATTTAGGTGATATTCATATTAAGTTTAATGATATATTTTATATATTTGAAAGAAAAACTGTACCAGACCTTCAATCATCAATTCAAGATGGTAGATATAGAGAACAAAAAGCAAGAATGTTATCTCAAACAACACAAAATAATATATCATATATCATTGAAGGAGATGATATAATATCATCGCGATTATATAGTAAAAATAAGAGTATGATTCAGGGAGCATATTTACATACTATGTTTAGAGATAATATACGTATATTATTTACTAAAAATACTATGGATACGGCTACATTTTTATTATCATTATGTGTTAAAATAATTGATAATCCTAAAAAGTTTCAAAATGAAAACAGTGAAATACAATATACTGATTGTATAAAACTAAAAAAGAAAAAAATAGAGAATATAGATCAATATACATGTTATATAATGCAATTATCACAAATCCCACATATATCAAATATAATAGCAAAGAATATAGCTAAGACATATCCAAATATGGTATGTCTAATAAATACATTATTGAATATAGAAGATAAAATAAAAGAATTATGTAAAATAGAAGGAATAGGTAAAGAAAAAGCAGGATATATTATAAAGTTTTTATTGGACGCATGAAAATGATTTATGTTTAATAATAATTTTCGTGAACATACGAATTTTATTTACAACTTTTAACTGACCTATACTTTGAGTTTGAAATATCTTTTCAAAAGTATCCGTATTAGGGTCTTTGATTATTTCTTTATAATAAAGAATTGCTTCGTAATAATCTTTGATGAATGGTTTATTATTAATTGATATTTTATAAACTTTTTCATTATTATATTCTATAATTTCTGAAATAATATTTATGATTTCTTTTTCTTTATTACTACAACTATCATTATGATATTTCCAAATAATAAACCCTCCTTCTAATATATATGCGTCAGAAACAATTTTACCTGTTTTAGTATTTTTAACAATTTTAATATCAGCCATCAATACACCTTCTGGTGTATCAATTAAAGACTTTTTAACTCTTTTTTTCTCTTTTATTGTTGAAATTATAGCTTCGGTAATCTCTGTATTATTTTCTTTTTCAATTTTCTTATTTACGATACTTTTTGCTTTTGATATTTTTATAGGTTTTGGTTCTGTAAGTTTATTAATATACATACTAAATAATAAATCTTTTACCATTAGAGATTTAAGACTATCTAATCTATTTTTTCTTCTTTTATCATCTTGATACATTGGTTTTGTTAAAAGATTTTTATCTATTTCATCCCAATAATCATCATCTTTATCATAACCTGGTAATTGGTCTAAACAAAGAGCATATAATTGTATTATAGGTTTCATAATTTGATTTGTAATATAATGAAGATAATCTGGGATAAGTTTATTTGAAACAATATATTCAGGATTTTCAATTCTATCACCTTGTAAAGAATTTGGATTATTAGTTTTAATATAAACAAATGGAATACGTTCATTTACAACAGGTCTATTTCCTGGATCTCGTGAACCAATTCTATCTGCTAAAACTTTATGTGCTATTTTAGAAGGGTCTTTATAAGATGCTCTAATACTTTTTGTAATTACTAATTCATTAATCGATGTTTTACCTTCTACAAGGTCAGTTAATTCTTCTTGTAAAAACTCGATAGACATTTGTAGATCTTGTTTTTGTAAAATAATATCAATAACACCTCCATATATTTTTTTTACAATTTGTGCGTTATCACGACGTTTAAGAACAATTCCCATAGACTTTTGTTTATAATTATTAACGTCATTTTCATAAAGATTACCAACATATCTTTTTTTACTTAATAGAATGAAAGGATATAAAGACTTTTCATAATTAAGTTTTTGAGGTTTAGGCATTATTTTAGCAATACTTTTTTCTACTTCTTTTCCCATTTTTATAGCATATGGTAAAGCATCTTTTCCTTGAACTTCATTACCTTCTTCGTCTTTTAGGGGAAACTTACAGAAAATAGAATCTGTATCTCCATAAATAACGTCAGCATTATAGTTATCTTCTACGAACTTTTTAGCTAACATTATCATTTCTCTACCTGTTGCTGTAGTACATGCTGCTATTTCTTTAAGATAAATAGATGATGTTCTAGCACCAATTTGTCCGTATAAAGAATTTGCTGTTACTTTATAAGCTTGTTGCAAAGCATCAAAAACATCTTTTTCAAAAGTATTATAAGTATCATTAATACTTTTGACATTTATTTTCTTAATAATATTGGTTTCATTTGTGTCAATATTAAATATTTCATATGTATCTTCTGTTTCTTTACATAATCCATAAATTGTTTTTCCATTTTTTTCAGTAATTGTTTGATATTCTATTTTTTTACGTGTATTCTTACGTTCTGTAAGAAGCATATCTAAAATATTCGATATAATACCTTTTTTACCATCTTTATATTGAATAAAAGTGCATTCTTTTTCACCTACTTTCTTTTTTTTATCACCTGTACCTTCATATAGATCATAAGATATTTTCTTATATTCTATATTAGGGTCTTCTATTCTATATCTTTCATCAATTAAATAACAATCATGAGATAAATTACAAGAAATCATAGAAGATGGATATAGAGAACCGTAATCAAATACAACGATAGGTTCATTAAGATATATTGCTTCTTTTGGTTCTAAAACAACAGCACCTTCATATCCATCATCCATTTCAGGAACATTATCGCTATATGATTTAATAGTAGGAATTAATGAATTATTTTCCATACATTGTTTAGCAATCAAAGAAAATATTTTAATACCTTGTCCTCTGCGAAATAGAAAATTGAGAGGTACTAAGCATACATTTCCCATTCCAATATTATTTTCTATAATTTTAAGTTTATGAATTAATCTATTTATAAGAACACAATCTTGAATACAATATTCAGCAATTTCACATCTATCTTTACTTGATCCTTTAAATTTATCGAAAATATCTTGAGGTTTAAGGTCATTCTTATTATCTCCCAAAAATATTGATGCTACATTATCAAGTTTATAACTATCTAATTTTTGCTCTCTTTGCATAACTTTTAAAAGATCAATTAAAACCACACCATCCATATCAATATATTTTAGAACATTATCTCCTAATGCTGAAGATGATAGTTTTTGTTCGATAAGTGCAGACTTTTTTGTAATTAATCTACCTAATCCAACTTTAAATTCATCAATAATTCCTATTTCTTCGGCACGTTCCCAAATATATATCATATCAAAACCAAATATGTTATAACCTGTTACAACCTCTGAGTTTAGATTATTCATAAGTTCTTTCCATTTGAATAATAGTTCTTTTTCTGTTTTACAAGCTAATACATCACATCCTGGAATTAAATCACAAGAATCAAGAGTTATGATATTTTTATAAATGATTTCATCAGAACCGTACACATGAACTGTTGTACCAATTTGAATAATTTTATCACCATCTAAACGAACTAAAGCTTTATCTAATATTTTAGCTAATTTTGATTCTTCAGCGTTTAATTCTCCAACTGTCATATTAACTTCTTCATCTTCTTCTTCGTCATTAATGCTATTAATATTAGTATTGATAGAAGATGATATTTTATCTAATATATTAATAATTTCACTCATAACAGGAGCTAATATTTTAGGTATATTAGGTATATAATCTTCTTTAAGTTTAATTTTTGTAAAAACCTGATTAATTTTAAGATCAACAGATTCATCTATGATAATTTCATCAATATACATATTTTTTATCCAATAAATGATGAAGTCGCTTGTATATTCATATCCAGCTTTAGCTACTAAAGCAAGGTCCTGTGCTACTTTAGAATAAGTTTTCTTAGCAACAGGAAAGTCTCCGTGACTACTGGTACATTCAATATCAAAAGATGTAATAAGAATAGGGGCTATTTTTGTAACATCAATAGGTAAAATATCTTTATGATTAACTACTATATTATAATCACATCTACTAATATCATCTCCAATTTTAAATTTTGATATACGAACCCAACTACAAGGTTTAATATTTTGATTATGAATATATTTAAGAAAAGGGTCAATATTACTTTCATATAATTTAAAATCTGTTTTTTCAAGAGTTTTAAAATAATATTTTAGAGTATTAAAAAGTTTTAGAGATTTAACAGAAACTTTCATAAAACGAAATATTTTATTATTTGTAAATCCCCAGAAGTCTTTTTTTTCGACGATAGTAATATTCTTAAAATGTGAAATTAGATTATTAGGGATAATTTTCTTTTTATATTCACGATTTTGATATTTTGACATATATTCGTCAGTCATTACAATATTTTTAAACTCTTCTACTTTTGATTTAAATGCTGATTCACTTAATGATTCCCAAGATTCTGGAGGTTTAATATAAAAGAAAGGGATAAAGTTTTTTACTGTTACACAAACCGTAGCACTATTTTCACAAGTTCCATAAATTATTATTGAATATAATTCATTAATATCTTTTTCTCTATATTTATCATTTTCGGGAACATATATATCTGTTATTTGAAATTCAAGAATATCTTTATTTTCTATAATAGGTTCGTGAGATTTGCGTGGGAATTCCATTATAATGTATTATAATGATGTTTTTTTAAATAATAAAACATATAATCAATTTTTTATTTATTATAATTAATAGAGTAAATGGAGATTGGATTTGAAAGTATTATAATAATAACTGTATCTTTAGTTGGAATATATTATGTTTATAATTTTTATTTAGAAAGAGGATTAATAAAAGTAACAAGTAAAATTGATAACAACGAATATACAGTACAATTTAAAGATGATTCTGTTGAAGCGGCAGACTTGATAGCGAATATAAGACAAAAACTAGATCTTCTTCTGGAACATCTCAAGAAAACATATGGTGTTAATGATATTCGTGTTGAAATGTTAATTAAAAATTATAGAGCTGATAAAATTAAAGAAGGAGTAGATACACCAGGATATACGAGTTATTCTATAAATAAAGGGGAACAAATTGTACTATGTTTACGTAATAATGATAAATTAGTTGATATAAATACAATGTTATTCGTGGTATTACATGAGTTTGCACATTTAGCTACAATATCTATAGGACATACTGAAGAATTTTGGGATAACTTTAGATGGATACTTGAAGAATCTATTAATATTGGAATATATATTAAACAAGACTTTAAAAATGAAAATGTAGAATATTGTGGTATGTCTATTACATCTACACCATTAGATACTACTTAATGATTATTATATAAGATAATAATATTTATTATATTATTATTATGAGTGAATTAATAGTATATAATAATAATTATCAACAATTTGAGTTTTTTTTATTAACAATGTTTTCACTCATGTATTTTTGTGGAAAGTCTTTAAAATTTATAAAAAAAGATGTAGCAAGAAGAAAAATTAATCCATATACGAATTGGAATATTCTAATGATATTAATAAATTATATACTTAATAATTGTTTTAATATTTATAATATTTTTATATCTAACTTTATTGCACACAATTCATTACAGATTATGTTTATATTTCATAGTTTTCTATTATATGATAAAAGAATATTATTTTTACCTGTTGATACTTCTCCTTTTATTTTAAAATATACTTTTAATAATACTATTTCATATAAAACGTTATTACAAATTGAGTACTTATTGGCTAATATATTAGTACATATTCTACCTGTATATTATTATGGTGATTTAATCATTTATAATAAATATTATGATAACAATATACCTATGTATATTTATACAATATTATTTAAGTTTATGTGGATTTTAAATATTTCTGGTAATTTTAATATAACATCTATATATGTTCCATCATTTGATTTATGTAATATTAAGCTTATAAATATTGTGATATTAGGAGATTATATAGTATATAAGACTTCTAATTCTTTATCATATTAAATATTATAAATACATATTTTATTGTGATATAAAAATTCTTATTTTTTAATTAATTATGTACTCAAAATATATTCTATATAACTTATTAAAAATAAATTGTAATTACTTTGCATATTATGCTACTTAAGGAAAATGAGTACATAATCTTTTTATTTTCTTAAAATTCTTAAAACTTCTAAAACTTTTCTAAATAATTAATTATGTACTCAAAATTTATTCTCTTATAATCTTAATAAAAATAAATTGTAATTACTTAGTATATTATGCTACTTAAGGAAAACGAGTACATAATCTTTTTATTTTCTTAATATTCTTAAAACTTTTTAAATCTTTCAAAATAATTAATTATGTACTCAAAATATATTCATTATAACTTATTAAATATTTTTTGTAATTACTTAGCATATTATACTACTTTAGGAAAACGAGTACATAATCTTTTTATTTTCTTAATATTCTTAAAACTTTTTAAATCTTTCAAAATAATTAATTATGTACTCAAAATATATTCATTATAACTTATTAAATATTTTTTGTAATTACTT
>Ga0209491_10009351_pt1 | contig 12067 bp, 5 predicted proteins | sample BON02_FD_187213 | JGI IMG/M metagenome (GOLD analysis project Ga0209491, IMG submission 187213) | Freshwater microbial communities from Lake Bonney liftoff mats and glacier meltwater in Antarctica - BON-02 (SPAdes) (version 2) | ecosystem: Environmental > Aquatic > Freshwater > Ice > Glacier... | reverse complement strand
ATATATATATATATATATAGATATATATATATATATATATATATATATATATATATATATATATATATATATATATATGTGTGTGTGTGTGTGTGTACATATTTATATATATATATGTATATATATATATATATATGCATACACATATATATATATGTATATGTGTGTGTAAATATATGTGTATATATATACATATAGATATAGATATATATACGTCCCATTTCGTGTATAGGCGCACGCAGAGTCGGCTGCAGCAGACGCGCCAGCGCGTCCCATCCGGAAGGAACTACTAAAACACCTCACCGCACCCTTTGTGTATAGGTTCTAATACAAGATGAATTGCGATAGACTACAGGATAGTTCCTGGTCGTTTCCCCAACCCTGTTGCTGAGTTGGAGTGTGTGACACTGCCGTGGAGAATGCTGCAGGAGGCTTGACCACGGGATGGTGGGCTGCTGTGTGAATTTTTTTGACTGCGAACCTCGCCTCGAACTGCTCACTCACCGCACCGCCTCCCTTTTGTGTACAAGCACACGCCGCGTCTGTCAGATACTAATACGAGATGAACTGCGAACCTCGCCTCAAACTGCTCACCCACCGCACCGCCCCCTTTGTGTACAGGCGCACGCCGCGTCTGCGGCGGCGGGCGGGCCGTTCATCCCGCTGATTTGGAAGCCGAGCGCGACGAAACTGACCCCCGACTCGCGCGCGTGCCTACTTGAGACGGCGGCACTGCTCGCGGCGGCCTTCGACTCCGAGCCAGCCTCGCCAGGGCCTCTGCCGCAGCTTTCCTCGGTGCCTGTGCCGATGGAAGCGCCTGGCGAGGCGGCGGCGGTGGAGGCGGCGGCGGCCGTGGCGGTGTCAGCGCTGGTGAGCGAGACCGCGCCCGCTGCTGCGGTGTCTATGCCGGTGGTAGTGCCTGGCGAGGCGGCGGCGGTGGAGTCGGCGGCGGTGCCAGCGCTGGTGGGTGAGAGCGCGCCCTCTGCTGCGCCGGCGGTAGAGGCGCTCATGCCCACCGCCATCGCCGACAGCACCGCCCACTCCCTCTCCACTGCCGCCGTTGCAAGCATCGCTGCCGCCCTTCGCTCCCATGCCACCTTCGAGCCCGCCTCGGCTGGACTTTTGCAGCTGCACCCAGCCGAAGAGGCGCGACTGACCACCGTTATCGCCGACTGGGCCGTCCGCTTTCCCTCCGCCGCAGTTCCAAACGCCGCCACCACCCGTTGCGCCCACGCCACCTCTGGGCCCGCCTCAGTTGACCCTCCGCAGCAGCAGCCCCCACCAGCGGTACTGGGCCGTACCGATGCCGCACACGGCGCGCCTGCGGCCGAAGGCGGAGAGGCTGCGGTGTTGCGCGGTGGCTCCGAGGAACTGCTGCCTACGGTAGTGGTGCGAGGGGCCGTCTCCGAGCCCACCTCGCCTGGGCCTCCGGTGGTGGCTCCTTCGCCCGCCGCCAAGCAGTGGCACTCAGCCGGCGGCGGCGGCGACGCGGTGGCGGCGCAGCTCCGGCTCCCATCAGTGGTACCGGAGCGAGGGGCCATCCTCGGACGAGACGCCGCCGGCGCCGACGTGCTGCTGCCTGCGGTTGCGGCGCCCATGGCTCCCGCCACAGCCGGAAAGCAGTGGCACTCAGCCGGCGACGTCGACAGCGCGTCGGCTGAACTTCCAGCCGACGGCGGCGACGCGGCGGCGGAGGCGGCGGCGGAGGCGGCGCGGCGGAGATGGCACCCGTGGCTCCCGCACTCGCCGCCAAGCAGTGGCACTTAGCCGGCGGCGACGACGACATAGCAGCGAGACTTCCAGACGGCAGCGCGGCGGCGGCGGAGGTGGCACCTGTGGCTCCCGCCACAGCCGCCAAGCAATGGCACTCAGCCGGCGACGTCGACGCGTCGGCTGAACTTCCAGCCGGCGGTGGCGGCGCGGCGGCGGAGGAGGCGGAGGTGGCACCCATGGCTTCCGCGCCCGCCGTCAAGCAGTGGCACTCGGCCGGCGGCGACGACAGCGCGACAACGGAGCTTCCAGCCGGCGACAGCGGCGCGGCGGCGGAGATGGCGGCGGAGGCGGCACCCTTGGCTTCCGCGCCCGCCGCCAAGCAGTGGCATTCAGCCGGCGACGTGGGCGGCACGGCGGCGGGACTTCCAGCCGATGACGGCGGTGGCGCAGCGACGGTGGAGGTGGCGGTTGTTGTGCCCTTGGCTTCCGCGCCCGCCACCAAGCATGTCGGTAGCGCGGCAGGTGCGGCGGCGGGCAGCGGCGGCGCGGCAGCGTCGCTTGGAGGTCCGGCGCCAGCGTGCGGTAGCGCCGAAATGTGGCCGCTGGGCTCGACCCTGGTGCTCGTCAATCTACCGGACACAATCGTCGAACATAGCTTGGACATGGACTTTCCTTCGCTGGAAGGCATGCTCCGGATGCGCATAGACAACACGGGGCTGCGCCCGCGCGCCTGGGTGCAGTTTGAGACGAAGGAGACAGCGCGGCGCATGCTGCGCGAGCTCAATCGCAACATGCACGCCTTTTACGTCACATTAAGTGTGTCGGGACGCAACCAGGCGATCACCCCAAAGGGGGCGAGAATGCTCTCGGCCGAAGGGCGCGCCACGCTTATCGGTGGGGATTTGGGCGTAGCGGCGGCGGTGGCGGAGGTCCCGTGGCGTTGGCGGCGCGACGGCGGTGGCTCGGCTTCCGACCAACGCACTTTGCTGCGCGTGACGAACATTCCGGAAGACGTGACGGAGGATGGGCTGTTCATGGCTTTTTTCAGCAATGGCAAGGTGGTGAGCGTGAAGCTCATGGACGGGGTGGGCGTCGTGCGATATTTTGAGCCCAAGGACGCGCGGAAGGCCCTCGCTTACCAGGATGAGCTGGGGGAGGACTTCACCATGAGCTTCTGCTTGTATGAGCATAATAAGAGCCGGTGTGAGAGTGGTAAGGGCTTCCGGCGTCCGACCTGCAAGGTCCGCGGCTTCGTCCGCATCGAGTACGCCCATCCTACGCAGATGCAGCCTACGCAGAAGGAAGCCAAACGCTCCAGGGGCGACGAGCAGGAGACGCAAGGCGAGAGCAAGCGCGCGCGGCCAGCAGTGCCACCGCCGACGACTGCAATGCCAGCGCCACTGAGCGGGCCGCCACATCCCCTTGGGCAGGCCCCGCCGTCCGTTTTCCCTGTGTCGCCTACCGGGCCGACTCCGCCGCTTGGGCCGGCGCCGCCGTTCGCTTTACCAACGCTGCAGCCAGCCGGCGTTTGGCTGCAGCCCACGCCGCCGAATCTGTCGCCGGGGCCGGCGCCGCCGTTCGCTTCCCCAGCGTTGCAGCCAGCCGGCGCCACGGCGCAGCCTACGCTGCCAACGCCGCCTCCGGGACCGGCGCCGCACTCCGCTTCTTGTTATCAACCATCGCAGCCCGCCCGGCCGTCAGATGCACTGCTGCATTACGCGCTGCCTGCTCTGGCTCGAGCGGTGGCTGCCTCACCGACGCTGCCGGTGCCGCAGCCTCCGGCACGGCCCGCCGTGGCGCCGCGGCCTCCCGCGCCACAGCCTGCCTCGGCGTCACGGCCTCTTGCACCACAACCCACCTCTACGCCACAGCTCGCCTCGGCCTCATGGCCACCCGCGCCACAGCTCGCCTCGGCGTCACAGCCTTCTGCGCCACAGCCAGCTGCGGCTCCACAGCCTGCCTTGCCACAGCCCACCTCGGCGTCACAGCCTCCTACGCCACTGCAAGCCGCGGCGCCACAACCTGCCTCGTCACAGCCTACCTCAGCGGTACCCGCCGCAGATCCGCGGTCACTCGCGGCACAGCCCGCATCGGCGTCTGCCTCGACGCCCCAGTCTAACTCGGCTCCACAGCCCGGCAGCCCATGCATCGAATACGGGGCTGCGAAGACGAAGGGCACCAAGCGCAAGGAGACGCCGCCGCCCGCGGAGGCTTCGGAGCCAAGGGCCAAGAAACAATGGCGGGGCGCGGGGGCGCCGCAGCCCGTCGCGGCCGCCACGCCGTCGCCCGCCACCATGCACCCGCTCGCCCCCGCCGCGGCCATGCCCCTGCCTGCCGCCATTCTACCGACACCGTCGGCCGCCGCCGCCGCCGAGGCTGCCGGGCCAAGGGCCAAGAAACAATGGCAGGGTGCGGGGGCACCGCAGCCCGCCGCCGCCACGCCGCTGGCCGCCACTATGCACACGCCTGTACCCGCCACGGCAACGCCCCTGCCTGCCGCCATTCTACAGGCTCTCGACCTGCCCCTGCCTGCCACCCTGGTACAGCCTCCCTCCTTGCCGCCGCCTGAGCCTCTCGGGGGGCCAGAGCCACTACCCGCGCTACCTGCCATTGCACCGCCGCCCCTTGCCAACAGTGCGCCGCCGCCGCCTGCTGCCGGCGCGCCCTCCGCCGCGCAGGCCGTGCCTGCCGCTGCGGTTGAGGCGACGCCTGCTGCAGGCGGACTCGCGCGCGCTGTTAACGGAGATCAGCCCACTGCCTCTGGCGTGCAGCCTGCCGCCAGTGAAGTGCAGGCTGCTGCCAACGGAGCCCAGACGGCTGCCACCGTTGCCGCCCCACGTAAGAAGAGCGGCGGCGGCCTGCTGCGCGCCCTGTTCAAGTATGGAGCCGACACGAGTACGCCCAAGGAGACGTAGAGAGACGCAACTGAACTATTCTTCTTGTCGGCGCGCGGGGGCCCACACATATGCTTCACACATGCCACCGTATCGACCTTGCTCTGCATAACCGGCTGGTGATGCCGCGCGTCTGATTGTGTGTGTGTGCTTTTTGTCCGCCGAGTGCTGTCTCGCGCGCGTTGTGCGTTGTGCTGTGTGCGCTCGACGCCTGGTCGGCACACTCTGCCCGGCTTGCATGTGTGTGTTTATTTATTGTCGGAAGCGACGACACGCGACACGATGTGATTTCGTATGAATGCGTCCTTTCTTTTTGCAATACGTCTTGCGTTACGTGGCGTATGTGCCTTTTCTTCCGCTTTCGCTGTGAGCTGTGTGTGGGAGTTGTTTCCGATACTATTGTATATGTATATATAGGACACCCATTGGTGTGTGTGTATTGTGTAGATATAGACAAATGTTTGTGTATATATGCGCAATGTCATGTTCATGTATACGCGCCTCGCCTTCTCTGTGGCGCCGCTCCTATACTGCTAGGTAGATGTGGCGGGGATTCAATATCACAAAGCACTCGCACACCACACGCACATGTGCGACCCCCCCCCCCTTTGCCTTTGAAGATCCCGCTGGCGAGTGTCGTCGGTGATTCGGGAATCGTCTCACCTACCAAGCGAAAAAAAACGAGCAAGACAGCAAGCAGCCACCTGCCTCTCCTCTGAGCCTTGCGGGCCGGACGAATAAGTTTTCTTCGTCGGCGAATCACGAAAGGCTCGAAAGACGGCCGTTTCACAAAACAGGCCCACGACAACTGTGCGCGCAATATAGGCCCACACAGAGTTCAGAGTTGCAACCGGTTCCGCGGTCGGACCGCTGGTCGCCCTGTACGTTATGGGCGGAAACACCGCCTAAATCTGAACCACTAGTCGTCGTGCTCTCGACTCGGGATAAGTTCCAGTCGGACTACCAACTACCTGCTACCTGCAGGAGCCCCCCCCCCCCCCCCCCCCCCAGCGCATATAGCTCGAGGGGAGGGAACTCCGGTATATCGGCTGCTCTATAACCCGCCCTAGCCCTAGCCGCCAGTAGCAGTAGAGAGTAGAGGGCCCAGGGGAATACTGGCCACCCACGAGGAGAGACGGTCGAGCGTCGAGCACCCCTGTTGTACAGCTCTCTCCAAAGAAACACGGGGCACCACCCGACAACCGACAAAAGAAAAGATGGCCTAAGAAAGAAGGGGACCGGAAGCAAAGAAAATAAAACAAAAAACGATGGACGACGCCGATGGGTCTCGTGTGGATCCCACCCGTTGGCTCGTCTAACGCTAACGGCTGTGCACAGCTGGCTGCTGTGACCGCGCTAACATCCGATTGCGCCCGACCGACTGACTGCCGAGGCCGCACTATTACTATTGACTTGTCTGGCCGCACTACTGTCGCGCCGCTGCGCTGTATCGCCTCGCTGCTGCCCTGCCCCCAGTCTACACTACGCCCCCAATGGCAAGAGGCCCCTACTCCTCGAGAGGAACAAATAAAACCGCAATCCCAGCACCACACTATCATTTCTCATTCTCGTTTTTTTTTTACACAGACATAGACGTGCAGACGTGCGTAGACATAGACATAGATACTACATATAATTATAATATTATCATCATATAAACGACATATAGGGTCGTTTTTAATACCAGTAAGGGGATGTCGTTGGACCCTTGCAATACCGGAGACGTCTCCTCATCTTCATCTCGTTTGATATGTGTATACGTCAAGATATATATATACCATACTATAATATACTATACATATACTATGTTCTCAGGCGCAGAGGCAGAGGGCACCACAACCACAACCACACACAGCACTGTGTGTGTGCGCGCAGTGTGCCGCGATCGATCGCTATTCTATATTATAATTGGTATTCCTCAACCAATCAACTAAACAAAGGTCCTCACAAAGCACACTCTGGCAAGGAGAAACACCATCCCAGCAGCACCACAACAGAGGGCAGCAAACCCTCACGCGTCGCGAATAATCATCAACGGAACGGCAGCACGTCTGGGGACTTGCGGACACGCACGCGCAGAGCGGGGATCGGCGTGGGTGTCCACACGTCCAGATCATCGAAGCCGAGGGCCAAGCTCTGGCCGAAGGCGCACACCACGCCGTCCTCATCGGCGGCGAGTGTGTGATAACCACCGATGGCCACTGCTGCAATCCTGGCCCCACCCACTCCCTCCACCCGCTTCGGTGTGGCCTGTGGCGTATCGACCCCGTGGCCGAGATTGTAATACGAACCGTCGCTGCTCCAGGTGAAGAGCTCATCCTTCTCCGTCACGGCACTCGAAGCATCGTGCCGGGCGTCCATGAGCTTAACACGCTCTCCGATGAGCGCGGCCACCCGACGCGGCGTGAGCTTCACACGCCCGTGGCCGTTGGCGCTCGCGTCGCCCCACCCGTAGAGCTCGCCCTCCCCGGTCAGCGCGAGGGCGTGGAAACCGCCTGCAGCCACGGCGACGACCCGGCGCCCCTTTCGCGCCAGGGCTTCGATCCGTCGGGGCAGTACCTCGGCCTCCAACGAGCCGTGGCCGAGCGCGCAAGAATCGCTGTGCCCAAAAGAAAAGACGACGCCGGCGTCGGTCACCGCCAGGGTGAAGCCGTAGCCTAGAGCGACACCCACCACGCGCTCCTCAGAGAGCGCTTCGACCGACCTCGGAGTTAGCTGAGACTCAATTTCCGAGTCGAGAGTGTGGCCCAGACCATTTGGCCTCGTATCATCCGTCGCCCGCCCCCACGTGAAGAGTCTGCCGACCGCATCGACCGCCGCGCTGGTCAAGCCGCCACCAGCCGCGATGCTCTCGATCTGGCTCAGCGACTCAATCCGGCTCGGCACGGCTCTCGCACCCCCATCGGCGTGGCCGAGCGAGCCGTCGGTTCCGTTGCCCCACGAGTAGACCTCGCCCTCGGCACTGAGCGCGAGGCAGTGCTTACCGCTAGTGGCGACGCTGACGATATGCCTGCCCTGCATCGACGGCACCGGTGTGGGCGAGCCGATGATGCGAGGCTCATCGGGATCGATACAGTCATGCCCCAACATAAGCTCTCCTGGATTCTCGGTGCCGCAAGTGAACAGGCGGCCTTCCACGTCTGCAAAGAGGCTGATATAGTCTCCAACCGCGAGCGGAACCTCTCGCCTCATCGCGTCGCGAAGGGCGCGCTTCAGGAGGTACGGCACCCACAACAGGGCTCCCTTGGGCAAGGAAGCGACGATGGGCAGGACGCGTACCATGACGCGTCGCCGCAGCTCCGTCTCCACCGGCCCCATGGGCCGCAGCAGAGGCATCGGCCGCGGCGGAGGAGTGGGCGCGTCGCGCCAGAGCGCCCGGCAGGTTGCAGCGAGGCAGGCCAGATCGTGCGTGTCTAGGTGAGACAGGACGACCGACAGGAGCTCGGTTGGCAGGAGCTGCAGCCATTGAAGCAGATGTGGCTGTGTCATGGCCGAGGCGGCCGCGGCTGGAGGCGGCAGGAAGAGATCGCGCAGCCCGTCGGCGGCGGCACGGCCCTCGGCGGCCTGCTCGTCAGTGAAGCTCCATGCGGCGGCATGGCACTGCGTGGCCACTGCGCGCAGAGCGGCGAGTATTGAGGCTGCGGCCATTTTGGCGCGAAGGGCACGGATTAGCCCCCTCTGGTATCGCTGCCGATGCGAAATAGACATGGTCTAATTAACGGTCTAACGAGTCCCGCCCTTCAACGAAGGCATTTTTTTGACGGACCAACTGACCAGCGTGATGGCGAGCTACTCCTTGGCCTCGTTCGACGACTACCCGTCGCTGTCCGAGCAATGGAAACGGCAGATCTGGCTCCCGCGCGGCACAAAGTCTGGCGATGTGGATAAGTGGCTACAGCGCGAGCCCGCCAACGCACGGCTGGCAGCCCGGGCTAACCCACGCAGAGCGGCGAGCTCAAGGCGTCGACCGTAGCGCGCGACATCCCACCACCGCAGGCAGAGGTGCGCTTGGCCCCAGACAGTGCACCGCACACCGCCACGCACTGCTGCGAGTTGGTGGGTCCTCCGCCGGCAGAGAGGAGGGGACAGAGGGGAGAGGAGCCCGCGATCCCGCGACCCACCTCCACTTTCGGGTTAACCCGGGGTCCATCTACGGGCCCTACCCTTCTTTATTTTATTGTAGTCGGGTTAACCGCGAAGGCAGGATTTTCCCCCCTTGGTATTATTACCTGGTAGGCCCGCGATTGCGCCGAGCGGGCCGGCGGGGGCATGGGGGGGCGCGTCGTGTTTTGGTTGTAAACATATCATGATCTCAATAGATTGCTACGGTAGAGCTTGGCCCTTACAAGATATTGCCAATATTTTATTATTTTGCAATAAAGTGGGTCGTGGGGAAAATATATTGCGCAATGTTGTAGGCAATAAAGGGGGGGCTGGGAGGGGGGTATTGCACAATAATGTGCAATAATGCCCCCTTTTCCGTGTCGAGAACGATTTTTATTCAGACACCTCCAACCATCCAAAATCCGACCCCTTAACAACAAAGAACCACCTCCAAACACCTCAAAAACACCTCAAAATCGGGCGCGGGGGTGCAATAACTGGTAATATTGTGCAATATATTGCACAATAAAGGGGGTGTTTGCAAAAAAAAAAAAAATTGTGCAATAAAGCCTCGAAGTGAAACAATATCTTGTAAAGGCCAAGGTAGAGCTAGAGCTACAGCCGGAAGCACTGCAGGCTGCAGGTGCACCGCGCCACGCTAGCTACCAGCCAGCGCGTTAAGAAAGCGCGAATCGATCTCGATGACTACCCCCCTATGCCTATCTAAGATACTATCTATACCTATTATACGAGCTCGCTACATGGCTGTTATCATCATCGCCATATTATGACACAAATCTAAATATGTCTGTTATGTGTTAATAACACTGTTATGGATTAATGCAATAATCGGGTTAACCCTGAACCCGGCCCTAACCCTGTATTGTGTGGCTGTGTCACTGTGTCACTCACTGTGTGTTTTTTTACGTGGTGCGTACATATACACATATATAATAAATAACTTTATCGTACTCGTACTATTTGCTATGAGAGTATTAAAATGTAGCGTAATATGTATACAAAATATACGCAATATGTCTCACTATAATACTGTAACTATAATATGTAATATGTAATATGTAATAATATGAAATATTGTGAGGTGTATCACTGTGTATTTTATATAGTTATGTGCTGAGAGGGAGAGGAGGCTGAGGATTTAGAAACGAGAACTCTTTTTGTTTATATCTCATTCGCTTACCTAAACCTAACACTAACACGCCTAAACCTATTGCTAACCTGAATGATCAATGATCTCCTTTCACTACTTCCCGTGTGGTGGTGCTGGGATGTGGCTTCTCCTTGGCCCGTGTGTGGCTTTGTGAGGACCTTTGATGATTGATGAAAAAAAAAAAAAAAAATGATCTCAATCAAAGGTCCTCACAACTTGAAGTAACTTGGATGCTAGCTTTGTAGCATACGTGCTATGTAGCATTGAGGGATATGCCACACATGCTACATTATATTCTACACTATATGCTACAGAACCTAGGATAAATTTTGGTATTTAAACACAGTTTTCACAGCAGCCCGAGGCAGGCGGGAAGAGGACCAGCCAGCAGCCAGCAGCACCCGTACCACCTCCCACGACAGTAAGTAGCCAGCAGCCAGACGAAGAGCATACATGCATACATACACATATACTGTACGTACTCGTCAAACACACAAGAGTCACACTCACACAACACCCTAGCTGCTACTGCTACCCACCCTGAGCCTGAGCTCCCCTGCCTCACGCCGGGCGTTGCCACTCTGTGGGACAGTTTTGTTTTAGGGCTAAAGTGGAAAGTGGTTAAATGTATAAGAAACTGTGGGCTGTGGGGGTATACCATATAGCATCACTGTGCACTGTAGCATTTGAGGAAGAGGCTACTTAGCATTGGCTAGCATGCTATACATGATATATGCTGCACAACATCCAGGCCTCACAAAGCCACACACAGTCACACACGGGCAAGGAGAAGCCGCATCCCAGCACAACAACCACAGAGGGCAGCAAACCCTGCGTCACAAAGGGCCGCAGGCTTGGGGGGCTAAAAATGAGTCGCGACACAACACCTAGCACCTAGCTAGCATGCGCAACGCGCAACTCATTCGTGTAGCACACCTTTTTGCAGTGGCGGCAGTGGCGTGCAAAGAAAACTGAAACTGAAACTGTTGGGAGATAACACCTCCACCTCCTCAAGATGTAGCGCTGCAGAGCTGTGCAGCTGCTGCTGCTGTTGGGTCTGGCTGCACACCAGTTGACTTGTGACATGTGAGCGCACGCACGCACGCGCACGCGCCTTCAGTAGAGGTAGAGACGAGCGGAGAGTTCACATGTGGGCGTCTGGCTATTTTTTAAAATATTCAGCAACCAATCCAAATTGAATCCAATGTCTCCTCCGTTTTTCGTTTCCCTTTTTTGACACCGCTGCTAGAGAGACGTGCAGACCGCGCAGGCGCGCAGGCGCAGGTGCAGGAACATCTATAAATCTATTAATAGTCTCATAGTCTCCGTTGCATTGTTTTGTGCATGCTGTGTTATTATGTTATTATTAGGTATTCGGCACTCGATGCTGCAAGCCGAACTCCTGCTCCTCTGCCTCTGCTGGGCGCACCCCTCTGTGTGCTGTGGGTCGTCTGTGGAGGTGAGCGCAAGAACAAAGTGCGTTTTTCGTCGAAGTCTAAATCTAAATTAGACCGCGCGGGTGTTAATCAACCCGCGCTGACCGCTGACGCTCCACGCGGCGAGAGGGAGAGGTAGAGGTGTGGCAATGTGGGTGTGTGGCCACTGTGTGCAAGATGGCAAGTGTGGAGGTGGAGGCGGCGGCCAATACGAGGAGGCGAAGTAGCTTCGAAGGTTAAGGTGATCTACATCTATATATATCATATATATAAGGGAATGCCTCCCCTCTCTGGCTATGGTAAATTATTAACAGTACCATCCACAGCACTGCACAGCACGCCCGCCATCTCCGCACTGGCAGATCTGGCCTTTCCGACAGCCGTATCGGGCTCGGGGCAACCCTAACCCTCGTCAGTAGAGTTGCCCCTTGCCGCCATAACTATAAGTAGGTGCACACGCCTCGTTTCCCGCACCGGCCTTTCCGACAGCCGTATCGGCCTCGACCCGAGATTAAAACGCTCTCCTCCGAGCACACAACGCACGCGCGACACAGCCTCTGGTATTTTAACAGTAGAGTTGCCGCTTGCCGCAATAATATAAGTATAAGTAGGTGCACACGCCTCGTTCCCCGCACCCGCACCGGCCTTCCCAGCAGTCACCTCGGGCACGGCCCGAGACAGCGCGATACCCTCCGAGCACACAACGCACGCACGACACAACCGCTCGTCCACTGCTGTGGGCTGGGGGG
>Ga0209491_10009350_pt1 | contig 12068 bp, 15 predicted proteins | sample BON02_FD_187213 | JGI IMG/M metagenome (GOLD analysis project Ga0209491, IMG submission 187213) | Freshwater microbial communities from Lake Bonney liftoff mats and glacier meltwater in Antarctica - BON-02 (SPAdes) (version 2) | ecosystem: Environmental > Aquatic > Freshwater > Ice > Glacier... | reverse complement strand
TCTCTCAAGAATTGAATCTACGATTTCAAACCAAGTCTCAGACTATTTGAAAGTCGTATTCAGCAGTTGGAAAAACCTATGTAGTAATATGATAATTATTACTGGTAACCCCTCATACTTAGAACTATTAGGTCTATTCACGGTCCACACAAATGTCTCTACAAAACGCACGTCTGTCTTTACAGTTGTGATAGGACCTAGAACTATAGGTCTACACACGGTTCTCAACAAGAACCATGACTCACTATGAACTCAACGATTGCACAAACTTACCAAATATCATAGATATTATGAATAGCTTTACAGTCTTCTAAACTCAAAGAAGAAGAAGAAGAACAGAAGACGAAAAAAGGAAAAAAACAGTTGGTTATGAATATAGAGCAGGACATAAAACACGCAGCGCGTGCAACATAGATAGACAGACAAGTAGAGACGAAAGCATGCATACACGACACAAATTCCTGGAAACAGGCAAACAGATAAGGAATAAGCATGAGGGAGACCGAGGCTATTATTGGCACAGCGCCAAGGTTGGGAATTCACGCTACAAGGTTGGGAATTCACACAAGTTCAAACAAGACATCCAGCATATTATGCCTTCAGTCAATGTAATCACCTTCTCTGAGAGCAAATATAGTGCGGACTCGGAATTGAATAATGGCTTTATTTCACATATGGATAGCCCCAAGCCCTTTCCGCTGTTAAGTGGGTACTTTTTCAAAGAAACCCTCTTTTGTGGGCAGACTCAAACAATTGCGGTTTTCTGTGGGTAACTTAAAAGGAAAACGCTTTTCTATGGGTAACATTGAAACAAAAATATCTTTCTATAGGTAACTTAGTAACACTGTAACTTTTAAAAAATTCTGTGGGTAACCTTGAAACAAAAGCAATTTTCTGTGAGTAAACCTTAAAGAAACTGACTTTCTGTGGGTGAAATAAAGCCTTGAATAATTCTTTTATTTGGCAACCCTATAGGGGTGTAGTAAGTGCGGGGGGAAAACATACACTATTTTTGCAACAACATTTTAAGGTGTCTTGCGTGTCGGGCTTTGACGTTGCTGCTGTGAGTAATACCAGATGGTCGACCCTTGATTATTTTCTGACTTGTACTTGGCTTCTGAGCCGCGCGCTTGGTCTTGTTTTGTACCCATCTTTCCTGTTTTTCTCGTTTGCGGTCAGGGGTATATTTCCTGTAGCCTTATTGCATCCACACACTGAGAAACTTTCCTCAGCTATCTCGACCTCATCAGCATTTTCACTAAGACCAACCCTCTGCAGGTCAAACGTGACTGTTTTCTCAGTTAGCGCTGAGGGATGTATCTTGTGACCCGAGGAAGGTAGCTTTCAACTCTCACCTGCCCTTTTGGCAACCTCGGCAGACGTCACATCCTCTGCCCCAGCGCTCCACGCTGTCATGCACCACGGAAAGTCACCACGTTCTTTGACCCCCTTTACCTCACCTGCCTGCATGTCGTCTTGCGCTCCCGGGCCTTCAGCATCTGACATTGAAGCGTCTCCATTGAGGCCATCCAAACACATACAAAGGAAAGAGGCTTCACTGCTGTCACTTTCACTTTTAGACAGATCAAGGTCACTTAGTTGCGGCGCAATGTCTCCTGCCGGCAGGCCCTGTTGCCATCCCCCTCGAAGTCAAATATGGCTGGCATGTTGGCAAGGTCCAGATTTTCCGCGTCAGGCATTACCTCTGAGGGTTTGCCCAATGCAATAGCGCTGGTATCAGTTGGCAAATCCACCCCTGCCTCCTGCAAGAGTTGTATCAATGTTACAAGTGGGAACTGTGTGCAACTGTGTGCAACTGTTGCGCAAGTTCCCACCCTGACAAGCTGGCACGTCAGCCGGCAAGACGTGCACCACCAGTGGATTACTGGTGGCAGATGGAGCCATATCATGCTTTGGCACCCGCCACATGCGCTTCTCACAGATACCTCGCACTGAGTATTGTTGCTCGACACTAAGATGTGTGTTGCCATGGCGGATGGGTAGCAGCAGCAGTACCAGGCGGGGGTCTGTGTACATGCCAAGCAATGTTGCTGCTGTTGCTGACCACTGTCTTAACAGACGCGTCACTCTAGCATGCTGCGCAAGCTGTCCCACTTGCTCGAACGGGTCTCCAAACATTGGTACCCCCGCTGAAGCCATAAAATTTGTTGCACATTCCTGTGGTTGCAGGCCATCGTAAAAGTCGAGTTCGTGGGATCGTCCTTGTTGACCAGCGGCTCCAGCCAGCTGCAGCAGGCCAAAAGTATGGGTTTGATGTGCCGTGACAGTCTGACTAAAATCTGTTGTTTCATTCTTCTCATGATTGTGACAAGTGGCTTCGTGCATCATTCCAAAGTCCACAACAGTTGCTGGAAGTGGAGTGTGGTAACCAATACCTCCCCAGCCTCCTTTGTCCGGACGCCGCGTCACGCAGTCAGATCTGAATACGCACACACCCTTTCCAGTGCCATCAGGCCGCTCAAAGTGTCCAAGGAGAGGAGCGCTTTGCAGTTGTCAGGAGCAATTCTATTTGACCTGCTCATTGCCGCTGTTACGCACTGCTCCTCTACTGAAATACTCGGTTCATCATCAGAGCTCCTGGACACTACTTGCATGTCGTGAGCGGCTAGTACTGATTGGTAAGGGTTTGGTTCACTTGCATTGGCGCCATCCGCTGATGATATATGCAATGCCTAGGGTGTCTCCTAGAGTGCAATCCTACATCGTAAGTCTGTTCGATTATGTAATAAAAACAGTCTCTCTCTCTATGCAATGCCCAATCGTGGTCGACAGTCTGGCGATCTATCATGAGAAAATCCAACCCAACCTTCCGCTGTATGGTTCTTCAGCGCATACACATACGCAAAATTCTTGCCACACAAACTTGTGTAACACATATTTTGCTACCCCAGCCTAGCTATCGGGTATTGACCCTCGCACTTGCGCAACCGCCCTGTTGTACTTTTCCGCCGCAGCTAAGATAGTCCCAACCAATTAAAGTGTAAAGTCAATACCAAACTAGCATGGACATACTGTTGGCGCCGCACTGCACTCCATTCCCAGTCCTTGGTATTGCTTCATGTCTGTGACAGCATGCAGGTAGATGGCCACTGAGGTCCCAAACATCCCGGTTGATGAGTCCTCACGCTCCATCCATTGTGTCTGACGAGCACAGCAGGCGTCTCAGTGATTCCTCATCCATGTCACGTTCGTCTGCATCTGCAAGCACAGCATGAAACACGTCTGACTGATAACCTTGTTCAGTAATTGTTTCCAAGTTACTGTACGTTGTGACTGTACCACTCCATGTTGTCTTTTTGTCAAGCTCCTCAGTTCCAGTGAACCATTTGTGCACATTTCTCCCCACCCGGTTCTCACCCGATGGAGTGGTGACGTCACATTCAATTTCATTGAAGATTACCGCATCTAATGGACCCTGAGCTCGGATCCCACACCTCAGTAGACTATGGTGCAACTCATCCTGTTTACCCTGAGGCATCTCAGCCCACTCATGTGCAACAGGAGTTAAGCGTTGCAGGATGAATCCCATTGCGTCGTGATAGGTTTTTGGTGGCAAGTACACCTGTACAGGGCGTTCCACACTGTTGAAACGCAGCTTGAATCCCCCTTGTGCATCATTGCCTGACTGCCCTGGTCGACTGGCCAGGCATGTGATTTGTGATGTCAAATCCCACACCCCTCCCCGACCAAAAACACCGTTGGGTTTGAAGACACAAACACTGCAGTCTGTGTTCGCGCAATTACAGGTGTATTCCCCAGGTGTACATATTCGAACTTCCAGTTCCCCTACTTGTCGGCATCCTACTTGTTGTTTCCTGCGCCTTCACAACCGTCGTGTCATTTATCACTTCATGGCATGCACCATCACCCTTGTCATCCCAGCGTTTTCATGCGGCTTTACATGCAGCAGGACCCATTTACCAAACCACTGTGAATCCGGGTCTTGGTGCCAGTAGATCCACATCAGCTTGCTTGCGATGCCTGTTGTCTGCATGCTTTTGACTCGGACAATGGCTTTCCTTGTCGCTCAGGCTTCAAGGGCCAGCGCTTCGGTGCTGTCATGTTTATCACCCACGTGTACACGTGAGCCAACTTTGTCAAAATCCAGCCAACTTTGTCAAAATCCCGCGATCTTCTTATGGGATTCCCGATCCATCATTGCTCACTAAGAGCAGATGTTGTTTCGCACAGTCCCACAAATTCTGTGGGTACATTCAAGTTTCTGTTTTCTGGAAAGCCACCGCTGCAATCATAATATGTTTGCGCATCCCATCCACGGAAATGCCCAGGAAAACTTCATCTGTCGTCAGGGTTGGCTTGTCATTCTGTCCCCGACACTTTCCAAGATTCAGATCCGCTACATCCAGGTGTGCCAATATGTGTCCATCTGCTATGCTCAGTTGCTGGACCAACAACAATGTCGCAAAAAATTTCCGAGCAAAGAAAGCCGCCCGGCTATCATGCAGGCTTCAGCAATGTTTAAATCGGCACGCTCACTCTTTCTACTCACAGGCCATACCGCCTCCGTACCATATGAAGCCACCACTGCAGACACCCATAATTGCAGCACACTTCCACTCCCATTGCTGTGAGCGTCATATGCGTAGCGCACAGCAGTGTTTCGGTCTACCGCAGCGCGTAAGAAACAGTCATCTGAATGTGTTGACTGAATTGACTTTTCTTCACTTAGGTTGGCTCCCCCGTTTACAGATACACGCCCCATCGCCATGAACTGCTGTTTCCTTTTGGCGTTATGTAAGTCCGATCCACAATATACCTGGCACCATTGTCGATGACTGAGCCCGTGTCTGACTCCTCAACGGACAATGCTCTCCATGTGGATGGTGATGTTGGGTTCTGTGGTTCTTGAGTCAGTACTACTAGGTCTCGCGATGGTAGGTGCTGGAACACTGCGGCCTTCAACATTTCTTTACTACCAAATGAGAAATTGATTGATGTTGCTTTATTACTTCATAAGAAATAGTCAAGTAGCTTTGCTGGAAGCTTTATGTGCTCGAATCTTTTCATTGTGGCTGAAAATTTGGCTTGGCTGGTATCTGAAAGCCTGACGCGGCGCTGGCACTTGTTGCTTACCCCTGTGAATTTGAATTTCTGCATGATTTCACAGAAATTACGAACCTCGAGCTGCCGTTTGGTCACCTCGCAATGAGTACATGTCTCTCGTACGGTCCCCTGCATGTTTAAACAGATTTTCATGATTAGCCCTCACTGCTACAGAGTCGTGTTGCAGTCCAGGCAGGATTGTGATGCGTCCTGTACGTACTTGATAACTGGGTCCCCCATCCCCCCACCTCCCAGCCAGTGCGGCGCCAGGAGAAAGACTGTCACCGCACTGCGGCATTATCTAGCCCCTCATTCATGGGCGCCAGTCCCAGCGCACGCATGCCACTGTCAGATACTACCACCCGCATCTGAACGATAAATTCAGGTGTAGGTGGGTCCGGTAAAATAAAAGTCGGCAAGTGCTGGTATAGAACCGTGACTGACGCCTCACTCACTGCATCATAAGAGGCGAGGGCAGCAGATGTATTCTCTCGCACTAGTGACAGGATGCTGTCACTGGCAGCCGCGTTTCTGTTCTCACGCCAGTGGCCAGCATTATCCCCAGTTATCATGACAGGGCACCCCCCACTACAGCAACGTTGTCCGAGATAGCGCACGGCTGTCCTCTCTGCTGGTGTGTTTGCCAGGGCATCCCCCGTTGTAGGTACTGTTATGATTGCTGCTTGTATGGGTTGGCACCGGGAGTTAATGGCAGCCACTGTCAACTTGGGTTCCTTTCAAAGCAGATGCCGCATTACAGGCCAACAGGTGCTAAAACTTTTCTCCAGGTTCGACCGCACCCCCACCAGGCTCAAACCAACAGTCAAGGCCTTTGTACCATTCTGCAAGTTCAGGTAGATGGCACACGCCTCTTCTGGTGCCTCGACCTTCCCACCTGTGGACACTGCGTTATCATCTGAGTAACCTGTGCCCTTAACATATGCAACGCAAGGGTGTTGTACTGACATCATATCAGAGTCATTGTGTAACTCTGACATGCGCTTGTTTTCGAACGACAATTCGTCGTGTCTCGGCTATTTCAAGTCGGCATTCCGAGACTTTGGATTACAATACAGTGGGTGCTTTCATCTCTGATATTCTCGCCTAGAGCGAACACTTGTACATGAAGGCGCCAGCTGGTTATGATAATTACTGAGGAACAGTTTTTCTGTGCCAGAGCTCACATCAAATTGTGCAAATTTCCCGTCAATGTCATTTTCTTCGTCGTGAAGTCTTCGGCCTTGCTTTCGTGCTTGGCTTCGGACTAATGCCCGTTCGTCGAACGCCACAGGTCGATTTCTCGCAGCGCGTCTACAAATTGTGTTGTCATCCTGTGACTGTGATGACATTGTATGGTGTGTCGACTGTGACGGCATTTGACATACTGTGAGGAATTGGTGCAATATTTGAGAAGTTTGTCGTGATGGACATGAACCCAGGCGCCGACTTGGACTCTCTGCCCATCCTTGACAATCCAGATGATTTCTGTTGCGCATGCCTACGCCGCATTTATCTTGGAGCTTTCTTACGTTGCCATCAACAACTGCCACAGCTCAACTCTTCTGGGAGTTACTTTACTCGCTCAATACAAGGCAACGCCTGTTCATCTCTCGTATGCCAAATTTTTGGCTCCACTATCTACTTGGTATCACAGATCGAAAGTCTTCTTGGTGTTGACATAACGTATGCTCTCATCTGTTAATATCGACACAATCTGCGTCTCCTCACTGTCATCTTCTGTCTATTTCAGTTGGGCTCTTGACAAAAATTATTGGTGCAGCTCGATTGCCTACCATCTCTTCGCCAACAGTGCTATGTTTTTGTTAGGCATGCGACTCTTTCCAAAATGGTGGCGTCAAGTATGGCTGCGATGGAGCGCATGCTGTTGGCTGGCTGTTCTTGTGTGTTGGTGTGGGCCTTCAGCTTGCCGTGGAACTTTGTTTTCTGCACCTTAAGCCAAATTCAATGTGGTTGTGTCGCTTCAGTGCACAACGTGCATTTACGTGGGCGCAGCAAGCAGGTTGCCCCTCGTGTCTGCTTCATTCAGGAACTCATTCAAGATGAAATCATCAATGCAAAACAGTGCCCTACTGCAGTGCAGATTACCTGACATTGGTACCAAAGCTTTGCCACGAGTATCTTTCGAATCCTGTACAGATCAACTTCTTAGCGACAGGCACGTTGGCAGCAAATGATTTCCATTCGGCCCTTCCTACGCCCGTGCGTCTGCTCAAGTATTCACGTTGTCTCTCCTGGCCTCGATGGTGCATGTGCTTTATTATCCTGTTGATATGTCATATCTGTTGCATTATTGCTTATACCTCTCTCTCGAGCTTTTAAGCAAGGGGGGTTGCGCGTAATGTTAAGGTGCCAGGATTCTCCGTTCTTGATGATTTTATTCTTTACACATGTCTTTCGCTCAAACATGTCATATCTCGCATAGCATTGACTATCTCAGTGAAGGGGGGTATCAGAGTCCTTTTGTGGCTCTGACATGTGTAGACCGTGACTCGTATCAGTCACGCTTGGGGCTGACTACTCTTTAGTCAACTGAGAAATATTTGAGGGTTTACTCCTTAAGTATTTCTCCCACCATTATTAGAACCAGATAGAAATAATGGGACGTCAAGGATCAGAGGAGCCGTTGACGTCAAGATCAAGTGTCGGAGGGCCCTGCGCTAAGCGTGGCATAAGAGCCTGAAGAATAGCTCAGTTGGTCAGAGCACTTTCAATCCCGAGGTCGTCGGTTCGATTCCGGCAAAAACTCAAAAAACCGAGGACTCAAATCTATATGGATTTAAGCTACATAGACCCTCAAGCAAGAGTAGCAAATTACTGTTCCAAGTAATAAAAGCAATCATCAATCAATCAATGCGGATATTGATTCTGATTAGGATCGTTCTTGGATTTGAATAGAGGTCTGCGGTGTTAGCATATTGCTGCACTTGCTCAAGGGCCAGTTTGTTTCCTTTGTCATCCTAACTGAGCACAACAGCTGCCTTCGTCCTACCTGTACTGCTTTGCATTAGACCCACACTCTGCATCATCAAACACCTTGTTTGTTGCTGTTTGTCAGTCCTGCTTCGTTTCGTCAGCTGAGGTGTCACAATGTCCATCGGCAGCAGACGTGGCAGGAGGTATCCATCTACTACGCTGTTGGAGTATGCCTGGGCAGCAGAAGTTGTGAAAATGTACAGCAAGGGGCTAGATTGTGCCACTTGCGCTACCCCCCCTTCAAGTCGTGCCCTCTCATCCAAATTCCCAAGGCCATAGGCTGTGTTAACCACTCGTGAGTGTCTGCCATTATTTATCAGTTCAGCTCAGTTCAATCTCATATATATGTATATATATATATACATATATATACACATTTTTTGATGCGACATAATTCGTGTTTCGACATCAGCAGGCACTGCAAACACACTGCATGCTGAACTGATTCCAGTGTGGTTAATGGTGTCATATGCTTAATGTTGCGTCCAGAAAGGTCTGGCAACAGGCTATCTGTTCGCGCCGTGCGTGCCACTGAATGTCTGAGACGGAGAACCGTGACGCATATCTCCCCCGTGCAGAATGTTTTGCACTCCCAAGGTTGTCTCGGGACAGCTCAAATTACGACACTTGTGTGTCAACCCATACCGATCCCACAACCAAATATCGGGTCTGAAATATCATATGTGTCGCAAATGTCATCACAATGCCAAAGTTTGCAGAAAAATTGTATGCCGCTATCACCGCTGCTCATCATCTAAGGATTTGTGCAAGCATCTCCACTAAAACTAGTTTCAAAACTTGATACTGTACATTAAAATCATTTATTGTGCAAATTAACGATTAAAATCGTTTATTGTGCAAATTTATATTACACATTCATTGTGTGAATGTAAATTCGAATCGATGTCAAATATTGGTGTTTCTCTTGGCTACGCAAGAGGGAGCGATCGCAGAGTCATAAGGCGCAGCTGCCAAGTGGGTTCAGCAGATCACATCTGCTGAATTCTCAAATCAATGAGTCGGTGGAATGTGTCGTTTGATGCCTTCACTCCACTCCCTGCGTTTGTACCTGGCGCTGTTCCGCATGCTGTATGATCTAGTCTGTTATTACCTGTGATATTATGAAATAAATCACTATAGTTCGTTGGACTTCCTTGGTCAGTGTTGTAAGGTACGAAATATGCTTTTACCTTCACATTCTTCCTATCAAAAGGGACATCTAAATTCATTTTGACCCGGATTCCTCGAAGGTATATTCTGTCTCCGAGTCCCATGAGTTTGCCATCATCTGTTCCTTGGCCTGGAAATACTTTGGTTGTATTACTTAAGAGTTTCAATTCGTTTATGGCCCGGGAATCGTGGTTTAATGCTTCAGTAGGTCCTAATATGCTTTTATATTTGGTTTCGGACTTGCGTAGTTGAATGTCTTTAATTAACTTTGTCATATTTTTCATATCCTTAGGTGCTGCTTTTACCATTTTCTTGACTTATGTTTTCGGAACTTTAGCAGATTTTCACCTTTCCTCATTGATCACAATTTTTTGCGTGGCATTGTTTACTATTAGGTCAGGTATCTTAAAGTCTGTTGATTTATAAAATGGCATTAAGTTATTATTTAAACGAAAGATTTTATCTTTGTATTGTTCCTTTAATTTATCTTCTGATGCTTTTGTACCAACTAAATAATCATATGCTTTATGAATATCTTGTGTGTCTCTCAAGTTTCGATAATTCAGTATTGCAGGATTTGATTTGTTGCATACCTGTTTGAATGTTGAATTAGTTTCATTTTTGATTTCAGAGGGTTTCTTACCATTTCTATTAAATAGTATGTGACAATGGATTCCTTTTGTGTCATCATCTAATACACTTTGTTGTTCTATCCCATAGCAATAGGTAGTGATCCATTTCTTGCTTATAAATTCATTTGAAGCTTCTAGAAATTTTCCAGTGTTACTAATGGCCTCGGGTTTATTGTGAGAAGTTGCCATTCTTTTCTCATCTTGCTTTGTTTCTCTGATTTTTATAAACTTTTCTATTTCTGGTAATATTGAGTTATGATCCCCGTTGTATATACATTCTGTATGATGGGCTTTACAGAAATTGGTCAAAGCATTATTTAACCCGTTAAGTTTTGCCTTTTCATTTGGTAAAATTAGTTTGAGAGTTTGTTCATCAATATATTTTGGTTTTTTTGAGGTTTGCATTTCGTAACCTTTTAAAATGAAAATATGAAACCTCCAAAACACAGAAAGATAGACAAATAGAGAAGAAAACATGCACACACGACACAGACTCATGCAGACAGGTAAACAGACAAGGAATGTGCGTGAGGGAGACCCTGGCTATTATTGGTAAAGCGCCAAGGTTGGGGATTAATACTCGGCACTTCAACTAGGCGTGAACAATGCTGGTGGCTTTGAGAGGAATATTTCGGAAACACAATTTTACAAAATTTGCTGGCATGCCACGTGGAGGGTGTGAGTGTGTGGTGGAGGGTGCGAGAGGTGGGTGTGGGGATGAGTAGGTAGGGTGTGGTTGTGTGGGAAGGGGGAGTGTAGTGTCATGGGTGGAGAGGGTGAGCTATGGGAGGTCGCTTGTGGCCTAGACCAAGGCTAAACCACCCGAATTTTCGCCAGAAATACTGTTTCGCCGCCGCGCGCCCAAGAATGTTTTATGAATGCAGAACATGGTGGTGGTGTGGTGAGGCAGGGGTGTGAGCAAATCCTGGCAATCATGTTCAGATGTTGTTGCAAGCGCCTTGACGTGATCATTGGGCCCAAGGAGATGTTCACTTATATGAGATTGGGTTGACATTGTGCGTAGTGGGCAATTCATGCACAGACTGCAAACAACAAGTTAGATGAGGGAGGAGGGTGGTGTGAGAGCAAATCCAGGGGCCTTCATGTGATGTAAATTGCTGCCGCAGCGGCCTGTCGTTTTGTCGAAAGGCCACATTTTCAAGCGCTGGGGAGGGACATCATCCGAGTCGGCGTGGCCTCGAGATGCCATTGTTGCGGAATAGTCATGCTGCGCAGGCGAGGCCAAGCATGAGCAACCAGTGGCTAGGTGTCCAACAGAAGTTGCGTGTCAGATGTGCACGGGGTAGGCCGCAGGCGCTGCGCGGTACTGGGCATCGCCGCCTTGTACCATCATTCGGCCATTGCCCATTGTGATTTGCGACCCACGCCAATGCAAGAGGTCCCACGCCGTGGCCAGAGATGCCTGCAATTGTCTGCAGGGCCCGCACCTAGGCCACCAGAAGCCCATCACTATCCCGTCACTATGTCAGCGCCCGGCAGGAGGGCATCACTTCTCCAGATTGTTATCATCATGGTTGAGGCCATCCAGAAATGCCAGAAAACTGGTCGCAGAAGCGCACCAGAGCCACCACGATATCATGCTTGCACAATGCCACGGTGGCTTCAGAGGCCGTTCCGCAACCTGGGCCTGGTTTTTGGTTTTTGGTTTGTTATGCCGCTACACAGCTAACAATCCAAGTACAGCAGGAACGCATACAAATGGTGCGCAGTAATAAGGTAGCCCGGAAGGAAGCGCCTGATTGAATCGAACGGCACTCCCACAATGGACGCTCGGACACATGAATGTTGGTTAGATGTTATTTGGAAGTAGACATTCGCATACGCAGATATACAAACAATCGAGGAATAGAACAAAACACACCTCCGTGAAAGCGGATTAATTTTGGATTTTGCCGCTCACCATTCTTTCTTTTCTTGGTTTCTTGTTTGTTATGCCGCAACACAGATAGCAACTCCATTACATCAGAGACACATACAAGTGGTGCGCAGTAATAAGGTAGCCCAGAAGCGCCAGACCAAATCGAACGGCACTGCCGCAATGGACCTCGGACATACAGTGAATGTTGTTTTGATGTAGTATTATTTCTGTGCTTTGATTTATGATTGTTGTTTTGAAGTAGACATTTGCATACGCAGATATACAAACAAACGAAGAATAGAACAAAA
>Ga0209491_10009347_pt1 | contig 12071 bp, 8 predicted proteins | sample BON02_FD_187213 | JGI IMG/M metagenome (GOLD analysis project Ga0209491, IMG submission 187213) | Freshwater microbial communities from Lake Bonney liftoff mats and glacier meltwater in Antarctica - BON-02 (SPAdes) (version 2) | ecosystem: Environmental > Aquatic > Freshwater > Ice > Glacier... | reverse complement strand
CCCCGCCGACATTTCGTTCCGTTCCCTCGCGGTGCGCTCGCCTTTGGAACGACCCCCGCCGCTGATTTCATGCCGCGCGTCGACGAAGCGGCCGCGCCTCGCGTTCCCCGCGGCCCACGCCTCCACCATACCGAACCCTTTACTATCACTGTTGCAGCTCGCGGGCCAACCCCCCCTTTTTTTCGGTCAAACGCGACCCTCGAGGAAAAAAAGAGAGCGCGCGCGCACCGCCGCTGCGCTCCCCTTGGCCACTCCCCTCCTCCTTCTTCTTTCGACACGGGCTAGAAGAAGTCGTCGTCGCGCCTGGACAACCCCGCGCCCAGCACTTTGCTCCCGCCCTTTCGCCCCCTTCCCTTTTCTCCGCCTCGGTTTTTTTCCACTCTGCCGGTTCCTTCGACGTCCCCCTTCACGCGCCTTTTCGCGCGGCGTTTGGTCTTTTCAGCTTGGACATTTCCTCGAGCAGCCTATCCACTGATAACCGAACACAAATACAACTAGACGACACGGACGGCGTTTCTTCGTGCGAGGGGTGCGCGTGTGGGGGGGGGGGGGGGGGGAGGCTGCTTCTCGCCGCATCCCGGCGGAGACGGCGCGACCCCCCCGCCCACGCTTTTTCGCACAGAGTCCCCTGCCACACCATCTTGTTCTCGATTCCTGTCCCTAGCTTGCCTCGTCGACGACTCCATTCTCCACATAATTATGTAAGGTCGATGCGAGAGAGAGGAGACGCCGTGCTCCGAAGAGCGATTAAGAGGCGGGCAAGCGGCGAAGACGGTGAGGAGGGGGGCGGCGCGGCGCAGCTCCGATGCAACGATCACAATAACAGCAGGCGCGCTCGCTCGCACGCCAGCCCTTCAGACAGGAACACCTTGCCCAACCACACGTTCGTACTCTTAGCAATGCAAGCCCTCGCTTGTCTCTGGCCCCCGTCTCGCTCGCACGTTTCCATCCCTTGAAAAAACCTCCCTCGCAATCGCGCCCGCGAGCCCGACCGATTGACGTTGCAAAAGGGCGCCGGCGGCAGATTGCCGGCGGCGCGAGATTGCCGGCGGCGCGCGCCGGCGGCAGAGGTCAGGAGATACGAACGAGAGACAGAGAGAGGCACGCGCGAAAGAGAGGCGAGAGAGCGCGCATCGCCGCCTTGCGCCGCCGGTAGCGCGCGCTCCGCTCCTTCCTCCTCGTCGTCGTCCGCCGCACCCAAAACAAAACATGGCGGCGCAGCTCTACTCGCACACGTCCCTGGCCGAGTGCCTGTACGACGTGCTCAACGAGATGGTCACCGAGGGCCTGATCCAGGACGACCTCGCCGTCAGCACGCTCAACCAGCTCGAGACGGTGAGGAGAGAGCGAGAAACCAAACGCCGCCCTGGCCCCCTTTTTTACCCCGCCGTCGTCGTCGTCCTTCCCATAACGGGCGCTAAACCCGGGCGTCCAAACCCAAAGACGCGCGCTCCTTGCCCCCCCCTCCCCCCTCCCGTCTCTCCGATCCCAAAAATCCAAGTCCTCCCTCTTTTTGCCGCCGTCGTTCGTCCTTTTCGTATGACGGGCGCCCGCTCAACCCGCGCTTGCCCCCCTCCCCGTGCCCCCTCCCGCTCATCCACGCCCCCCACCCGTCCCTCCCATCCCAAAAACACCGAACCACCTTGACAGTCCTACCTCGAGGCGCTGACCGAGCGCGTGCACGCCAAGGGCGAGCTCAAGGCAAAGCTGCGCAACTACCGCTACTTTGACAACGTGTGGCAGTTTCTGCTGACGGACGTGTCGTTCCGCCTCAACGCCTCGGGGCAGGGGTCGGCGCGCCGGTCGCCCGAGGTCAAATGTGAGGCATTGAAAATAATTTGTGTCGATTCGAAGATGACTTTTTCGGCGGCGGGCGGCGCGGCGGGCGCGGGCGGCGCGGGGGCGGCGGGGGGCGGCGGCGGCCGCGGGGCGGGCGGGCGCAAGGGGGGCGGCGGCGGAGGAGCCGGAGGGGCGGGCGGGGCTTGAGTTTCCCTTGCTGGGGCTTTTCGGCGCCAGACGCCCTGCCGGGGGCGCGCGCACCCGCGGGCCCCCCGGAGAGGCGACAAAATAAGACGCGCAGAGGGACCCGAACGTCCAAACAGATTTTGACGGTCGCACGAAGTTCTTTGCACGCCTGTGGCATGTCGGGCGGCGGCCTACTGCGAATGTTGACGCCGCCCGCAGAGCAGATGGCACGATCGATCGATCGCAAGGGCGCGCGAGCGTCAATGCGCCGCCGCCGCCGGCCGCCGGCCGGCCGCCCGCCGGCCTCGCGATCTCTCGACCCAAACGAGAAAAAGAGGAATCAAGAGAGAAGAGAGAGATATCGTCAAACGCGCCTTCCCCCGCTCCTCGCCACCACCCCGCCGTCACCGCCACCGCCATCGTCCTCACCCGCGGCTCATGAACTCTTGCCCGTAGACGGGCAGGTCGCCGGGCCGGTGCGCCGCCGCCATGTAGAGCACCTCGGACGGCGCCGTGGCCGCCGCCGTCTGCTGCCGCGTTCCCGCGGCCTTGCCCTGGCGCGCGGCGGCCTTGGCGGCCTCGGCCACGGCGGCGGCGGCGGCCACGGCCGCGTCGCCGCCCGCGCCGCGCTGCCAGTCGCGCACCATCTGGACGAACAGCTGGTGCCACCGCACGTCGCTCGTCAGCTCCGGGTGGAAGGCCGTCGCCATCAGCGGGCCCGACCGCACGGCCACGATCACGCCGCCCTCCTCCTTGCCCGCTGCGGCAGAAGCGGCCGCCGCCGCCGCCGCCGCCGCCGCCGCCGCCGCCCCCCCCTCGCCCTCGCCCTCGCCCGCGCCCTCCGCCGTCGCCCCGCTCCCTCCCGCAGCGGCCGCCCTCGCCGCCGCCCCCGTCACCCCCTCCGCCCCCTCATCCACGGGGCACCGCGCCAGCACCTCCACCCCGGGCCCCGCCTGCAGCACGACGGGCGCGCGGATGAACACCCCCCGGAACGTGTCCGCGCCGCCCAGCGCCCGGAGCACGGGCGGCGCCTCGAGCGCGCGCTCGAACGAGTGCGTCTGCGAGCCGAAGTAGTTGCGCGACACGGTGATGTCCAGGCCGCCCATGAGCTCCTGCCCGCCCAGCTTCTGGCGCTCGGCCCGCTCCGCCAGGAAGATCATGCCTGCGCACGTGCCCCACACGGGCCGGCCGGCCTTTGCAAACTCGCGCAGCTCGGGCAGCAGGCCCCACCGCTCGGCGACGAGCGCCATCGTCGTCGACTCGCCGCCGGGCACGACGAGCGCGACGACGCCGTCGAGGTCGGTCTTGGTGCGGACCTCGACGGGGACGATGGGGCTGTCGCCGGGCGCCAGGGGGCAGCGCGAGAGCAGGGCTATGTGCTCGCGGAACGAGCCCTGCAGCGCGAGCACGCCGATGCGCAGCGGCGGGGGCGGAGGGGGGGCAGCCGGCGCCGGCGCCGCCAACGCCGCCTGGCCGCCGGCGGCGTCCGCGTCGACCATTCTTCTAGGTTTGGTTGGTCTGGTTTGTTTGTGGGCGGTCTGTCCTGTTCTCAAACGATCAGGAGACGCGCGCGTCGGTGCGCCTGCAACAGCGCGCCTCCGTGCGAGCGCGCGAGCGAGCGTGAATTGCCCGGCGGGTGGATGAGTAGGAGGGTCGGAGGGAGAGCCACAAAAGAGGGAGTGAGAAGAGCTCTCTCTCTGTTTCGATTCGTGTGAGAAGTATACAGGGGGAGGCCGATGCGACGAGTTGAGGTCCGGTGTACGTAGTATGAGCCTTGGCGCTGGTGTGAGCAGAAGCCGAGGAAGATAGAAGCGCAGGTTGCTCCGACGGAGCGCAGCGCATCGGGATCGCCGCGCCCGTCGCCGCCTCCGACCCCATGAGCGGCGGCGATCGCTGCGGCATTGTTTTCCCCCTCTATCATTCACACACACTCAATCCTTTTCAATCCCACGCTCAACATAAAGATGTCTCTCGCCCTGCGCACCGCCGCGCGCGTCCTGCCCGTCAAGCAGGTGGGTATGGGACGAGGAGGAGGGGTTTTCCAGTGCCCTCTTCGCTTTGCCAAAAACTCACCCGCCCGCACAATCCGAACGCCCATTCGATCTCAACCCACAGGCGCGCTGCATTGTCTCCATCGGCCGCGTCGCCCGCCCGCTCGTCTTCACGCGCAGCGTGGCGGCCAAGGCGCCCGAGGCGACCGCCTACGCCAACGAGGAGAAGGTGAGCGAGGGGCGAAGAGAGGATCGTCGCTAGGATCGTCGCTCCCCCCCTCTCCCCTCAATGCCGCCGCCCTTCTCACGCACGCCGTCGGTGCACCAATCACACGTCATCCCAATCCACAGGGCCCCAAGGACTCGCTCGACTACCGCGTGTTCTTCAAGGCCTCCGGTGAGTTGTGCGCCTCGACGGCGACGCCGCCCGCCGATCAACGACGGACGCCGATCGAGCGTCGATCGTTTGTCGTTCGCCGCTCGCAAAGCCCCCGGCTCGCGACCCAACACACATCCGCAGCAGCAGCCCGCCCCGCCTCGCGCGCTCACCCTCCCACCTCAACCCCACCTCAACCCCACACCCCGCACCATCCACGAACACACCCCCACCACACGACGACAACTTACACACCCCCAACAAAACGACCAAAAAACATCCACGAACGACTGTACCAAAAAACACAGGCGCCACCGTCTCGCCCTGGCACGACATCCCGCTCTACGCGGGCGGCGACGGCCTGATCAACTTTGTGTGCGAGATCCCCAGGGAGACGAGCGCCAAGATGGAGTGCGCGACGGACGAGCCCAACACGCCCATCAAGCAGGACACGAAGAACGGCAAGCTACGCTTCCACCCGTACAACATCAACTGGAAGTGAGGATTTTTTTGTTTGGCGTGGGGGGGGGACGCAAAGGCGAGCGAGGCGCGAGGGGCGCTCTTTTTTTCGGTCTTGCGCGGAAACTGACATCGCAAGCCCATCCCTCTCTCCAAACTCAAACCAAACCAAAAATAGCTACGGCTTCGCCCCCATGACGTGGGAAGACCCGAGCTACCAGAACTCGGGCCTCAAAGCCGGGGTGAGTGCAATCGTTCTGGCGCCGCCACTTTCCTCTCTCGCGCCGGTTCGCTCGCCCCGCGTCCCCCTCTCACGCCTCGCCTTCCCTTCTCCTCTCCCCCCCCCCCCCCCCCCGTCCCTTCGCAATACCAAACCAACAGGGTGACAACGACCCCGTCGACCTGGTCGAGATCGGCTCGGAGCAGCTCAAGGTGGGCGGCGTGTACAAGGTCAAGCCCCTCTGGTGAGTCCCTCTGCTTTGCGCGTGGCATGGTGCGCCGGCTCGCCCCCCTCGTCGGCCGTTTCTCTCCGTCGCGCGACTGCCGCCCGCCGCCGCTCGCAACCACACGTAATCTCATCCTCTCCCCCTCCCGGAACAAAATACAAAAATTCTCACCATTCGAACAGCGCCTACGCCTTGATCGACGAGGGCGAGGTCGACTGGAAAGTCGTGTGCATCCGCGCCGACGACCCCAAGGCCGCCCTCGTGTCGGACGTCGCCGACGTCGAAAAGGTCTTCCCCGGCGAGCTTCTGCGGATTTTTGAGTGGTTCCGCGACTACAAGACGCCCGAGGGCAAGCCGCAGAGCGTGTTCGGCTACGACGGCAAGTGCGTGGACCGGGCGTTCACCATGGGCGTGATCGAGGAGACGCACGACTTGTACAACGCGCTCAAGAGCGGGAAGCGCGCCAACGACGAGGAGCTGTCGCTGTTTTGAAAAAGGCTCGCTGGTGTTTGGGCGATCAAATAGGAATTGGTTTTAGGCTGCGTGAAACAAAACCAAGCAGCCGAGACAAGATGCGCTGAGGGTGTAGCGGCACTAGTGGCGGTTTAACGTGAATCGCGTCTGCGGCGTGTCAAAAAATTGAGGGGCGCGGCAGCGGCGAGGGAGGCGGCGGCGGCGGCAAAAAGGAGCGAGCGAGGTTTGCTGCCTCGACCCGGGCAGCGCTCCGGGGGGGGCGGGTGCAGCTCGTCGCGCACGCAGGCAACCGGAACGCTGCTGGCCGCGCACTGGGGCGAAGAAGCGATCCCACCCGGTTGGAGGGACAGGTGTTGGGAAACAGGGGGTCGAAGAGGCGGCGGCCGAGGGGGTCGCCGGGCGTCGAGGTTTTTCTTTTCGCTCGTGTGTGCGCAGAAACTCGGGGGCGCATTTTTCGGCCGCGGCGGCGCCGACATTCAAGGGGTCCCCCCCCCTCTCTGTTCGCCTCTCTTTATCGCTGCTCCCCTTTTCTCCTGACACCTGCGCTCTCTCACAACAATTAACAAGAATCGACACCTTCCACTCAGCCGCGCTCCCCCATCCCAGAGAGAAACAGTCAGCAAAAAAAACAATCATGGCCGCCGCCGCGAAGAGCAGCCGCGCCCGAGCCCAAAACCTCGCGCCCCTCGTCCTTTGCCTCCTCCTCCTCGCGGCGATGGCCAAGAACGCGGGCGCGCAGCAGCCGGCGACCGGCCTGCTCCTGCAGACCATCGACCCGGCTGCTGCAGCAACAGCACCCGCCAGCGTAGGGGCCCCTTCGTGCGCGTCTCCGCCGGCCGCCGTGCGCATCGCGTCCGTCGTGCCCGTCGGCGCCGGCAGCACCCCCCCCTCCATCACGCTGCGCAACGCCGGCGGCACCGAGGCCGACCTCTCCTCCCTGACGCTCGTCGCGCAGGACGGGAGCGAGTCGTCCTTCCCCGCCGAGTGCGACGCCAAGCTCAAGATCGCGCCCGGGTCGAGCCGCACCTTTACGCCCAAGACCGCCGAGAGCCCGTGCGGCTTTTCGCTCGCGCTCGGCCCCGACGGCTCGGTCGCCATCAAGGGCGGCGGCGACGGCGCCGCGTCCGCCCCGGCCGCCGCCTGGACCAACGCGCCCGCGGGCGCCCAGCTCGTCCTCATGCCCGACAACGCCAAGTATCAGCCCTTTCCGGGGACGAGCGCCGACGTGATCGGCGTCCTGCGCGCCGCGGGCAACTACCGCACCCTCCTCGCCGCCCTCGAGGCCACGGGCATCGCCAAGGACCTGGCCGCGCCGGGTGACCCCGCCTACGTGGCGCCCGACCCCGAGGCCGAGGCCGCCGCCGAGGCCGCCGCGGGCGCCCTCCCTTTCCCCTCGTGGTTTGCCGACGCGCAGCAGGCCGCCGCGGCGCCCTCCGCCATCCCTCCCAAGATGGGCGAGGAGGGCGGGGCCGCCCCCCCTGTCGGCGTGCCCGCCGCGGGCCCCTTCACCGTCCTTGCGCCCGACGACGCCGCATTCGACGCCCTGCTCGCGACGCTCGGCAGCAACGGGCGCAAGCTGCCGCGCGAGGCGCTGCTGCGCCGTCCCGAGCTCCGCTCCATCCTCGAGTACCACGTGGTCCCGGGGCTCTACCCCACCTCGGCCATGCGCAACAACACCCCGATCTGGACGGCGCGCGGCGTCGAGATCACGGCGTTTGGCGGCGACCCGTGCGCCGGCGGCGTGCCCACGGCGGGCCGGCTGTCGCTCACCGACACGTGCCTCAACAAACCGACGCCCGACCAGTTCTCCTGCGCCGAGCAGCGGGCCTTCGATAAGTGCGACTTCCCCTTCATGTCGTCCGCCCTCGCGGCCCAGTGGTCGGGCGGCTTCTGCGGCCGCGCGTGCGAGCGCTGCAGCTGCTCGCCCGAGGCCGGCGGCGAGCCGTGCGCCGAGGTGGCGCTGCCCGACCTGGTTGCTAGCAACGGCGTGGTTCACGGCGTGACGCGCGTGCTGCTGCCGCCGCCCCGCTTCACCAAAACGGCGGCCCTCGAGCAGGCGGCCGCGTACAACGCGAGCATGGGAGCGGCCGGGGGGGCAGGGGCCGCCGGGCCGGACGGGGCGCTCGTCCTGCCGGGCGTCGGCGCGGGGGCGGGGGCCGGGGCGGCGGCGCCGATGCCTCTGGCGCCGACGGGCGCTGCGGCCCCCGCCGACCCGCCGGCGGCAGCGGCGGCCGATCCTGCCGCCGTCGCCGCGGCGCCGACGCCCGTCGTCGGAGCAGCGGGAGGGCCTTCTATTATCCCCAAAAAATTGAAGAAGATGATTGTGCGGGGCTTCAAGAAACTGCTGCCTTGAACATTTGGTGTTTCCGGTTTCTCTCGGCGGCGCCGCGGCGCCGTCCTTTCCGAGCGAGGTGCCTCGTCAAGCCTCTGTTTTTCGTTCGTCCCGGATGATCAATGGTCGCCCACCGCCCTCCCCCTCTCTCCCATTAGCAGCAAGATAGAGACACGCATGGACATTGAAACCACACAAGAAACACCACTCTTTCACTCGCCGAAGCAAGCAAAAGAGACCTGCTGTCACGGCGCGTTGGACCCTCTGCGTGACAAGCGCGAAAGCAGCGGAGCGCGCGCGCTGCTGCAGAGAGGCGGCGGTTTGGGGCAGCGGCAGCGGGGGCCGTTGGCGCTGGGGCATCAACCCAAACAACTGATCATAGCGGTGTATCACAGCTCGTCGTGGTCGGCATACTCGTCCTCCTCCTCCTCCTCCTCCTCGTCCTCCTCCTCCTCCTCGGTCGCCCCCTCGTCCTCGTCCTCGTCCTCCTCCTCCCGCGCCGGCGCCGCCCGCGCCCGCCCGACCGCCCCCCCTGCGCCCGCCTCCTCCGCCCTGACCACCCGGATCCCCTCCTCGTGCAGGCTTCCCAGGAGCAGCCACCCGCCCAGCCCGCCCCCGCCCGCGTTCGCCGCCTCCACCGCGCTTGTCACCGCCCACACCCCTCCTCGGCCGCCCGCGTCTGCGTAGACCTCGAGCACGGCGCCCGTCTCGCCGTCCAGCCGCAAGACCGTGCCCTCGCGCCGCGCCCTCGGCCGGAGGGCCGCGGGCGCCCACGCCATCATGGCGCGCACGAGGCGCACGTGCGACCAGCGCACGGGCGGGGGCATGGGCGAAAAGATGGTGACCCAGTAGGAGCGGCCGTCCGACGCGCGCGACACGCCGTCGGGCAGGCCCGGCAGCCGCTCGGCGAACGTTTCGAGCGACCCCGCTTTCGGGCCCGACAGCCAGTACCGGCGCACGGCCGCCTGCACCGAGTCGGCCACCAGCACGGAGCGGCCGTCGTGCGCGGCGGCGACGCCGTTGGCGAACCACAGGCCGCCTGCGGGGCTCGAGGCGCCCGTGGGGTCGGCCGCCGTCGCGCCGCCGGGGCCAACCAGAGCGCGCGTCGAGCCGTTTCGCGGGTGGTGGGCGAGCAGCATGCCGCGCGGCGCGCCCTGGCACAGGGCCAGGAGGGCGGGCAGGGCGCCGTCGTAGGCGTTGTCGGCGCTAAGGCGCAGCGGGGGGATGTCGGTCGCGGACGAGAAGTAGACGACGTAGTCGTCGTCGTCGTTTCCGCCGCCGCCGCCGCCGCCGCTGCCGCCGTCCGTTTTCGCTCCCTTGCTTGTTGTTCCGTTCTTCTTGCCGCCGCCTTCAGGCGCGCCGCCCGCCGCCGCCGCCGCCGGCCCGCCAAAGACGTCCAGGCCGTCCGGGAAGAGGAGCTCGGCGCCCGGGGCCAGGGGGTCGTCCGAGTCGACGCGGTTGGCCAAAAACGTGACGCGCGGGATGGCCGCGGCGTCCTCCTCCTCCTTTCCCCTCCTCGCCGCCTTGCCGCCCCTGCCGCCCTTGCCGCCCTCGTCCTCGTCCTCGCCCTCCTCGTCCTCCCACGGGGGCAGGTCCACCCGCACCAGCCCCAGCGGCGCGTTGGCAAAGTAGGCGGCCCGCCCGTCGGGCGACAGGCCCGCGCCCGTGGTCAGCCCGGGCGTCAGGTTGGCCAGAGGCAAGGCTGGCGACAGCTCGAACGCCGGCGGGCGGCGCTGGCCGCTGCCGCCGGCGTCTCGGCGGACGGCCCGCCACAGCCTGCCCCTGCCGTCCACCATCGCGAGCCCCCTGCCGTCGCGCGTGACGGCCACCGTCTCGACCCCGCCGCGGATGGGCCCGCCCGCGAACAGCCTGGCCGACGCGCGCAGCCGGTCGGCGCCGCTTGTGTCGGCGGGCGGGCGGGGGTCGGCGGCCAGGCGCGGCGGCAGCGCGCCGGGCGGCGGCTCGACCATCAGCGTCTGGAAGAGGACGTCGGGCGAGCGCGCGGGCAGCGGCAGCGGGATGGGCACCCTGGCGACCTCGACGGCGGCGAAGACCAGGGCCAGGGCGAGGGCGGCCGCGTGGAAGATCGTCGCCATCCTGGTTTGCGGACTTGACGATTGGGCGTGTGGCAAGTGTCACTTGACGGGGCGGGTGGCAAGTGTTGGGATTTCAAACAATTTTCCCCGTCGAGATTATTGTGCTTGGGGGCGGGGTTCAAAAGTAGGATTAGTTTAGAGAGAGACAAGCAGAGGGAGGCAATCAAGCGTTTGTCTTGGGGGAGAGGGGGCAAATGACTGTTTCGCGAGCAGGGAGGGGGGAGGGTCGAGGAAGCACCAAGCTCTTGCGACAACTCTTCACACAAACAGCAACAGCCTCTCCTCGATCCATTCACTGCGCTAGATCCACCATTGCGTCTGCCGACTGCACGCCGCGCTCCCTTTACGAAATCATCAGGCAAAGGCGATCCAAAAGAGACGAAGAGGTGCCCTCGTCTCCTCCCCTCTTCTTCTGATTCTCCGCGGTCCCTCTGCCCGCGCATTGCTGGTGCACCCGGTGACGGAGCAATCCGCCGTCGGCCTCTCTCGACCGCGCGTTTTCCCGCGCGGGTGGGGCATCGGGATCTGCAGGGGAGACGCAGAGTTGGATCACAAACAACAAAAATGCTCGCCGGACGCGCTGCGCTCTGCAGCAGCACCAGCAGCAGCAGCAGCAGCCCCGCAGCAGCAGCCCGACCGCAGCAGGTGTCCTTGCACTGCTCCAGCAGCGTGGGCGCCAGCACCAGCGGCCGCGCGAGCGCCGCCCTACCCCGGCTGCCGGCGCGCCGGCGGCTGCCGGTCGTCGCGGCGGCGGCGGCGGCGGCGGCGGCGGGACGAGACGCCCGGGCCTTGGTGCCGTCTTCGCCCCTCGGGCTCCACCGCCGCCTGCGCTCGCCCGGATCGTCGCCCCTGGTCGCGCGCGCCGAGTCCGGCGGTGGCGGCGGCGGCGCGGGCGGCGGGGACGACGACCCGAGCAAAAACCCTCCGCCGCCGGGCGACGCCGGCAAGAAGAAGAAGAAGCGGCGCCCCGCGCCCGGCGGCGGCGGCGGCGCGGCGCCGGGCGCCCCCGGCGGCAGCGGCGAGCCCGCGGCCAACCTCAACGAGGACCTGCAGGCCTTCCTGAAGCGGCAGGCGGCGGCGGGCCCCGCCCAGACCGGCAAGGACGGCGGCAGCGGGTTCCTCGGCCTCGGCAACCTGTTTGGCACGGGCGGCGGCGGCGCCAGCGCCAGCGCGGACGGCGGCGGCGGCGGCGGCGGCGGCATCGGCGGCCCTCGCGGCCCCGGAAAGGGCGCCAGCGGCAGCGGCGGCGGCTGGAACTGGGGCGACGAGGGTCCGCCCGGCGAGGACGGCGACGTGCCCGAGGGCCCGCCCCAGACCGTCGCGCAGTCGCTGCTCGGCGCCGTGCGCCTCGCCTGGGTGTTTGCGACCAACGCCGCGCTCTTCCTCGCCGTGTCCTCCTGGCTGCACCGCTCGCTCGAGTGGTGCTGCCAGGTCGAGCTGCTGCTGCTGGTCGGCGCGCCGCGGCAGGCGTGGGAGAAGGTCGCCTCGGTCTTCTTCGACGCCCTCGAGGAGGTGCAGTACCGCCTCCTCGGGTGGAACGTGCCCCAGCCGGGCGGCAAGATTCCGGCATACCAGATGGTCCGCGCCTTCTACCCCCCTGAGCACGCCTACTCATTCGAGGGCTCGGCGATCCGCCAAAAGGGCGCGTCCCCGCAGGAGGTGGCCCTGCTGCGCAACGCCGACGCCGCGCGGTGGTGGGAGCGGCAGGGCGGCTACCCGGGCGACGTGGACCAGGCGAAGGTGCAGGCCGTGCGCGACAAGTACGACCCCCGCGGCGCCGACCGCCGGGCGTTCGACGCGGCGCGGCGCGCGGGCAAGGAGCGCGAGTACTGGGCGGAGCCGGGGCGGCGCGCGTGGCTGGAGGAGTGGACGGGGTCGGCGGAGCCGCCGGCGGCGGGCAAGGGGGCGCGCGCGGCGACGGCCTGAGGAGTT
>Ga0209491_10009345_pt1 | contig 12071 bp, 10 predicted proteins | sample BON02_FD_187213 | JGI IMG/M metagenome (GOLD analysis project Ga0209491, IMG submission 187213) | Freshwater microbial communities from Lake Bonney liftoff mats and glacier meltwater in Antarctica - BON-02 (SPAdes) (version 2) | ecosystem: Environmental > Aquatic > Freshwater > Ice > Glacier... | reverse complement strand
CCGTTTCGCGATGGGTGGGACTGGATGACGGGGCTGTTCGATGCCCGCGGGCAGAATGAGGATCTCAAGTCCGAGAACGCCGGGCTCAAGGCACGCGCGCTGGCGCTGTCGGACCAGTCCGCAGAGATCATCCGGTTGAAGGCGCTCTTGCGCATCAAAGAAGTGGTGCCAGGTGGCTACACGCCCGTGGACGCATCGGTCATCGGGCGTTCACCCACCAACTGGTACGCGCGCGCCACCCTCGACGCGGGCACGTCGGATGGTGTGGTCGTCAACAGCCCCGTGGTGGCTGGCGCCGCACCGGGGTCGGGCCTTGTGGGCCTCATCACCGAGGCCTCCGCGCTTTCATCCACCGTCACCTTCATCACCGACTCGTCTATGCGCATCGGTGCGACGGCAGACGGATCGGGCGGCGCGCTGGGCGTGCTGCGTCCCACGGTCGGCGGCCAGTTGATGATGGATGGGGTGCCCCGTGAATTCCGGGTGGCGGAGGGATCCGTCGTGCGCACGGCGGGGTTCTCTGCAGGCCTCGCGCTGCCCTCGGTGTTTCCCCGGGGCATTGCCATTGGCCAAGTGGCCGGGGCGGGATCCCGATCGGTGGACACCTTCCAGACCATTCAGGTGACTCCGTACATTGACGTACGCACATTGTCGTCGGTCGCCGTGCTCAAGCCACAGTCGGCGATGGCGAAGCGGAGGGCCGCGGGCTGAGCCCCGAGCCGGTCCGCAAGCGCGCGATGCCCGCGGTGCGCGTACGCGCACCGCGTCCCCTGCCCGAGCGCGGTGTGGGCCTCGGGCGCGTGGCCATGATGGCGGTGGTCGTGGTCATTCTGCAGATCTCCGTGATGCCGTACATCACGCTGGCCGACGGCATTCCCGACGTGGTGGTGGCGCTCGTTGTGTCGGTCGCCGTGCTGCGCGGACCACTGGTGGGCGCCGTCACGGGTTTCGGGTGTGGGTTCCTTGTGGAACTGACCAGCCCGGTTGGCACGCTTGGCGTGATGGCGCTGCTGTACTTGGCGGTGGGTGCGTGGTCCGGGCGGTTCGTGGACCGACCGGAGGCGTCGACAATCGTGCTGCCGCTCGGGCTCATCGCGGGCGGCGCAGTATGTGTGCAGGTGGGATACGCCATATTCCAGTTGCTGTTGGGCACCGACGCCACCGCATCGGTCATTGCTCTTCGCATCGTCGTGCCCACCGTGGTCCTCACCGCGCTGCTGGCGCCGGTGGTGTTGCTTGTCGCGCGCCGACTGCTTGGGGCCCCGATGCGCGTGGAGCCGGGAATGCTGGGCCCGTGAGCACCACCGAGCCCCGAGCGGCGCTTCCACCGCCGGATAATCCACTCCCACCCCGCCGCCGTCGGTCGGGTCGTCCACCGCGCCCAGTTCTGCGCATGGCATCGTTCGCCGGGGTGGCAATCGTGCTGCTGACGATTCTCGTGGTGCGCCTCTGGTTCCTGCAGGTGGCCAGCAGCACCGGCTACCAGCAGCGGGCCGAGGCCAACCGACTGCGCACCGTCATCACCGAGGCGCCGCGCGGTGCCATTACTGACCGTCAGGGCGTGCCGCTCGTGACGAGCAAGGAAGTGCTGAATCTGGTGGCGCAGCCGCAGGATCTGACAGGTGCCCAGGGGCGAAAGACGCTCGTGCATCTGTCAACCGCGCTCGGGCACCCGCCGAGGTATTTCCAGGCCAAGGTGGACAAGGCGCGAAAGACCAGCCCCTTCGAGGCGGTGGTGCTCAAGGAGGACACGCCGCCCGACCTGCAAGCCTACGTCGAGGAACGACGGGCGCAGTTGCCGGGCATCGAGCTTCAGGCCGCCTACAGGCGGGCCTATCCCAGCGGCACCTTGGCCGCCCACCTGCTCGGGTACACGGGACCGATCGCCGCGGAGTCGGCCACGTCGTATCTTGATCAGGGCTACTTGGGCAACGAGATCGTGGGCCGTGCGGGCGTTGAGGCCCAGTACGAGCGGTACCTGCGGGGCATCGCCGGTCGGCAGCAGGTGGAGGTGAATGCCCATGGCGACGTCGTCGGGCGGGGCGTCATCTCGCAGTCCTCCCCGCGTCCGGGGCAGACGCTGCGCCTCTCGATCGACATCAAGGTTCAGCGGGCGCTTGAGGCGGCCTTGAAGGATGAGGTCATCGCGGCAGGCACCTCCACCGGTGCCGCCGGTGTGGCGCTGGACCCGACGACCGGCGCAGTGCTCGCGATGGCCTCGTACCCGACGTTCATGCCGAGCGTCTTCGAGTTGGGCACGCCACGTGAGGTGCAGCGCGTGCTCACGAGCCCTGGACGCCCCCTGCTCGATCGCGCAATTGGGGGTGAGTACCCGGCAGCCTCCACGTTCAAGGCGATCACCGCGTCGGCCGCGTTGGCATCCGGTCTGTACACGACCGGCGAGAAGATTGATTCCCCCGGGTCACTGATGCTGTACCGCACCCGCTTCCAAGGGTTCAAGAATAAGGCCTTCGGGACCATCACGCTGCCTAAGGCACTCGAGGTCTCGAGCGACACGTTCTTCTACACGCTGGCTGACCGCTCATATCGCAGGCCCGGCTCGCCGCTACAGGATTGGTCGCGCCGCTTCGGCCTCGGGCAGCCAACCGGGATCGACCTCACCGAGGGTGAGAGCGCCGGTCTCATCCCGGACCTGGCGTACAAGCGCCAGACGTGCGATCGCAAGGCTGACCCGATTAACTGCTCGTGGCGACCTGGTGACTCGATCAACATGTCCATCGGGCAGGGCAACGTATTGGTGACGCCGCTGCAGATGGCCGTTGCGTACTCCGCCATCGCGAACGGTGGCAAGGTGGTGACGCCGACGCTTGGCAATGCAGTGGTGGATGCCGACGGCCGTGTGCTGCGCGACCTGCTGAGCGTGCGCGCCACGCGCGACCTGGGCTTGCCGACGAAGATTCTGAATCAGGTGAAGCAGGGGCTCCTGCTGGCCGCCAATGGGAATGAGGGAACGGGGACGCCGGTGTTTGGCGGCCTGCCTCCAAGATTCCGGGTGGCGGGGAAGACCGGCACGGCCGAGAACCCGTCGAAGGTTGACCATGCCTGGTACGTGGGCTACGCACCCGCCAACAGCCCCCGGATTGCGGTGGCCGTGGTCGTGGAGCGCGGCGGGCAGGGCTCCAACTCGGCTGCCCCGGCCGTGTGCCAGACCATGTCTGCGGCGCTCGGCTTTGACGGTGGCCAGTGCGGCACAGGGGCCAAGACCAACTGATGTCCACGCTTAGGCGACGTACGGACTCGTTGGAGGCCCGAGCCCGCGCGGGCTCGGTGGGCCTCGACTGGTGGCTGCTCATCGGTACCCTCATGACCTCAGTCTTCGGCATCTACGTGATGCGTGCGGCCACCGAGTCGGATGTGCCGGGCGACCCCACATTCTTCTTCAGCCGCCAGTTGGCGTACACGCTCGTGGGGGTCGTGTGCCTGTTCTTTATGCTCCGGCTCGACCTCGACAGGCTGTCGCGCCACGTGTGGACGATCTACGCGATTGCCGTGGCGTCCGTGGGCGCCGTGCTCGTGCTGGGGGTGTCCGCGCGCGGCTCCACACGATGGATTGACCTCGGAGTCGTGCGGCTGCAACCATCCGAGTTGGCCAAGGTCGCGCTGGCGTTCGTGCTGGCGGTCGTCGTGGCGGAGCGGCTGCGGGTGATGGAGCCTGCGCGACTTACGTTGATGACCCTTGGACTGGCGATGCTGCCGGCGATCATCGTGTTCCTGCAGCCCGACTTGGGCACGTCGCTGGTGTACCTCGCGATCACACTCGGCATCCTGTGGGTGGCAGGGCAGCCCATCACACACTTCGTGCTGATCGGCGGCATTATCGTGACCCTCGTCGTGCTCGTGCTGTACCTCCTGCCCGCAATCGGGCTCAATGTGCTGCAGCCCTATCAGGTCGGTCGGCTCACGTCGTTCGTGAACGCGGGGAGCGACGGTACCCAGGCCGGATACCAGCTCGAGCAGAGCAAGGTCGCCATCGGGTCGGGAGGTGCGTTCGGGAAGGGGCCGTCGGGGGCCACGCAGACCATCAATGACTTCTTGCCCGAGCACCACACCGACTTCGTGTTCGCCGTGGTGGCCGAGATGTTCGGGTTTCTCGGCGCCGGGCTGCTCATCGGCGTCTACTTCATCATCATCTGGCGGGCCATCGTGATCATGCGATTGGCGGCCACCGAGTTCGAGCGCCTCATCGCGGCGGGTATCGCGGCCATGCTGGCGTTCGAGGTGTTCGTTAACATCGGGATGAACGTGGGAATCATGCCGATCACGGGTATTCCGTTGCCATTCATGTCGTACGGGGGGAGCCACACAGTGACGAATCTGGTCGCCGTCGGCCTGCTCTTGTGCATCGGTATGCGCGGTCGCGCCGCAGCCGCTGTTGGGGCCACCTGACCGTGGGGGCCATTTCCTCGCTCGCCAAGCGGGTCAACCGCCTCGCGAAAGACACCCGCGATGAGCATGAGCAGTCGCTCGCGGGCGGCGTGATTTCGGTCATGCCCTCGAACGCTGCACTGGCCCAGCGCCTGTCCGGGCTTCTGGGTGTGCCGATTGGCGAGCGCTCGTCGGCAGATCTCCTCATAATTCCGCTGGGAGTGGAGGATGACGCGCGTTCGGCGGCCCTTGAGGTTGCCGCCCGGAGCCGCCAGGACCAGCGTTCACTGATCGTGGTTGTGTGCTCCGATCAAGAGCGCAGGCACCGCGAGCGCGAACTGCTGGTGGTGCCCGACGTGACCATCGGCGATCTGATGTTCACATCCAATCTGGAAGATGATGCGTCGGCTGCACGTGTGCACACAGGCGTCATCAGGGCGCTGGGGCAGGGCGTGGTGCCCGCGGCGCGCCGGTATCCGGCGCTTCGCGATCCCGTGCGGCGTCACCTCGTCACGGTGGCGGCGCGTGAGTCGGCCGTCGCTGGTGCACTCAACTGGTTCGCCGGCAGCGCCGCCGCCCAGCACTCAATGGTTGTTCGCATGGGTTCCGCACAGGGGCAGCGTCTCTCCGCGAAGCGCATCCCCGAGGTGGCCGCAGCCACCGCGACGGGTCTTGCCGTGGCCTACGTGGCCCGCGGTGCATCACGTATCGTTCCCGCACCGCGTTGGATGGTGCGGGGGGCAGTCGCATGGGCGTCCACGCTCGCGCTCGCCGCCGCCGCTCGGCGCATCTCGCGCCAGATGGGCGAGGTCGAGAACATCGACGCGAAGGACGCCGTCAAGAGGTTCATCCGCGCCCGCCTTGGGCGCAAGGGGAAGATCTGATCAAGCAGATCCTGGTGTCAATTGACCGTGCTGAGACGCGCGTGGCCATCCTTCAGGATGGCCACGTGGCGGAGGTGCAGATCGAGCGCCGCGGCCAGGGCTCCGTTGTGGGCCACATCTGGAAGGGCCGCGTCGAAAGCGTGCTCGCCGGCATGGAGGCCTCCTTCATCGAGGTCGGCATCGGCAAGAACGGGTTCCTCCACGTTGACGACATCGCCGCCGTGGGCGTTCCGAAGGGCAAGCGGCTCATCGCCGACCTGCTCAAGAAGGGTGATGAGGTCATCGTGCAGGCCGTCAAGGACCCCATGGGGTCCAAGGGCGCACGGCTCACCATGCAGTTGTCGCTGGCCGGGCGGTTTCTCGTGTACGTGCCCTTTGGGGACGGCATCGGCATCTCTAAGCGCTTGGACGACGACGAGCGCCACCGCCTGCGCGACGTCTGCAAGCGGCTGCCCAGGGACGGTGGTGGGCTGATCGTGCGCACGGCCGCGGCGGGCGCCTCGGCCACCGAGTTGGCCCGTGACCTCGCGTCGCTCAACCTGTTGTGGAAGGCCATCCGTGAGCGTGCCGCCAAGGTGAACGTGCCCGCGCTGCTCTACAGCGAGGCCGACTCGTCGCTCAAGGTCATCCGCGACATCCTCAACGAGAGCGTTGACGAGGTGCTGGTTGATGACGTCACGCAGCACGAGCGCATCGTGGGCTTCCTTCGGCGCACGTCGCCCGAGTTGGCCGACCGCGTGCGTGTATGGGATGGCAAGGGGCAGTTGTTGAAGCACTTCGGTGTGGAGGACGCCATCCGGTCAACGCTCAGTCGCCGCGTGCCGCTGGCATCGGGCGGCTCGCTGGTGATTGACGACACCGAGGCCATGACGGTCATCGACGTCAACTCGGGCAAGAACGTGGGGCGTGGAAACACGCAGCTCGAGGACACCATCACCCGCACCAACCTCGAGGCGGCCGAGGAGGTCGTACGTCAACTGCGCCTGCGTGACATCGGCGGCATCATCGTCATTGACTTCATCGACATGGACGCCGCAAACAACCGCCGCGCGGTCACCAAGGCGCTCAACGACGCCCTCGCGCTTGACCGAAGCCGGACATTCGTCGTGGAGATCTCACCGCTCGGTCTGGTGCAGATGACGCGCCAGAACATCAGCGACGGTGTCCGGGAGATCATGACCCATGCCTGTCCCACCTGCGGTGGGCAGGGATTCGTGGTGAGCCCCGAGACCCACGCCATTGATGCCGAGCGCCAGATTCGCATGGCCCTCGCCGGCACCACCGAGACGGCGGTTGCGGTATCCGTACACCCTGAGGTGCTCAGGTTTCTCACGGCGGACGACAGCGCGGTGCTGTCGGACATCGAAGCGGATTTGGGCATCTCCATCACGCTCGAGGAAGATGCATCGTTGGCCCCGGGCAGCGCACGCGTTGGTGGGGGTTCGGCAGGCGACGGTGCCGGTCGCTCGCGTGCGCGGTCCCGCTCGCGTGCTGCGAAGCCCGCCAGCTAGTTCGCGGGGCCGCTCCCGCCACCCGGGTGGAGCGGCGCCAGCAACACCCCGAACACCGGGTTGACCATCAGCCCGGTCACGCCGGATGCGGTGACCTGGGTCTCCGCAGGGGTGGCCACGGGAATCGCGCGACCATCGGCCACTGCCCGGGCATCCACCCGGGCCCAGGCGGCATCCCGGCCCGGACCGAGCGCACGTCGGGCTGTGGACCGCGCCGCCTTTCGTAGGGCCGCGTTACCCGAAATGGCGGGGAACGGTGGGTTGGCGGGGGTGCCGGGTGCCGTGCGACCGAGTAGTTGTGCGTACGCGTCTGATCCATCGGGCAGGGCCTGAGTCCACACCGCCGTCGCGAGCGCCGCATGCGGCGCCGAGCGGCCGAGGCCCGAGCTGCGGGGGACTGAGCGCACGGTTGGGACGAGCCCTGAGCGCGTGAGCGCATCACGCACCGCCGGCGTGATTGCACGTTCGATGGCGGTGACGCCGGCCCAGAGGGTGACGGAGGTGCCGGTGGCGCCCGCGCGCGAGACGAGCGACCGGGCAGTGGCCACGTTCATCGCTGCCGTGGCCGGCCGGTGGCCGGGCGTTCCGGGCGGGATCATTCGGGTGGCCGGACGTGCGCCGGTGCTGATAGCCCTCGCCGCGACCTGCCGGTCGAGGGCCAGACCGATGGCACGCCGCACGTTGGCATTGGTGAATGGCGCCTGTGTGGCATCAATGGCCACATACGCCGTGGCGGACCGGGTGATGGTGTTGGCCGTCGCGCCACGCGCATAGCCGCCAGCCTTCGTCGCCGCGACGGGCACGGGCATGACCGAGTAATCGGCCTGGCCCGTGGCCACGCGCGTGGCGGCCACTTGCGGGCGGTGCCCGATGGTGATGGTGATACGTCCTGTCTTGCCGGCCGGCAGGCCAGGGCGTGCACTGAACTCTGGATTGGGCGTCAGCACGATTCGCGAATCGGGATCGAAGGCCGAGATCACGTACGGGCCGAGCCCCGGCGTGAGGTTGACGGTCTGGTCCGACGCCCGCGTGCCCTTGGGCAGGACGGAGGCGAACGGCAGCGCGAGGGCCTCGAGCAAGGTCCGATCAGGGCGCGTCAGGGTGATGACCACGGTGCGGGCATCGTCGTCGGCCGTGACGCCGGACAGCGTGCGCGTGCGCCCGGCGGTGACGGCCGGAGCACCCTGGATGGCTGAGTAGAGGCTGCTGCCCCGCGAGTCGAGCCTCAGCATGCGCTCGAGGCTCGCCTTGACGTCGCTCGCGGTGGCGGGGCGTGAGGCGGGTGGCCCAAACTGCACATCGTCTCTCAGGTGGAAGGTGAGGGTGAGGCCCCCCTTGGCAATGACCGGCATGGCATCCGCCAGATCGGGCACAAGGGTCGCGCCCCCCGTGCCGCCCACGCGCCGGTATGCGAGGAGGCCGCCCTGTGTCGCGCCCATGATCTGCCATGACAGAGTGCCGTGCGCGAGCGCAGGGTCGAGGAAGTCCGGGTTGTCGCCCGCCTCCACGCGTAACTCACCGCTACTGGCGAGGGCCGACGACCCGCCCACAAGGGCGACAAGGGCAGCAAATGCGGTGATGCGGAGGGCGTGCGTGCTCGTGATTTCCCCTTTGGTGTGGCGCCGAGCGCCGGGAGTGACTATCATGCGCGATCGCGCCCGGGTTCGGGTGCTCCGTTCGTCAGTGGAGAAGCCCGTGGCTCAGTATGCCGTGATTGCCCTCGGGGGCAAGCAGTACAGGGTGCGCGAAGGTGAGCGCATCGTCGTGGACCGCATTGCGGCGGAGCCCGGTGAGTCAATCTCGCCGAGGGTGCTCGCGACGGGCGGTGCCGATGGCATCGCCGATGGCGGTAACGTGACCGCCGAGGTCGAGGAGCACGTGCTCGGCCCGAAGATTACGGTCTTCACCTATCGCGCGAAGAAGGACAGCAAGCGCAAGATGGGTCACCGTTCGCGCCTGTCGCGGGTGCGCATTACGGGAATCGGAGACTAGAAATGGCACATAAGAAGGGTGGCGGCTCCAGCCGCAATGGTCGCGATTCGAACTCCCAGCGCCTTGGCGTGAAGGTGTTCGCGGGTCAGATCATCCCGGCTGGTTCGATCATCGTCCGCCAGCGCGGCACGGTGTTCAGGCCCGCCAACGGAACAGGCATTGGCCGCGATCACACGATCTTCGCGACGGTGTCGGGTCGTGTGGAGTTCGTCAACGGCCACAAGGGTCGTCACGTGTCCGTCTACCCAGTGGACGCCCTGGCGTCCTGAGCCGGGGCCAGGCCGTCTGAGGTCCCACACCATGTACTTCACCGACCGGGCTCAGATCCACGTCCAGGCGGGCCGCGGGGGCCATGGGTGCCTCTCATTTCGCCGCGAGGCGCATTCGCCGAAGGGTGGCCCCGATGGGGGCAACGGCGGACGCGGTGGCGATGTCGTGCTCGTGGCCGATCCGCAGGTCACTGATCTGAGTTGGTTCCGCCACGCCGTGCACCACAAGGCAAATGCGGGCGGAGACGGTGAGGGTCGAAACAGACACGGCCGTAATGGCGGCGAACTCGATGTCCACGTGCCGCCGGGTACCCGTGTGCTGCGTGACGGTGAGCCCCTTGCCACGCTCACCGAGCCGGGCGATCGTGTGTCGGTGGCACGTGGCGGCGGTGGTGGTGTGGGCAACCGCGCATTCCGATCGTCCACGCACCGTGCACCCCGCATCACGATTCCAGGCGAGGACGGCGAGGGCGTCTGGCTGAATCTGGAGATGCGGCTGCCTGTGGCCGTGGCCATTGTTGGGCTGCCGAATACCGGTAAGACCGCGTTGCTGAATGCCCTCACGGGCGCGGGCGCCATTGTGGCGCCGTATCCGCACACCACGAAGGAGCCGGCCCTCGGCCCCCTCGAGGGTGAGTACGGTGAGTCGTATCTGGTGGCCGACCTGCCGGGTTTCGCTGCGGACGGGAGTGAGCGCAACGGCGGGTCGTTGGTGCAACTGGAACGGGCGCAGGTCATCCTGCACTGCATTGATGCGACGGATCCCCGTCCGGCCGCCGAGCAGCTTGCGATCGTGTCTGTGGGTATCAATCCCTTCGCATCGAACAGCGCCCGACAGGTGGTGGTTGCGACCAAGTGCGATCTGGCCCCGGCACCGCCGGAGGCCGAGTTCGCGATATCCACCGAGACGGGGGAGGGAATCGCAGCCCTCCGAAGCGCCGTGCTGGAGTGGATCGCGTGAGCGACATCATCGTCATCAAGATTGGCTCGTCCACGCTGGTGGATGCCGATGGGCGCCTGCGTGACAACGTTCTGCGTGCGCGGGTTGCCGAGGTGGCGGCGCTTCGGGCCCGCGGCCTGCACCCGGTGCTGGTCTCGAGCGGGGCCATCGCCTGCGGGCTGGGCGTAATGGGCATCGCATCCCGACCGGCTGCACTTCCCGACCTGCAGGCCGTGTCAGCCGTGGGACAGGGTGCCCTCTTCGCGCGCTACAGCGATGCCTTTGCCGCACATGCGCAGGTCCCGGCGCAAGTGCTGCTCACCTCCGCTGATCTTGAGCAGCGCACGTCGTACATCAATGCGCGCAACACGCTGGAACGGTTGATGCAGTTTGGCGTGGTACCGGTGATCAACGAGAACGACACCACCGCCACGGACGAGCTGACCTTTGGCGACAACGACGTTCTAGCGGCCCAGGTGGCCATTCTGCTTCGGGCGCGCCTCTTGCTGATGCTCACCGATCGCGACGGCCTGTATGGGCCGGGCACGAGCGGCCCGGAACTGATTCACGAGGTGCCAGCGGGCACGCGCCCGGAGGACGTCGCGCTTGCGATGTTGCCCGGCTCGGGTATCGGCACGGGCGGCATCGCCAGCAAGGTCGCAGCGGCCAGCATCGCCACCGGGTGCGGCGTGATGTGCGTCATCGCGAGCGGGCGCGATGACGGCGTGATCACGTCCGCGGTTGGTGGCGAGCCCGTGGGCACGCGGTTTCCGGCATCGAGCGCCGACGAAGGATCGTTCAAGATGTGGATTCGCCATGCGAAGCCCAGCATGGGCAGCATCACGATTGACGCCGGGGCGGTGCGTGCGCTCCTCGAGAAGGGGACATCACTGCTGCCGGTGGGGGTCACCGACTGCGATGGTGGATTTCGCTCGGGCGACGCCGTCATGGTGTTGGGTCCGGATGGTCGAGAGGTGGGGAAGGGCATCACCGAGTTGTCCCACGACGAAGTGCGCAAGGTGCTGGGCATGCGGTCCGATGCTGCCCGCGAGATACTGCCGGGGACGTCCTCCGAGATCATCCATCGCGACCGCCTTGCGGTAACCGGTTCCGAGGGGGCGGTGCGCTAGCGTGACAAGGCGATGAGCCACTCCCCGACCACTCTGACCGAGCGTCTGGATGTCGCCCGCGCGGCGGGTCGTGTGCTGGCTCACATGTCGCCTGGCGCGAAGGCAGAGGCCCTTGAGGCCGTGGCGATGGCACTGATCGCCCGATCTCGGGAGATCATCGCCGAGAATGCCGATGACGTGCAGGCCGCGCGTAAAGCGGATGCACCGGCGGCCATGATTGATCGCCTGCTGCTGGACGACGTGCGGCTGGAGGGCATGGCCGATGCCATTCGTGTCGTTGCCGCACTGCCTGATCCGGTGGGAGTCGTGGAGTCGGGCTGGCGCGTGCCCAACGGCCTCGAGATTCTGGCCACACGCGTGCCCCTGGGCGTGATCGGTGTCATCTATGAGGGGCGCCCGAACGTCACCACCGACGCCGCCGCGCTGGCGATCAAGAGCGGAAATGCCATCGTGCTGCGCGGCAGCCGCATTGCGGAGCGGTCCAACGTGATCCTTGGCGAGGTGGTGGCCAACGCACTGGCCGGGGCAGGCGTGCCCACCGGGGCCGTGACGATGCTGGGCACCGATCGCGACGAGATGCTCGAGATGATCCGTGCAGAGGGCCGCATTGATCTGGTCATCCCGCGGGGTGGCGAGGAGTTGAAGGCGTACCTCACCGAGAATGCTCGCGTGCCGGTGATCTACGCCGCATCCGGTAACTGCCACGTGTACGTGGACGAGAGCGCCGATCTGGATGATGCGTTGGCCATAATCGTGAATGCCAAGACCCAGCGCCCGGGCGTATGTAACGCCGCCGAGACACTGTTGGTGCACCGCGCCGTGGCCGCCGAGTTCTTGCCGCGGGCCGCCGCCGCCCTGTCCCACGAGGGCGTGGAGATCCGTGCCAGTGACGCGGCGAAGGCGGCCATGGGTGATGCTGGCGCAAACGCGCGCCTGGCCACCGATGAGGACTTCGCAAC
>Ga0209491_10009344_pt1 | contig 12072 bp, 2 predicted proteins | sample BON02_FD_187213 | JGI IMG/M metagenome (GOLD analysis project Ga0209491, IMG submission 187213) | Freshwater microbial communities from Lake Bonney liftoff mats and glacier meltwater in Antarctica - BON-02 (SPAdes) (version 2) | ecosystem: Environmental > Aquatic > Freshwater > Ice > Glacier... | reverse complement strand
CAAAGACCATCTTATCTTCTTACTCCCCTCGAGCACAATCCTCAAGTAATGTACTGCCTGACCATGCTTCCGTTCACGTTCTAATAGACTAATCCCTCTTCCCATCACCGCGCTCAAGAGTCTGAACAATGGTCTAGGTAAATCATGCAGGCCACGATAAGTAGAAGGAGGCTCCAGCCGCCGGACACCCATCCCCCCTCCTCCACCATCACCACCACCGCTGTGAGAAGCCTTGTCTTCTTCTTCTGAAGAAGAGAGGGAGGAGAGTTGATTCAAATTGTTGGGTTTCTGTTGTTGCTGCTGCTGCTGCTGCTGTTGCGGAGGGAGGGGTAGGAAGAGATCCGAGACGGCGTGGAGGCATGCATAGGCTGTCACTGAGTCTCCTGCTGCTACTGCTTGTTCAAATGCGTCGACTATTGATAAAGAAGCGTCGAAGAGCTGAGCGTAGGAAGGAGGGATGGAGGGAGGACCGAGGGGATGGAAAGAGGCTGGCGAGAGTGATGCTGAGGGCGGCTGCTGCTGCTGCTGCTGCTGCTGCTGCTGCTGCTGCTGCTGCTGCTGCTGCTGCTGCTGCTGCTGCTGCTGCCGCCGCTCCCCTTCGCCTCCTCCCTCCTCGTCGTCATCGTCATCGTCACTAAGCTCAATAATCTGCGAAGACGATGACGACGACGACGATGACGCAGCTACAGCAGTCGTCGGCAAAGCCCTTCCTCCTCCACCCCCTCCCTCCCTACCAACAAACCGCAACCCCCCCAAGTCATTCCACAACAGCACCACCGCATCCTCAGCATCATACCCATTTGTAATAAAAAACGAAGCAAACACCAGCTGCAGCAACTTAGCCAATCCCGGCTCCACACACACAAGTCGAAAAACCTGCTGCTGCTGCTGCTGCTGTTGCCGCTGCTGCTGCTTCTTTTGTTGCTTTTGCTGCTGCTGCCCTCCTCCGTCCTTGCCCAGCCATTTGATCAGGTCTTTCCCTAGCTTTCGTCGGAGGAGGCTGGGGTTATGTTCCGTTTGACACTGAGAAATAAAGGTGTCTAATATTCTCATAGAGTCATCTCGAGTGGCATAACGACGGCCTCTACCCATAGAGGAGGAAGAGGAGGAGGTGGCATTACGACGGCCTCCACCCATAGAGGAGGAAGAGGAGGAGGAGGCAGCAGCAGCAGCAGTAGCAGCAGTAGTAGTAGTAGCAGCAGCAGAGCCGAATAAGATGAGGTTGAGTCGGACTAGCTCATCGGCCCGGATGGCGGAGAAGACGTCGTGCAAATGTGTGAGTAAAAAGGCCTCGTCTTGTGTTACATCGATCAAGGCTTGCTTTGTCAGTAGCTCTTGAAGAAGCACACGCGGTTCGTCTTGCTCATTACTACCATTGCTGCTGCTACTACCGTTGCTATTACTCCTCATCCCCTGCCACTGCTGCTGCTGCTGCTGTAGCGGAACCCGACACACAGCCCGCGCACGATGAAAGCAACGCCAAAATAGGTCGGCCGCAGCCGGTGACAAATCCTGTCTTAGGGCCTCCAACCGGGCAACGTCTTGAGGGCAACTTCTCAGAATTTCTGAGTGAGTCAGCGCCCAATCAAGAACCACGTCAAAATTACGCCGGGCCTTGGACGCAGGCCCCGCAGCATCCACGATAGCGGCAGCTTCCTCGTCCTCGTCGTCCTCCTCCTCGTCGTCATCGCCGTCCTGCTCCCATTGCGGAGGCGCCTCTCCCTCCACAACCTCGGCAGCAGCAGCACCACCACCATTACCCGTCAAACCCAAACAGCCCGTACAATTTAGGGTGCTACGAACGCCAGATCCATACCGTCCAAAGCTCGAGGCGTGGCCCACGCCCGGCACTGCATTGTGTCTGTCGTTGAATGTGCCTCGGTAAGGCGCGGTAAAAAGACGCCGCGTGGCCGGCGGAGAGTAGCCTAAGAAGCGCTGCAGCACCACCTTGGCGGCGGCCTGCTCGTCAATGAGCTTGCCCCAGGCCGGGGCAGGAGGGAGGGGAGGCAGGGAGGGAGGACCGTCGGCCGTGGTGCTGCTGCTGCTGGAGTTCCCGAAGCCGTACCCAAAGAGCGTGCTTGATTTTCTTCTTTTGCCTTGAGCCGGCAGCACCTCGATGATCTCCACCTCATCGTCGTCCTCTTCCTCCTCCTCCGCTTGGGCACTGCTTGGTGCTTTCACTGCCGCCCGCTTCATCGTCCTGTCATATCACTGGGCTGGGAGGGAGGGAGGGGAGAGGAGGTCAGATTATCATGCGTTAGCCTTTTATGTGAAGCTTCCCCCGCCTGCGCCTGCTGCTGCCACATGCACTCTTGCGAGCTCTTGTTGCGTCGTGGTCGAAGGACTATTTGTAAGCGTCAAGCGGTGCGGAAATGCACTGGAAATGGAGTGCGGTTGACGTGGAAAGCAGGAAGCAGGCATTCGTCGTTCGTCGTTCGCGCCAAAAAAAGAGGTAGGAGGTTATATATTATAGAAAAAATTACATAAAATAAATGATTAAATAAAAGAAAACAAGAGCAACGTGACATTTTAAAAATCCACAATTTTCCTTCTATAATTTCACATAATGTATGCACACCGCGCCACTCGCACTATCTCAAAATAAAGTCAAACGACTCCAAAAATACACGCTTGACATCTACTTCTCCTTTTCCCTCCTTCTCCCCCACGCCCGCCGACGGGATCCGGTCCAAATGCCCCGGCAAACAACGCTTAACTTCCCCCCACCCCTCGACCTGATCCACAAACTGCTGCACCTCGGCCCGCTTCCGCCTCGGGAAATAAAACCAGTACGGAAAGCGCGAGACGCCACCGACGAAGAAAATCGCCTTCCAGCCCGTGGCCGCCACCACGTTGGGCGAGAACTCAGGGGAGACAACCCGCCATATCGCATCTGCGCACAAGATACTCTTGCTGGGCTTGTGAAACAAAACGACTTCTTGGAAAAAGGGACGGATGTCCAGCAAGGCTGCTTCGACAACGGGGGCAGTGGCACGTTGAAAGGGCAAGGGTACGACGGCGCTGGCAGAGGTGGTAGAGGAGGAAGGGCCGAGGAGGAGGGGCAGGTCGTCCTTGGTTGGGGAGACGTTCAGGATTTGCGCAGAAGGAACGGCTTTGCGCCACCCGTCAAGGAAGAGGGTGTGATCGACGGCGTTGCTCTATGTGTGTGTGAGTGTGTGTGTGAGGAAAGGAGAGAGAGAGTGAAGAGGTGATATAAAATTGAGGCCAGTGTCAAAGAATGGCACATTGAGTTTTACGAATTGGACATATCACACTTTCTTCCATACCTGCATGATGATGTGCGTTGGCAAGCCGCCGGCTGCTGCTTTGACCATGTCAAGGCACTCAGGGGTCGCAGCAATCGGCGAGTAGATGACGACCGAGGTGCCTGATTTGAAGACGCTCATCCTTTGGTAGAATAAATAAGACATAGAGTTAGCAAACGGGATGTGATAGCCGCCAGTGAGGCGGAGAGTGAGAGGAACAGAGACGCAGCTCGAACCCACCTGCTCTTGATGTTGGTGGTCGTCATGAAGGGCTGCTCGAATGTCCAGAGTTTATGGTGCTCGTCACTGAAGACCAGGGACGTGGGGCGCACCAACGGGGGGAAGAGCAAGGAAAATGTTTGCCGCGCAGTTGTCGAAACACTGTCTGTCGTGGTGGCCATTCTAGTGGTAGACGCGATGCCGCGTGATGATGGGACAGCATGACGAAGGAAGGCAAGCACGGACGTGGCTACGAACGACAGCAGCAGCAGTAAAAGGAAGCGCAGGTGGAGCTGCTGCGGCTCTAATCTTCTTCTTTTTGCCATCTTCCTTGCCTGTCTGAATAGTTGTGTGTAAGCGCAGTGAGTAATAGGCATTAAATGCGTCAGGAAGCAAAGACTGGGTCGGGTCAACTCGGAAATCCGAGACGACCAACAGTTTTCTTCTTTCTGCGTGCGGGAGTGGGAGGTTTCCCACGCAAAGAGCAGGATTACTTCCTATTTCACACTGTACTGTTCTATTTTATTTGCTTTTGTTTTCTGTTCTCACTCCCTTTCTATACACAAGCTACCGATTTCAATTTTGTGTCGTCGTCATTCAGACATTCGCCGTGACCCACCGGGCCAAGAGTCCCTTCACCAAACGGACCTGCTCCTCATCCGCAAACCAGAACTTGAGCGGCGTCGCCGTTGTCCCCACTCCACCCTCTTCCCCAAGCCGCAATTCAATCAAATGCCACCACCACACCCCACCTTCCGCCGCCGCCGTCGTCTCGTACTTGGCCAGCCCCCTATGAACAGTCACCCCATCCTCTGACGACGACGAGGCTTCCACCCGTACATGCCGCCACTGCAACGTGCTCGCAGCCGACGACAACTGGATATGAAGCACCACGCTCTCCGTGCCATGCGACCCCGACAACACAAACACTGCATCGTCCTCCGCCAACACCAACGTTACAGGCACAATATGCGTCGACTCCCTCCCCGTACTGCTACTACCACTGCTCCCACCCACACCCCCTCCCCCTCCACCACCTCCTCCCGCACCCGTCATCCGCGCAAGCCACCCTCCCCCTCCACCTCCTCCTCCTCCTCCTCCTGTACTACTCTCCCCCAACAGCCCACCCCCCCAACCAAACGACGACGCGGAGCTCCCTCGCCTTTGCTCCATATATCCGTGCACCTCCCCCACCAACCCTCCCTTCCCAAACTTTAACCGACACGACTGCCGATAAAACGCTTCCCTATGCAAGCCACACGCCGCGCCTACTCCTCCAGGACCATAGTCCAACCTCTCCTTCCCTTCCTCCATCCCTCGATTCACCCCTGTGGTACTGATGAGTCTTTCCGAGGTCCACCACACCACACCCATCGCTCCACTTATAGGCATCGCAACCGCCTTAAACAACCCACGACCCACCCCCGCCAGCAAGCCCACACTGCTGCTGCTGCTGCTGTCCGCTTCGGCACCAGCAGCAGAGTGTACTGGTGTAGCACCAGATGAGGGCAACCGCCCTCCCTCCTTCCCTGCCTTACCACCACCACCCGCACTAGCCTCAATACTCCCCCGACGATGAGTCTGATGATGATGATGCTGCTGATACTGCATCGCCAATTGATACCTCCCTTCCTTCCCCCCACTCCCACCATTCAGATTCCGCCGTACCGACGAGCTAATCCCCGATAGGCTCGAAAGTGTCCCTCCTACCACGTGCCTGGTCAGCGATAACAACCCCCTCCCTGCTCCAGTCAATGACCCACTACTTGACAGCACCACCAAGTCTTTCAACCCACTTACTACTCTCGAAACCAATACCGCAGGACTCCCCAATATCTCCAAGGAGCCAAGCAAAGCCGGTGACCTTAAAATAGCATCAGCAACATAATTAGCCAGTAGCCCCTTAGTGAATGCTTGGAGGGTCGACGAAACGTCCGCCAATCGCACCTCTTCAAAAAACAAAGGTGAGCCATCTAACCCTAAGAAAACTTCGGAGCCAGGCACAAACACACGAGCGTCCAGTAAGACAGATAAGGGGCTGAGGCGGACGGAACGGAAGAAGAGGCGGGGGATGACATCGCTTCCACCCACAGCAGCAGGAGCAGGAGGAGGAGGACGGGAGAGACCTGGCACGTCTAGCACACCCTCATCATCTCCAGCTGCTGCTGTTGCTGCTGCAGCCAAAGTCAAATCATCCTGCAGCAAATGAATAGTCTGAAGGAGCGCGCCGTCGACCGCTACCCGTAGCTTGGAACAAACCACAGACAGAGTCTCGACATACGATAATGGCCTTCCCTCCCCCAACAAAAGAGGACTCAACACCCCTTCCGTATAACAAAAATCCAACGCATGTTGCACCTGCTGCTGCTGCCCTTGCTGCTGCTGCTGCTGCTGTTGCTTGAGGAAAGAGAGCACCACAGGGAACTCGGCCTCGCTTACTAGATGGTCGACTTGCATGTCCCCCAAGCTCACTTCTAGTGTCCGATGTCCTTTCACCAACCCTCTCTCCCTCCCTCCCTCGCCTGCCAAAGACGACGACGAGCAATAGTACCGGCCCTGCAGCTCCGCGATCCGGACAAACAACAAGGCAGGCAAAATCAGCCTCCCCTTCTTCTTGTCATGTTCCGCTCGCCCCCTACTCTTGTCACTGCTGCTGCTGCTGCTGCTGCTGGACGACGACGCTCCCTCCATCAATGCCTCATCCTCCAGCAGCTGCACCTCTAACATACGTACCCCTACGCTGATGGCCAACGGCTCTTGCTGCTTCCCAGGGCTGGAGGGAGGGAGGGCTCGAAGATTGCTGCTGCTGCTGGTGCTGGTGGTGCTGGTGGTGCTGGTGGTGCTGGTGGTGCTAATGCGTTGGTGCGGCAGACCATCCTCAATAATGAGGCAACACATACCGGCGGCGTGAGAAGAACTAACAGTCAATGCCGCCTTGGACGAACGTCGGACGGCACGCAGCAGCTCCTGGGCATATCCCTCAATCTCTTCCTCCGCTTCTTCCTCCCTGTTACTGCTGCTGCTGCTGCTCAAAGCACCCTCTTCCTCGGCAATAGGAGGCGAAGGAGAAGAAGGAGAAGAAGAGGAAGCAAACTCCATTGTAAGTGCACGTTGCCCGTCATCGCTGTCTTCCCCCATACGAAGGAGAGAGGACCACTTCGACACCAATACACTGACCTTCCCCCCCACCCCCTCCTCCTCCCCTTCCTCCACCCTCCCACCGCCCTCCGTCGTTGACAGTGCAGCCCGCACCCGATACTGAAAGGAGGGCATGCTTTTAATAGGAAAGGTACTCCTCCGATACGCCGCTCCAGCCATCCCTCCCTCAGCCTCTGTCGTCTCTCCTGCTCCCGCACTAGCTTCGGCGGCCCCAGCAGCACTGGAGGAGGAATGAGCGGAGGAAGAGGAGAAAGAAGAGGGAGGGAGGGAGGGTAGGGTGGCGATGGATGATAGACGCAAGGACGGTCGAAGCGGGTCCCACTCTACACGTGCTCCAGCTAGGAGGCAGATGGTGTGCTGTACTGACATTGGCATAGATCCATCCTCATCCTCCCCTCCTTCCCTTCTCTCCTCCCCTCCCTCCCGCACGACACTTAGCTTCGCCTTCCGCTTTGGCGACCGCTCCTTCTGCTGCTTCTGCTGCTGCTGCTGCTGCTGCTGCTGCTGCTGCTGCTGTCGCTCCAAACCCAAATGCACGTCATAGAGACAGGAACGATTCAGGAGGATGAGAGGGGTGTTTGGCTCAATGTTGACCAATAGGTGATGCGTGCCCTGGTGGAACTCTAAGGAAATTCTGATTGCCATTACGTCCTTTCCATTCAGCCCCAAAAGGCCTGCTCCGGGCCGAGGACAGGTGAGGTGGACCTCCCTCGCGTCCTCGTCCTGGATGGAGAGTTCCAGGGGGTGGTACTGAGAGGAGGTTTTGAAGGAGGAGGAGGAAGAAGAGAAGGAGGAGGAGGCAGCCGCTGTCACCAACGGCTGGCCCAATGAGACCATCTGAAGGCGGAAGGTCTGGCGGTACGGGACATACTTGCCTTGCCCTCCCGCCGCACCCGCCGCGCCTGTGCCAGTCAAGGACAATGTTCGTCGTCGTTCCTCCTCCTCCTCCTCGGAATCCTCCCCTTCCTCCCCGATCCGCGAGGGCCGGCGTGCGGCCCGGCACCAGACGCGCTTGAACGCAGCGGAGGAGGAAGAGGAGGTGGAGAGGGTGCGTGTCCGGCTGGGTGATAACGATAACGAGGAGGAGGAAGTGGAGGAAGAGACATCAATACTAGCACTCGCTCGCTTGGTAGTAGAACTCTCCAGCACGTCACTAGTGCTGCTTCCGCTGATGTCAGCGAGAGGTGGCACCATCTCGGCGTTGCTGCTCCTGGGCACATTGACCGGCGAGCCCGTCTGTGGAGAGATCCACCCAGCATCATCCTCCAAGGGCGGGACATCCTCACTCCGCCGCAACAACAACACTTGCCACGCCTTCCCTCCACTGCTGCTGCTACTGCTGCTGCTGCTGCTGCTGCTGCTGCTGCTGCTCGTTGGAGTGGTGTAAAACCCTCCCTGAGGGTAACACACGGCCAACGCCGCGCGCAACGGCAGCTTTACCGAGCTCTGCAGCACTAACCGCGGACGGACCACCAAACGATGCGTCATCAAGCCTGCTGCTGCTCCTGCTGTTGCTGCTGCTGTTCCCTCCATTCCTCCTCCTCCCCCTCCCCCTCCGACGGCTGGCAGCAAGGACTGGCACACAAACCGAAGGGTCAAGGGCAACCAACTATGCTCCTGCATTGGGATGAAGACAGCCATCTCCGCACTGCTGCTGCTACTGCTGCTGCTGCTGCTGCTGCTACTGCTGCTCGCAAGAGAGGCCACCAGCATATCCAACCCAACAGGCTTACTCCACGATTGCTCCGCCCAGGGTGCCTGCCGCTGTGCTTCCCTTATCTTCATCTCACCCGTCTCCTCCTCCCGGATCGCGCTCAACCCCAAGGCAAACACCGGCACCGCTGCCTTGCTGCTGCTGCTGCTGCTGCTGCTGCTGCTTGCAGGCCACGACCACACATCCAATGCGCCCTCCCTCCCACCCTCCGGCAAGACCTGCAAGCCCACCTCAATGAACCCCCTAAATTCCGCTGCTGCAGACGCAACATCTTTCTTTCCAGCAGCCCCCCCTCCCACCGTCACCATCGCACTGCTGCTGCTGCTGCTACTAGTAGTAGTAGTAGCAGCAGTAGCAGCAACGACATGACGAGGCGTCAACGCGACAAATGACAGAGGAAAAGGGCAATGATTCACCACCGTCCACGCCGGCAGCACGTGCAGCAGCAACGACGGCCCCAACGCAGCAGGTCGACGAATAGCATACGGAAGCAGACCTTGTCCTAAGAATCCCCCACCCTCTCTCCTTCCTCCTTCGGTCTCTCCCCCCCCTCCTCCTGAGGAAGAGGAAGAGAAAGGGTTGAGTAGAGGTTTAGGCGCCTCGTCCAAAGCAGCAGCAGCGTCAAAATGCCCCATATCTCCACTTCGAATCCAGGCCAACAAATTATGACTGGGGACAAAGAAACCAGTCTGCCCTGCCCTGTTACTGCTGCTGCTGCTGCTGCTGCTGCTGCTGCTGCTGCTGCTGCTGCTGCTGCTGCTGCTGTTGCTGCCTGGGCGGAGGCTCAACGCTAGGCCATGCCGCGGGTCAGCTGTAGTAAGGGCTACTGCTCCTCCGACACCTGCAAGCAGGGGAGACCACGCATTGTTGTCATTCCCCCGCTCGTTCACCGAAGAGAAATCGACAGACTTAGTAGAAGGAGTTTTGGGCCCACCCGCCGCCGCTGCCGCTGCTGCTGCTGCTGCTGCTGCTGCTGCTGCTGCTGATTTCTCTTGCGGAGTATCAGCAGTAGCAGGAGTGGAGGGAACACCACTCAGTTGCTCTTGCAGACGCTTGTAGGAAAGCCGCTGGATCTTTTCTTGAATCGCACGCTTAGCCGCGTCCACATCCCGAGCGCTGCTCCCCAATCCACTGCTGCTGCTGCTGCTGCTGCTGACGCCGAGGCTCATGCTGAGGCTGCCTCCGCGGCCAGTGCCTGGACTAGACAAAGGCAAAGGTTCAGCCCCCTCCCTTCTACTGCTGCTGCTGCTGCTGATCCCTCCACCTGCTCCTCCGCGTGTCGGCGACAACGTAGCAGCACCAGCAGAGGGGAAGAAGGCAGAACCCGAGGCATTCATCAAGGAAGAAGAGGATGAAGACGGGGAGGAGGACACGTAGGATGGGTCAAGATGCTTCCAGGGTAAGACACGATAATCCAGAAAAGGACCCGAATTCATGATATACGCCAATGGCCAGACCTCTAACGACAGCCACCCCCACATACTCCCTCCCTCCTCCCCTCCCTCCCTCCCTCCCCCCGCCGACGATTGTGGCTGAAGCATTACACGTCGCAAATGACAAAGGAACCACACAGGAGACTCACCGGGCCGGGTAGGAGGGGCTTGCCCTAGCACAGTAGAGGTAAACTTGGGGTGCCGTGGCTGAGCAGCAGCTACGGTAGCAGCAGCAGCAGCAGCGTCAGGAATGGTGAAGGAGAAGGAAGAGGAGGAGGAACAGGTTTGTTGTGGGTACACGGACTCGGGAAGAGTCAGGATCATGGCTTGGCCGAACGCTCCTTCGTTGCTGCTGCTGCTACTAAAGGAAGAGGAGGAGGAAGAGGAAGAGGTGGAGGAGACACGTGCTTGCACCATCATGAAGTTCTGAGCCGAGGCCGCTACAGCAGCAGCAGCAGTGGAAGCACCAGTCTTGCTGCTGCTGATACTGCTGCTCCTGGCGCGAACAGGAAGAGGCTTTTCGTCCATGAACGCCTCGTCAAGCAACAAGGTCGTGCTGCGTTCACCTTCGCTCCCTGCAGCAGGACCAGCAGCAGGATGGAGCCCCGCCGGTGCTGCCTTGAGATGAACGACTGCTTCACTCCTTTTCCCCAAAGATGAGGAAGAGGAAGAGGAGGAGGAAGAGGTGAGACCGGGGGACCCCACAACGTTCCTGGGGCAAAGACGGAGGTCGAGTGGGATGGGGAGGTGGTTTCGGATCTCACAGCCACCGTGGAGGGAGATGCGTGTTTCCAACCCTTTTTTCTCTACCACCACCCATAGGAGTACTTGGCGATTAGCCGCCGAAGGCACCACTTCGTTGTTGCTCCTGCTGTTGGTGCTGTTGCTATTGCTGCGGTGATTGTAGAAGAGGAGGGCAACGTCATCATGCCTCCCTTCCCCGCTCGTCCGCAGCGACACACATTGAGCCCCCACCAGGTCCACTTCCACCGGCTCCGACCACACTGACGGGGTGTCCGTCTCTCCTTCCCTCCCTCCCTCGTCTGCCGCCGGTTTTTGGATATTGAGCGCAAACCGGAGGAGGAGGGAGGGAGGCTGTCGGGGCGCTCCCTCCGCCCATGCCCTGACGCTGTACTCTTGCGTGGAGGAGGAGCGAAGGCGAATCATTTCGTTGGTCATATGTTGGCCTAACCACAGGGAATGCTGCGTGCGATTTAGGAGTTTGTAGCGGTAGCATGATGAAGAGGAGGAAGAGGACGAGTGAGGGAGGGAGGAGGAGAGCTTTCTCTTGGGTTTGAACCCCTGTCGAAGCACTTCCACAGACTGGACGATGCGACGCGAGACATTCAATCGACAATCCCCAAGCTCTACCCCCAAGCTCGGTTGCCTCACATGTCGCACCTCTATCCCCTGCCCCTCAAACGTCAACGACGACGAGGAGGAAGAAGAAGCAGGAGGAGGAGGAAGGGATGGAGGGGTGTGTAAGACATACTCCCCCTTCCCTCCTTGATACCGCGCCACCAAACCCTCCCCTTTAAAAGCCGGCAACAGCGTCCAGCGTGACAAATCCACGATATCCACCTCTACCTTCCCCGCCTGCAGCACCCCCTCCCTCATTCCCTTCCTCCTCATCGTCCTCCCCACGGCCTGGACATCCCTCAGAGAGACCAACGCCAGCTCCTCTTCCTCTTCCTGCTCGTCCTCTTTCCCTCCCTCCCTCCCTCCGCCGGTAGCGGTGGTAGAGAGAGGATAGAGACGAAGAAGGGCGTGAGGAACTGTCAATTGTATCAGGGTCTGCACCTGGTCTGCTGGTGACAGGAAAAGCTCCAGAGAAAGTTGATCTGCCAAAGACAAGACTAAGGAACGCCACAAGCATTCAAGAGGAGGGGCTACGCCTTGCTGGTGTTGCTGCTGCTGCTGTTGCACGACTAGATTCTCGTCCCAGTAGACGTTGAGCTGCCACCGTCGTCCGCCCACCTCGTGGTCGCATGCCAACAACTGCTGCTGCTGCTGCTCTTGCTGCTGCTGCTGCTGCTGCTGCTGCTGCACTCCCTCCACATCAACAACAACAGCATCACCACCACTCCCCCAAATCTGCAACCTCACGTCCAATCGCGCCACCACCCTCAATCCTCCCCCTCCTCCCTCCCTCCCTCCTCCACCACCACCACCACCTTCCTCGCCCTCCGAAAAGACAGCCAACTCCAAAATGACCGGAACCATCAACCCTCCCTCCCTCCCTCCTCCTCCTCCTCCTCCTCCTCCTCCCCCCCCCCCCCCC
>Ga0209491_10009341_pt1 | contig 12073 bp, 13 predicted proteins | sample BON02_FD_187213 | JGI IMG/M metagenome (GOLD analysis project Ga0209491, IMG submission 187213) | Freshwater microbial communities from Lake Bonney liftoff mats and glacier meltwater in Antarctica - BON-02 (SPAdes) (version 2) | ecosystem: Environmental > Aquatic > Freshwater > Ice > Glacier... | reverse complement strand
ATATACACCACGTCACGAAAACTCCACACTAGGGTACGCCGCAAAGTCCGCGCTACTGTAGTCCGCACGCGAGCACGGGACTTATTATAACCGAGTGGTATAACCGCGCATATCTAGTAGTAGGGCCCAGCATTCCAACCGCCTTGCCCCGAGACAGACAAATGTTGCACTTGTTGCGCCGCGGACTGCAGAGCAGACTGAATGTTTGAGGGTGTGGGGTTTAACGCCACTGTCATCACGAGTCACTTGCTATGAGAGATAATTTGGTGTAAACCATGCAGCAAACTGGTGTTGTACACCACACAGGCCACCCCATGATGGCATCGCATCTTGACACAACACGCACACACCTCATCGCCATGTCCATTCAAGCATACACACACACACTTTGATGTGTGGGATCAAACATACGTACATAATCCATTCGCAACGTACTACATCGCCGTAAGAAAAGACATACACGTATATTAGATGTCATCAGAGTATATAAACAGAGGAAGGGAGTCGGAACCTGTTGACCGAAGCTGTCGAAGCCCAGGGGTTGGAATGAAGGCAGCGCCGCATGAGGGAACTGTTGTTGCTGCGCTTGCTGTGCGATATTCATGCATGTCAGCACAAATGCCCTATTAATTGTACAGTGAGCTCGCAGCGGCGAGGTGCAACACTGCCGTGCGTCACCATGGTACCTTCGTGCAATGCAAATATGGGCAACAAGATTGTGATACAACCTGTATGCCCAATACAAACCCGTTGGTTTTCAGCATCCGCAACACTCGAGGGCAACCATGTGGAGCAAGGAGGTGTATTGCCACCGTTCTCTCAAGGACTGATTTGTGCGTTGTATTACACACTACCTCCCCGTTGTAGACACACATGTTACCTGAGGGGCGCCGTAGGCCGAGCCAAAGCCAAAGGTCTGTTGCTGCTGCTGCAATTGTTGCTTCATCACCTCGTACTGGCTGATAGAGTGCTGCCCGGGCTGCGGGTCGCCAGCAGGGCTGAGTGTGTGTGTAGCTTGAGTTAGATTCATCAAATGTGTCCGTCATGTCAAATGAGTCTTCAGAGGTGACGTGAGAACTACATTGTGTACCGGCCTGCTGCATGGCGCCCTGGAAAAAAAATCTGTTTGTGCGAGGGGCTTCATTCACAAGAGCACTGTGTACTTCCGTGAACACTTGCGCATGTGAGTATATATATACATATATATGTACATGTAAATGTATATGTATGTATGTATATATATATGTACATATTTATTCACATATATATAAATATATGTAAATATAGAACAGGGCTAATTGGATGTAGATGAACCTGAGGATGGCGCGGATAAGCATCTCAGCATTATGCAACGTGGTATCACGCATAGGGAGAGGGCCCTCGTATTCAACGAGCACGTGAAGCTCCTCCTGTAGCTTGTCAGCATCCTCCTTCGTGCTGCCACGCCCGCGGATAGCAAAGTGGCAACTACATTCGTGTGCGTGTATGTGTGTGTCAGTATCAAGTATGTAGCAGGAATTAGCAAATGCAACAAATGAGATAACAAGTATATCAACACACGTACCCGGCCTCCTGCATGAGCTGCTTGAGCATCGAACCGCGGGTGCCAAGAAGCTTGCCCCTAGATTCCATCAAACCGTGACGATGAGTTCACATCCCAAGTTGTTTACACACGAATATTGACAGATCAATGCTAATACCTATCGACTTGTATTTATGTTATGTCTACGAGTTCACATGAGCGTGTATTAAAACATATTCGCACGTGTGCACATGGTATGTGTACATCATTATGTCCGTAAGGTTTCATATTCGCGTGTTCTAAAAACATATACGCACGTGAGTAGAAACATATATCTGCAACTTGCCGGATCAGTCTTGGATATGAGGAGTGATATCTCGAGACACAAACAATAACACAAATCATGCACACACCCACTGCAACATGTCATGTCGATCGAGTTATCACACGCATGTGCAAAGAGTCAGAAATATGCATGAGTCATGGACTTGAAAGCCCATCAAATGCTCAACCGATCATACGTTAAAAGACGTGCGAGTAAGTTTTGCAATACCTCCCACCCACAAACAAACCAAAAGACACACAAATCTCTTGTGCAAAGCGACCACCTTCGTGGGCATATCATCTCCCTCACATCACACACACGAAAGCAAATACTCTCCCATACACACCCTTCCTCTTCATCACCGGCGACACAAATTTGGTGGTCACGCAACCAAATTTGCCAGGGAACTACTCATCATCCATACAAAACACCACACATAGCCTTACACAACACCACACCCGACATAGCTCACAGTACACGACCATTAAAAATGGTCTGTTGTCAAATTTCCATCTTCATGATTTTTGTTACCACGATTTTCAATTTCAGGATATACACTCAGTATCATGATTTTGAGAGCCGGACCTGCTGCAGCCCATGACAGTACGCTGGGGAACAAAAACCTTGACGGCAGTTTTGCAGTGGCCGCCCATCTCCCTGTGACTTGCCAGCACACTCACTATCTGACCGTTGGCCACGGCAGTTGAGGCATACGCGGCGTCAGAAAATGAGGATAGCGATGTCGCTGCCGCCGTGTTCTGTGTGAGTTGTGACTACACGTTACTGTGTGTTTCCACGGCACACAAGTGTTCACCCACTGTGCAACGTGCAACTGAATGCACACACGACTGCATTTGCAAATGCAAACAGACTCTCACGCTCAACGTTCATGCAAATAAGTGTTTACATGTGCATACAAATAAATGCATTCATTGCATAACGACACGATTCAATATAAACACACGCAATCGTATCTGAACACACGTGAACATTAAACATACCACAAACAGACCGCGAGTGAAATTTCACAGGAAAACCAGCACGCATACATGGAAACAAATACATGCATATCAACAGACTAACGAAGCACAGAATGCGGAAGCAGTCGGAGATCAATTGCGTCAAGGTATCACCACACACGCGCGTACACACTCTATCACATACACATACCCCTGCGGCACCAGGGAAAGCAGGGAGCGAAGGAAGACCATGGCCCGAGGGCACAATAGTGCCGCCAGTCAGGACCAAACGGATGAGCTTTACAGCACGCGAGTAGCAAGAGCCCATCAGAGACTTGTCGCCCTCGTATTGCGCAAATACGTGAAGTTCCTCCAGCAAGTGGGCATGCTGCGGGTCAGCCGCCATAGTCACGGGATCTTGACTGCAAGGCTATGTATGTCAGAATGTATGGTGTCCATATACCTGCTACCAAACAAACATAATCTATACTCGCGGTCGCAGTCGCAGGGTGGCACGTCGAAGCACAAGGAAGGCAAGCGCAAGGACCGCGAGAGGTGCGCACAGTTCGACACGTGCGAGGAACAAGCCAGCGGTGCGTTTCACTTCTTCCATTTGTAAACCGTCTAACAAGCCAGCACAGATGAAGACACACGCAAGCGCGCCAACACGCTCTCTCACACACCCACTGGCATACAGATGCACACGCACACACACTTGTCACGAAGCTTGATGCTGCCGCGGCCCTTAATTTGCATACGGCAATGGCTTTCCGCCTGAAGCACACGGATCGTCTGGCCATTGGGTCCAAGTAGACGGCCCCTGCTAGTGCCACCACGGATATCGCCCTGTATTGTGTGTCGGTGTGTTTCGATGTGAGCGTGTTTCGTCAACGTGCCACTGCACAGTGTGAAGAGTCATTGATGTGTGGAGCAATAAACGGTGAAAAAAACTCACCGACTGCGACTGCCCGGTGCACTCTCCGGGGATAAAGACCTGCACACAATGTCGAAGATCATCTAGACATTCTCCACCATAAGCGCAAAAAACTTGTGCATTCACACTCCTGGAAATTTCGATCTAAAATGCACAAGTAGAGGGCGCAATTGTGGAAGAGGGTAAAGCCAGACCTTGAGCACAGCCTTCACCATGCCTGTCCCGGTCTCCTCCTCCGACTCCAGCACAGTGGTGATGCCATCTCCCTGCAGGCAGGTGGCGCAGAGAGTCAGCGCACCACGCATTCCAGCCCACCGTTGCCATCCACAGTGGAGTAATAGCAGAAAGTGGGTGTAAGCATTGCTGCATGGTGTGCGGAGCGGGGCGGAGCAAGTTTGGGGGCGACTGGTATGTAGCAGACCTCGTGAAGTTTCCAGTTCGCATTCACTTTCAATGCTTCACTGCCAGCGGTGACGCGCTCGATCTCGGCAACAAGGAGGCGGTCACTATGCGGGAATCGAGCATCGCCCTCGAGCGTCTTGTGCTTCTCGTGCTCGGCCAGCAGCTCGTTCAGATACTGCTCGTTAGACATGCCGGGAGGCTTATGCTGGGACACGTCTTCGACGCCCTCTAGCCGCGCACGCTTCTCTCCAACTCCTGCTCACGCACGCAACATCACCGCGGGCACCCCTGAACACATATCGCCCTCACGCTCTGAGATCATTTGCTTGGCCCACCACCCGCATTTGCCTACTGCACCTGGACCCAAGCCACGATTGGGTCCCTGAATATCCTCGTCCGTGCGAAAAACAGTCGCCACGTGCGGATTTTCCGTGCAGGCCGGGGGCGAGTGGCCTGCCAGTGCACAACAGGCGGGAGCATCCATGTGCAGCGGGCAAGGTGCACTACCTTCGGAACCCGGCGCCGATGGAGAAGCTGGTCCAATTGTGGTCATTCCCGACTCAGACGCGACTGCTCTTCCTCGCGCGCACACCAGAACTAAACCTATGCTAAACCTTTCCCGCGTAATTTCAAGTTCGCCCCGTCGGCTGGAGTATCATGTCGCAGTCGCAGGGTGGCACATCGAGGCGCAAGGAAGGCAAGCGCAAGGACCGCGAGTTGTGCACCCAGTTCGACACGTGGGAAGAAAAAGCCAAGGGTGTGTCTTCCTTTCTAGCTAGCTTTGCCCATTTTTGTCCATGAAAATGGACCATTTTGCAACTCTGTTGCAAAGCTCGTGCCGCAGTGCTCGCCAGCCGTGCGCCGCCCCTGCCAATCCTTTCCATAACCTGTGCAGCGACCGTTGCGGACGCCATGAAGACCGATCAGGCTGGGCAGGTCGCGTTTGAGACCATGTGCAAAGACCTGGGACAAATCCAGGACGAACAGAATACCGGCAACGCGAGTGGCTCTGCCGCTGCTGTGCGTAATGCCAACGCTGTGGTACGGGTGGCGCAGATTGGCGCAAAAAGGAGCAAGAACATTGCGCAGGGGGGCAGCGCCTGTACTGTCAAGGATTTTATGAAGCACCTGCAGAACAAATTCCCTGGACCTGCCGACGGAGACGACGACACCCCCTGCTTGGACTGGCAAAAGAACGCCAAGGTAATGTTTGCCCTCGCCCCTGCTCTGCGCCGCCACCAGACGGGTGATGCGCGTTTTCTGAAAAGGATTGTTGCTGCACCTGTGCGCGACGCGAACTCGGAAAGAGATCGAAACTCGACTTTCTCCCTGCACCAACGCCTTGCCTACGTGTAACAGGTGGCGGCCCAATACTTCACGACAACACCGACGGTGCAGTGTTTGGCGAACCCGCTCGGCAGGAACTTTGAGCCCAAACCGCGCAAGATCGCTGAAAAACGGCAAAGGCGCGAGGTGAGTTGCGGCCGGTGCTTGCAAGCCCCTCGCTGCCGTGCGTACGCACTTCTACCTGTCTATGTGTGGTGGCGCTTATCGATGTGGACATACTCCGCTCACATCAATTGTAATTGGGTATGTGGTGTGCAGGCGGAAGAAGTGAGACCTTTGGACAGCTCCGAGGGCACCACCAATGACTCAAAAAACACTGAGAAGCGCAAGCAGCAGCTGTCAAAGGTGAGTATCACTCGGACTGCTGTTTCACAGATTGTTCTGCGTGTTTTTTTCCTTTTGGTCGTGTTGTTTGCTGTAGTCTGGCTGTGAGCCTTGCTGTCGACCGCACTCGCTTATGTAATATCCTGGCAGGTGATTCAGAAATGGAAGGTGGGCGAGCAAGTACGGCTAGCGAAGCTCATCACACATCCGCAATCGTTCGGGTTATTTTTTCATTCTGCTGTGCATTCTAGGCGCGCGGCGGTGGAGGGCTTGGGCGCGCGGTGGCCTGCAGCTGCCGTGCGCCACCCAAAGTTCCGGATTCCAGCCGGAGTATTTTTGCATGTTATGGGGTTTTGGGGGGTTCCATAGGGTGTCCTAATCTTCGTTTTCAGGTCCTTGCATTGCGCTGGAGTCTGTGTCTCTCACACCAAAAAAAAGCCGATTTTTCAAATCGAGGTCGCATGAACGCATAAATAAATGCGTTGACCCGACCTGCGGGGTCCTCTAGGGGTGTCTAGGGGGTGTTTTATCCTATTTTTTGCGTGCATGACTGCGTAGAAGACGCCTTGAGAATGGCTTTGCGCGCCCACTGGATCGGACCATTGACCTGAGGTCCCCAAACAGGATATTGCATAATATCTTGCAAAAGAAGGTAGCGTAATGGTACAAAAAAGAATAGTGTTGTAGACAAAAAAAGGCAATGTACTAATAAGGCAGTGTAAGGTATTACATGTTTGTATCTTGCACGTTTGTCGCTCCACTCGGTCATCTTCCTGCTGGAACACGCACCTCGCATTATCATGACTTTCGCAAAGTCGCTCGGAATGATCTCGGAAATAACTGAAGTGTGGCATCTTTATCGAATCTCAGAATCGAAATTTTACGCAGCTGAGATGGTACTGCTGAGAATCCTGAATGTCCTTGTTTAATATCTGGGCTGCCGTTTGCCGATCCTGTTTTCAGATAAGAAAATTGTTTGGGTCCTGTTGTTGAAAAGGCAGGACCGGCTCTGGTACCCAGGGATAACCCGAGTGGTGCGCGGCAGCGTTGGGGCTAAAGGTCCTTCGCCGCCGCGCGCCCATTACGACATCATTCCACGCCATATCCATCTAGAAAAGTGAAAATATCTCCATCAAAAAGATGATGCAAAGGCTGACGAAAGGGGTTGCATGTGCACAGGGAAACGTGCGAGAACTTATTTGCGTGTTCATTTCTCGTCGAGAGAAACGACCTTGCCCTCACCATGGTGCGTGCGAACTTGCAAGTGTGTGTATTTAAAAATGCTTCTGCATTTTTCGACGATGCCGTGCTCACCAGAACTGCAAAATATGGATACATATAAACATACATATATGTACGTGCATGCATACACATGTACTTACAAACACTCATACATAAATTCGTTCGGACATACATGCGTGCATATATGCATGAATGCACGCGTGTATACATAAAGCCATAGATACGTACACGAATACATGCATGCATGTACATATGTATTCATTCGCACATGTTTAGTCATGACTGCAAGTATCTTACTTTAGCCCCTTTCAAATGATTGTTCTCTTGCTTGGGTGGTGATGCGTTTCGATGCGTGCTATCTGTAGGAGCAGGAATAATCGTGTGGGAGAGAGCGAGAGAGAACGACGAGAGAGAAAAGGAGAAAGGAAAAAGGAGAGAGTGCGCAAGAGAGAAAGAGAGGAGACAGTGGGAGCGAGAGACAGAGAGAGACAGAGAAAGAAAAGGCCAGAGAAAGGCGGTGATGACTACAGTGTTGTTTGTCGGCTCACACTTTTCACGAAATTGAGCATTTGTATCTAATGAGGAAGCATATTGGTTCATGGGGAGGTTAATATGAGTTGACTTAGATTGCAGGGGCTCTTTTGCAAACAGGCCCAAAAAAATAGAACTCTTTTACAGAAGAAACCTGACCAGAGAAAAAAAATTCTTATCGAAGCCACGCAACGATGTACATACATGTAAAAAGATTCGCTCATTTAATTTCGAGAAACAGGGGCCCGGAGGATGCTATATGGCACAGAAGGTGGTGCATCGTAAAGGAGAGGAAACGCACGAAACCGAAAACCTTGTGCGCGAAATTCTCAAGATGGATTGGGACACGTACGAAGGCATCCTCAAAGAGTACGAACCCCTGTTTATTCCCAAACCTTCGCCCTGCCCATCCCAGTCCGAATCTTCTTGTGATATATTTGAAAGTGGATCTTTGGATCTTTTTGTAGTTGTGCACGCGCTCAGCAGCCGAGAAGTGAGCGAATCGGTGTGACTGTGCAAGTGTTTGTGCAGACTCTTTCCAAGCGGGAGCGCCAATGCGAAGCCCTACTTCACCTTTGACCCCTCTCTTGCAGAGGAGGCAACATGAAATGCTAGCAAGACTGCTTGAAATGCACCCTGGGGGAAAATGTATCTACTAGTACGACTGCTTGGAATGAACATAGAGAGTCTGTGTAGAGTCACGAGTGCTCTTGTTGAAGTTGATAGTGGAACAGGGAGAGTTGGTGGCCACTTACTTGCAATACCACCCTTCTGAACGTTAATAGACAATAGTTACAATGAGAGCGGAGGACGCGCGGGGAAGTATGGGCGCCGCGAAAGGAGAGTATAGAGCAGGAAGTTCTTGTAAATTGAGCTTGGTCTCCAGGATACAGCGCAAGATCTGCCACTGTGCGCCACTGTCAAAGGTGCCAATGAACGAAACGTTGTGACGAGAACGTTTTTTTCCTAATCGCATTTTCTTGAGTCCAACTAACCCTTTGAAAGATGTTGTTATCCTCGTCCACACGATCGATGGCCAGGGAGTAGGCGCGGACACGAGGTAAAGGTTGTCAAGTAAGAAGAATTAAAGTGTCAAATTTGATTTCGTGTCTCTGACTTACCCGTCCCATCGGAGTCAGACGTGTCATGCACCAATAGTTCCAATCTTCATTAGGGTGAATCCCTCTACCTGTGGATGTTGAAATGATTGGGAGGTGGTTTTACATTTTGTAAATGACAAATAGAATTCGTCTTTTTCCTTTCCAAGATTCTGGTGAGACATTTTGTCTACGAGATCAACGTCTTATTTGTCGTTGACCTGTTCCAATGTAAAGAACTATCAAGCTCTTCATCACTAGTACATCAAGTGACTAAACAAACAAAAATTGCGACAGTTTTCCCCAAAAAAACAGTATGTGAAGAATATGGTCTCCCGCAGAAATTCACAGGCTGGAGATCCAATCCAAATGGATCGCGGCGGCGTCGACGTTTGGCGCCTCGCCTCCATGCGCCCAAGAATCTTTATCCCACATGTAATGAATCACGTTACATCAAGACGCATACTACTCAAGTTGTGCGTAGTAATATTCACTGGAAAGAGATGCAAATCTAAAGCCAAAAAAAAATATTGTACAAAAAATTCAATGCATCACTGCCCCCAAAACGGGATAGTAAACACTGCCCACAAAACAGTATGTTTCCTCAAGACGCCTCTAACACCAAGAGCTGGCCCGGAATATCGAGACCTTGGTCCTTCCGGGGGATAAAATGCTCGTGATAGAGCACTTTAAATCCAGACGCCGCCGCTAAGTCGGCCACGTACTTTTCCGTGTGTGCAAACCGCCCCGAAAGTTGCAACTTCCAGCCCTTCTCCAAATCCGCGTCCGACACTTTAAACTCTTGCGCCCGCAACCCATCCCCTGCACCCCCTGCCTCCACGCCCACATCGCCCTTGATGTCAACTTCCTTGGTCGTGCCGTCTGTTGCAGCCGCGACTTTATCAGCTGCAGCCTTTTCCGCAGCCTCGACCTCTGCGGTTTCGTTGCGGAATAACCGCTCGAGCGTCATTGCAAACCACCCGCCCCGCTTGAGCGCCCGTGCTGAGCTCTGAAAGACGCCCTCGAGCTCGCCTGAGTATACAAACACGTCAGCAGCCACGATGAGACCCACGGAACGAAAGAGCGTTTTGTTCTGTTTGTCCGAGTACCGCGAAAACGATTCTGTGATTTCCTCCACGAGCAGCTCGTCGTAGACCCCCCGCGCGCGCGCGTGCTCGACCATTTCCGAAGACAGATCGACACCCACGAGCGTGGTGGACATGTTTTTAAAAAGCGGCCCGCACAGTCCGGTACCGCATCCAACGTCGAGCACCGTCTTGAACGTTTTGGTCCTGCTCTTGGCTGACAACTCCGTCACGACGTCAAAGAGCTTCTGCGGGGCTGAATAATTCAGGCCCTGCACCAGCGCCTTGTCAAAAGTGGCCGCATACTCGTCGAAAAGCGACTTGATGTAGGCGTTGGAGGCAGTGGTAATTGACGGATCTGCCACCAGTGCTGACAGCGCGTGCTTGGCCTCTTCGTTGTTGGGGTTATACCGGAGCGCCATGCGGAGCTTCTGCGCCGCATATTCGGCGCATGATGCGTTTTTGCAGCGGTGCGACGGCAGCGCCGATAGTGCCGCACCTAGGAGATAATAGAGCATGGAGATCTGCGACTGTTCAACTTCCACAGGGCTCATGGGAGTGACTAGTTCGATCGCTTGCTGGTATGCGTCAATCGCACCGTCGAGGTCCTGCTGCTTGTGGCGAGCGCTGCCCAAATTGCTCAGTGCGTCGTAGTGGTTGGGGTCGAGCGCAACAGCTCGCTCGTAAGACACAATTGCCTTGGGTATGTCGTCCAGCGTGTGGTGAAGCACACCCATGTTGAAATTCGCCTCGACGTGCTTCGGGTCGGCGACCAGCGCAGCTTGGTATGCTTTGGTGCCCTCAGCGTAGAGAGTGTCGCGGTGGTCGGGGTGGTAGTGCATAGCTGAGCTGAGAGCATTTCCGAGGTTGGTCCAGCAGTCGGCGTGCTTTGGGTTGACCAGGACGGCCATGCGATAGTGTTGGATAGCCTGAGAAATCTCGCCCTGTTCAAAATAGGTGTTGCCGATGAGGTAGTTATCATCAGCGGTCTTGAGCTGCACCCCAGTCAGGTCCGGCGGGAGCATCATGTAGTAGCGATACAGCACTGCAACGACGACGGTGGCCACGGCGCCGGCGAGGTAGCGCGTGCCCGATTTCGAAAACCACGTCCGCGCGCGCTCCTTGAATGTGGTCTTTGCCGCCCTAGCTGCCTTGATTTTGCCCGCAGTGTCCTTATCCTTGCCCCCCGTCTTCTCAGACACCTTCTCCGCCATGTCCACAATATGGCAAAGGTTGCCGGCCTCCTTTCCTCTTACGTAAACGGAAATTACGCGAAAACTCTCTTGGGGGCATAGAGATTTTCGCGTAGTTTCCACTTGTTTGGATCAAGACGTCCCCCAACCTATGAATGCATACATAGACCAAACATACAGACATGTACACACATACACGCTCGTGGTAGCTGTTGCTTTGCTGTGACATGACCATGTGCAACATGATTCAATCCTAACTAATTGACGCCCCTTCCCATGTTTGATGGTCTCGGTTTCTCTCGCTCTGTGAGTTCTGTCCTCTCTTTTCCTCTCTCGTCTCGCTCTTGTTCGCGCTCTTTCATGCGTGCGCATAATTTCTCTGTCTGTCTCTCTCTTTCGTGCGCGCTCTCTGTCTTCCTCTCGTTCTCTCGCGCGCGCGCTCTCTCTCTCTCTCTCGCTCTCTCTCTCTTCCTCTCGCTCGTCCTCCCTCTCTCTCTCTCTCGCTCGCTCTCTCTCTCTCTCTCGCTCTCTCTGTTCGCGAGTATCTGTCTACCTGTCTTTGCGTCTGCGTGTTGGTCTATCTTTATATGTGCGGATGCGTGCGGTGAAAGCGTGTGCGCGCGCGCGTGTGTGTTTGTGTGGATTTGTATTTCTTCTTTTTCATAATATTCATGTGTGCTAAGCTCATATGGAGTTATCTAAGCAGGCATGACACCAGGGGCGGTTCCTCAGGCCACCTGGCTGAAGTCATGGCGCGCCTGGGGTACTTGCGCCTTTACCGTGCTGAATCGTGGGGTGCGCAGACGGCAAGCTGGGCGCCCACCCAATGAATTCATGCATGCATACTTACATACATTCATACGTGCATACAAAGATATGAGCAATACACACCCGCTCATGGTATAGCATGACTTGTTTTTACGTGCAACATGATTCATTCTTGAGTCTGTGACGCCTCTTGCCATCCCTGATACACTTGATGTCTCTCGCTCTATGGATTCCATCTTCTCTCTCTTTTCTCGTCTGGTTGCTGTCGCTTCAACTCTTGCAAGCGCACGCGATCTCTCTCTGTCTCTCTCTCTCTCTCTCGGACGGTCTCTCTTTCTCTCTTT
>Ga0209491_10009338_pt1 | contig 12073 bp, 12 predicted proteins | sample BON02_FD_187213 | JGI IMG/M metagenome (GOLD analysis project Ga0209491, IMG submission 187213) | Freshwater microbial communities from Lake Bonney liftoff mats and glacier meltwater in Antarctica - BON-02 (SPAdes) (version 2) | ecosystem: Environmental > Aquatic > Freshwater > Ice > Glacier... | reverse complement strand
TAATGGAGTTAAACGAACAACAAATTCAACGAAGACAAGCCCTTGACAAACTGAGAGCTCTTGGTATTAATCCGTATCCTGCAGACGTATATGCAAAGGATTTTAGCAGTGTTGAAATAAGTAAACAGTTTGACGATAGTCCAGAGAAATTTGAAAACATCTCTTTTGCAGGACGTATGATGCGTCGTCGTATTATGGGCAAAGCAAGTTTTGCAGAGTTACAAGACGAGCAAGGAAGCATACAAGCCTATTTTAACAGAGATGAACTTTGTACTGGTGAAGATAAAACCATGTATCTCGAAGTATTTAAAAAACTTCTTGATTTAGGTGATATCATAGGTGTGGTGGGAGATGTATTTCGCACACAGACCGGGGAATTATCTATAAAAGTAAAGCAACTGACTGTGCTCAGTAAGTCACTTACTCCACTGCCTATGCCTAGAGAGGTAGATGGTAAAATATATGATGCATTTACCGATCCAGAGCAGCGATATAGAAAACGCTATGTGGACCTCATTGTAAATCCACAGGTACGTGAGACATTCATAAAAAGAACCAAAGCAGTAGCAAGTATGCGTAACTTCCTAAATACCAAAGGGTATATGGAAGTAGAAACGCCAATACTACAAGCTATACCAGGTGGTGCAGCAGCTCGTCCGTTTATCACACATCACAATGCTTTAGATATTCCGCTTTACCTTAGAATAGCCAACGAACTGTATCTAAAACGTTTGATTGTAGGTGGTTTTGAAGGTGTCTTTGAGTTTGCCAAAGACTTTCGTAACGAAGGAATGGACCGTACCCATAATCCAGAGTTTACACAGATGGAACTATATGTAGCATATAAAGACTACATGTGGATGATGGATATGACAGAGAAAATGCTTCGTCAGATAGCTATAGATGTGAACAATACTTCTGAAGTAGTTTTTGGAGAAAGTACCATCGACTTCGGAAAACCATTTGAGCGACTCACCATATTTGGTGCTATAGAAAAACATACAGGAGTAGACTGTAGCGAAATGAGCGAAGAAGAACTTCGTAAAACGGCTAAGGAGTTTGGTGCAGATGTAGACGAAAATATGGGCAGTGGTAAACTCATAGATGAGATCTTTGGTGAGAAAGTAGAGCACCTACTTATCCAACCTACCTTCATCATGGATTATCCTCTCAGTATGTCTCCACTTACCAAAAAGCATAGAGACAATCCAGAGCTTACAGAGCGTTTTGAACTAATCATAAACGGAAAAGAAATAGCCAATTGCTACAGTGAGTTAAACGATCCTATAGACCAGCGTGAGCGTTTTGAGGAGCAAGCCAAACTAATGGAGCGTGGTGATGATGAAGCGATGTTCGTAGATGAAGATTTTCTAACCGCACTAGAATACGGAATGCCGCCTACCTCTGGTATCGGTATCGGGATAGATAGACTCGTGATGCTACTCACTAATAATGCTAGCATACAAGAAGTACTCTTTTTTCCGCAGATGCGTCCAGAGAAGAAAGCGATAGTAGTAGAACTCACTGAGCAAGAAAAAGCAGTACAAGAGCTACTAGCGGCCAACGATGGAGCCCTAGAAATAGGTGATCTGAAAAGCCGCATAGAAATGAGCGGTAAGCACTGGGATAAAGCTTTGAAGGGACTTGCTAAAAACGGAATCACCGAAGTAGCCAAAGTAGATGGCGTGGTGACTGTGAGTTTGAAGTAGCGGAGAATTACAATACTCTGCTTAATCCTATTCCATACCAAATTGGGTTCTGTTCGGGTCTGAAATCACTGCCGTAATAGTGAATAGGAGTGTATCCAATGTTACAATAAATGGATGTTTTTCTGGTTTTGCCTAGTATAAACTCTGGTCTTAGGAATAGTGTTAAATCATACTGCAGACTAAGGTTTCTGGTAGATTCATGTGCTAAATTAGACGGATATTGTCTGTCATATAGGTTTACATTTGGAAAGTATCTAACGCCATTATCCACTCCTAAAAAATAGTTAGAGCTTACACTGGTCGTATCAGCGTACTCAGCATATCCTGTGAGGAAATCATCTGTGAATTTAAAGTGCAGTTGTTGTCTCGCTCCAATGGACATGTGTAACCACTTTGTTGGTTTTAGTGCAATCGTATTTTCGTAGCTTAGTGCTAGTCGTCTTACCTTTTTATATGCACTAATAGATTTGACTTCTCTATACTCTCGTCTTTCCATTGAAATGCTATCAAAATCTAAGGTTTCTGCAATCGTATTGCTGCGTACAGTGCCAAGTCTATAATCTGCCAAAGATAGATTTAGACCTGCAGCGTGATTAAAATCGATATATTCAGTTGAAGCTATACTTGTAGATATACCTAAGTAGGTATTTCTAAAGTACACTGCCAAATAAGGACTATAGGATGATTGAGAATTTTCATACCCAAGACTATCATTACTATATACACGATACCTGTAGGTAAACGGGGCATCAAAATAATTGAAGTATTGAGGCAATTTATCATACCCCTTAGTGTCCTCATAGAAACCAATGTTTGATAGTTCCATTTTATTTACACTGTTCTCATACGATATTTTCCAATCCCTTTTTTTTTGGGCAGAGGAGAATAATGGTAGCAGAATGATTGTTAGTACTACTAGTATTTTCATAGTATTTCAAATTTAAAAAATAAAAGTTAATACTTAAGTCATTTTATACTTATAACATCTTATAGTGTCCTTATGCAATCCAAAACAAGAAATGAGCGGTGAGCAGTGGGATAAAGCTTTGAAGGGACTTGCTAAAAACGGAATCACCGAAGTAGCCAAAGTAGAAGGCGTGGTGACTGTGAGTTTGAAGTAGTTTTTTGGAGGTTAACTTTTAGAAGTTAGATTTTGAGATTGTAGAGGTTAGACTGGGAGGGTTGAATGATTTTATATCAAATATGTTCGTGTCCCCACGAACCGGAGTTCTAAGAAAGTTCGTGAGGACACGAACACCTTCCATTGGAATATTTTAATCTAAGGTCTTAATGTGTAAACACAACCGATGCCTAAATGTAGTGCTGTAAAGTGTGAATTGAAATCTTTGCCATACGCTCTTAAAAGTGTTAGACCTGTTATCTCATAAATTTCGAATCTCTGTTTGCTGCCAATTTTGATAGCTGGCTTTAGTAAAAGATTAGCCTCATACTGAATAGATGTTTTTCTATTGTGGCTAGAGTAGTCATAATATGGAGGGCTATCAATGGTATATAGTTTAAAGTCTTTTAATCTTGTTCTTCCGTCTCCTTCCCAAGAACCCATAGACCGTGATACATTAGTAGTGTCATAGGTGTCAAAATATTTAAGTTGGAACTGGTCTTTCACTTTGAGGTGTATTATATGTCGAAGTACGATATCTATAGACCACCGTTTCCCTGAAATGCCAAAAGAATTTTGATACAAAAGACCAATTCTGCTTACACTCTTATATCGGTCTATATAGCTTGTGTGCACTACCTTCTTGGTTGGATTACCTAAGGTGTCATAGTCAATAAAAGTAGTTGTAGAGGAGTCTTGAGCGTAACCCCTGAAATGATAGTTTGCTAAACCTAAATTCATTCCTAAGGATTGATTAATTGATATTTTTTTCTTTTGAAAAAGAGAATTGCTTATGCCAGCAGTTGTGTTTCTGAAAAGAATCGAGACCCCAGTTAAAGTTTGTCCTTGGGTTGTCGTATTTAGGTAAGATGGAAGGTCATTATACCCGTCATAATAATGGACATTTCTTGAGCCAATATTAGTGGTATTCAATAAACTAGTTTCTAGCCATATCCTTTCAATCCTTGGTTCTGTTTGTGCAACGGAGGTTAAGGAAAGCAAACAGTATATGAAGAGTAATTGGATTTTCATTTAATCAAATATACCCTACCTCCCCAAAACCACCACATCCCCTTTGCCTTTTACCACTCCATCGTGCGTAAAACTAAGCTCATCTATCTGAATATTGGGGTCGTCTTTATGGCATTCATCGCTTATTTTTTCTTTTGATTTTTTGATTGCGATATTGGTCATGCTATCCATTAAAACTCCCGCGTAAGAAAAGAAGAGTTTTCTACCATTAAGGCTACTCTCGTAGTGTCCGCTGGATCCATAATCCGTCAAAAAATTTGACTCCCTCACTTGTTTGTGCAAAAGAAAATGTGTCAACGGTTCAAACATAGTATCACTAGTCCCAGCGTTTATCACATAAATATAGGATGCTTCATTTATGCTGTACTTCGAGAGATCCAGCGGGATTTCTACCAAGTGGCCTAGGAATAACTCTTCTGTACAATACTTTTCACATCCTACACTAAGTAGAGTAACCAATAAAAGAACCATTCCATGTTTCATATTTTCAAAAGTAGCCCAAAGTGAGATGCATATCTTTTCATTCTGTACATTTGACTAAAATAATGCAATCCAAATCAGAAATAAAGGCAAAAGATATAAAAAGTATTATTGTCCTGTTCATAAACTATTGTCTCTTTTCTTGTGCAACGGAGGTATAGGAAAGCAAACAGTATATGAAGAGTAATTGGATTTTCATTGACTCAAATATATCCTACCTCCCCAAAACCACCACATCACCTTTGCCTTTTACCACTCCATCGTGCGTAAAACTAAGCTCATCTATCTGAATATTGGGGTCGTCTGCATAGCATGGGTCAGATTCGGTTTTTTGGGATTTTTTGATGATGATATTCGTCATGCTATCTCTAATTATAATAGAATCTTGAGATACATACTCAAAGAAATACAAGCTGCTACCATCCAAATCACTAGAATAGTAACCCGAAGGAGGATTGTCAGTTATGCTGTTGTTTTCTGTCACTTGACGATAATATAGTATGTTTGACAAGGAGCTTTCTGTAGTATCACCACTATTTACACTCCATACGCTTAGGTTTTGGGCTTGTCTACCAGGATAATTTTTCAGATCTAGCGGGATTTGTACCACTTCTCCAAGGATCTCATCTTTGTTGCACAGTCGCTCACATCCTACACTAAGTAGAGTAACCACTAAAAGAACCATTCCATGTTTCATATTTTCAAAAGTAGCCCAAAATGAGATGCATATCTATTCATTCTGTACATTTGACTAAAATAATGCAATCTAAATCAGAGATAAAAGCAGGCTTCACATCCAAATGGGAAGAGATAACCAATATAGTAAGCAGAACCGATGTGACTGGGTTTACCTATAAATCTGCTCCTGAGATATGGAGTATAGCAGAAGAGTTTGACCATGTTATAAAATCGGCATCAGCCGTGAGCAGTGCTATGAAGGTATCGCCATTTATTCTAAAGTGGAAGTTTGGCAAGCCCAATAGGCCACTTCGCACCTATGATGAGGTACTCCACAAATACGCTACAGCATTGGCGAGTGTAGATGGCAGAGCTGTGGCTCCGTCTCCATTTACCAGCGAAGAAGGTAAAGCTTTCGATAAGGAGAATATGCTAAAACATTGGGAGAGTACATTAGCTAAGTTTAACCAACGCATCAATAAATGGAGCGATAAAAACTTAGACAAAGTTTTACTGCCTCATCCGTTGCTGGGTAAAATGATGGTTCGAGAGTTACTGTACTTTACTCACCTGCATACGGAGCATCACCGAAAGAGTTTGGAGAAGAAAGCGAATAATCTATTGAAATAAACCAAGTCTAGCATTAAGCATTATTCCCGAATAAAATATTTTTGAGTCTTAGAAGAGTCTGCTATGCTTCCATTACTATAGTAATAAAAAGAAAAACTGAATGTGTCTGAAGATATTGGCTTGTTTTTCAAAGACCACAGAGAGCTAATTCCATAGCTGGGCTCCATTTGTCTGGCTATGCCAGCATTGAACTCTGACAGGCTATTTTCTCCGTTGAAGTAGATCTGGGAGGTGACCTCATTAGAACCTCGATAGTCAGAAGTAGCATATACTTTTATAGAGTCTATAAACTCGCCCAGTGTTGGTGGCGAGTAGTAATATGCCGGATCACAAGCATATGCTGTGTTTATAAATGAAAAGTGATGGAGTCTTGCGTAGTCAAATTCTGTATAGACCGCTATTCGAAAAGAATCTATATGGCTATTGGGTTCTTGGCTGTATAGTGTTGCGAACTCTGTACGCATCGATTTTACACCAATAGGACGTGGACTATCTACAAAATCCGAACCGCAGTCGTCGCTGCACTGCGTAAAAACGAAAGCGGATAAGAAAACCGCTGAGATAAGAATAATTCTATTCATTATTGGTTGCTTATAAAGTACTTTTTAGTAAAAGATGAATCTATGATTGCTCCATCTTTGTAATAGTAGAAAGAGAAGCTGTAATCCTTAGCTACAATAGGTTTCTGTTTGAGATGAAAGAATCCGTAAGCCTCTAGCATACCTTTTTCTTGGGAACTATTGAAATCTGACAAGTCCATGCTTTGCTCATAACTGAGTAGCGGTGTAATCTCAGACAAGCTACCATAGTTTGGCTCGGAGAATACTTTTATAGAATCTATGTATTGCGAGGCATCATGTCTTGGCCGGGGTGGAGGTGAGCAAGCATACGCAGTATTTATAAGACTCCATTTTGCTTCTTGCTGAGCAAAAAGAAAATCTACGACCATCTGAATACCAAACGAATCTATATTAGAAGAAGGCTGATTAGAACGCAGTGGTCTGGTCTCTGTATGTATTCCTGAGATACCAATTAGTCTGCCTGGGGAAGAATAGGAATCTCCGCAATCATCCCTACACTGCGTAAAAACAAAAGCAATAAAAAAAAGAGTTGCGATAAGTCCTATGCGTTTCATTTTTCAAAAATACGGAATACAACTGCAATCACGATGTCATAAAGAAGCTACTAAAACGTAACCCTATAAATCACAATTGGTAATGATCCTGTTTGGTAGGTTTTCTCCGTGCCTTTCAACGGCTTCGGGATCTCCTGCAAGGGACCCCGGAGAGAAGTGACTACCGAACAAACTAGAAATAAGGTATCCCTGCTGTCCTCGTTTTAGTGATCAATGGATGAGATGATACGTGAAGTAGCACCCATGTTTGCGGAAGTATAATTTTGTGCTTTCGTTTTTAGTATTTCAAGTCGGAGATTGTCGGAGCTTAACTCGCGAATAGTCTCTATCCATTGGTTTTGGTCTATAATGGAATGAGCAAATCCTTGGTCTACAAACTCTTGTGCCTCTGGAAACTTGGAGGTATGTGGTCCGTAGCTAAGATGGCAGCCCCAGACTGCTGGTTCTAAGATATTATGTAATGCTCCAGAAAACCCGCCGCCTACTAATGCAAAATCCGCATATTGGTACATAGAAGATAGCATCCCCATAGTATCTAAAATAAGGACTTGATCTTTTTCAGAAAAAGAGCCATCCGTATACAGCTTAGGTGAAAATGGAGCTAAGCTAGCAGCAATACTGGTGCTTCTTTTAAGATCGTGTGGAGCTATTATTATGGCTAAGTTTTGCAGTTTTCCTGCTAATAGATTTGCTACTATCTCTTCCTCTGGCTCCCAAGACGAGCCTACTATAAGCACTTTCCGGTCACCTATAAATGTTTTGATATCAACATAGAGTTTAGCTCTTTTGGTAATATCACTTACTCTATCAAAGCGAGTATCACCTAAAAATTGAGCCCTCACTCCCCATTGATTTAGTAGCGTTTCGCTGTCCCTATCCGAAGTGTAAATGCCTTCAAATTTGCGGAGCAGAGTTAAATACGATTTACCGTACCACTTAAAGAAAAAATGATTGTCTTGAAATCTACCATTTACTAGATAAAAACGAGTTCCTTTTTTTTGTCCTTCGTAGATGAAAGCATACCAAAAATCGTAGCGAATAAACAGTGCTTTTTGAGGAGCGTAGTCTCTATAAAACTGGTGTACATTGTCCAGGGTGTCGAGCGGCAGATACATAAGTCTCTCGGCATATTTTCCTTTTATCGCTTGTGTGTATCCGCTTGGGCTAAAGAGGGTGATTATAATTTGCTTTAAAGCATGCTTTTCTAAAAGACGCTCAATAAGCGGTACGGCCATTTCGTACTCACCCAGTGAAGCTGCATGTATCCAATATTTTACTTGGCCAGCTTTGGGTTTTTGCCCTTCTTTTCTTAGTGTATTAAAATGCTTAAGCTTAGGTATAAATGGAGATAACCCATTGACCAAAACAGAAATACAAAAAGTGGCTAGTATGTAAGCTGCTCTAAACACGATTGCTTAGTCAATAAAGAATTTCTCTTCTTTGGCACTTTTAGTATAAACAGGTACTATAATAGAAGCTTTTAAGGCTACACTAGTATCTAATCGCTTATCAAGGCCTGATGTATTGGTGTTAAAATCCCATGTTCTTCTACCTTGGGTAAAACCTTGATTGAAAGCAACTCCAACTCTAAAATGATATCTGTTTTTTTCTACTAAATACTGATAGCCAATGTATTGCGATGTTACTAGGCCATATGTCAGTTTATCATACCCGTATTCGTAAGCCTCATTTACCTGAGGTATGGTGACTTGAGAAGATAGAATGTCAATTCTATGCTGCATATATCCACTGCCTACTTGTATGAGTAAGCCAGAATTTGGCTCATCTGATGGTAGATTGATTAAGTATCCTAAATTGAAGGTAGCCAAGTGGCCTTTCATATTTAATCTAATAAGAGAGAAATCTCCATTTTGATCTATCACCTGACCAGAAGTGCTAGTAATAGAGCTAAAAGGATTTGTGTTTTTAACATTATTGCCAAAAAGCCATTCGTAGTTTACTCCAATAGAAAAATTGTTTTTAAATTTATAATCTACCCCGAGTCCTAATGCTGAGAAAGCATTAAATCTATCTTTCAAATCAGATCCTGGAGTGTGATAAGCATATTGCGGAGTAAATAAGAATCCTTGATTTGTTTTTATCTCTGACTGTGCTAATGATGACATTGAAATTAAAAACGATAAGATTACTGTGATTCTATACATTCTGTTGCAAAGAAAGAGGAATAATAGAGAATTTTAAAGCTAATTTGACCACAGAGGTCAATCACTTGGGTAAAAAACCCAAAGAGAAACAAATCATTGAATATCTTTGCCAGCCAAATAGCCAATAAAACATGAAAATAGCAGTAGTAGGTACAGGATATGTTGGACTCGTTACAGGCACTTGCCTGGCAGAAGTGGGTACAGATGTTACTTGTATAGACATTGACGAAAAGAAGATTGAAGGTCTCAAAAATGGGGTAATGCCCATATATGAGCCTGGTCTAGAGCCTATGGTTACGCGTAATTATAAGAAAGGTAAACTTCACTTTAGCACAGATATAACAAGTGCTATAGAAGGAGCAGATGTAGCTTTTATAGCTGTAGGCACTCCTCCTGGGGAGGATGGTAGTGCAGACTTGCAATATGTACTCAAGGTAGCTTCTCAGATAGGAGCGAATATGAATAGTTATGGCGTAGTAGTGACCAAAAGTACTGTACCAGTAGGCACAGCAGAAAAGGTAAGAGCTGCCGTGCAGGCAAAGCTTGATGAACGTGGAGTAGATATAAACTTTGATATAGCGAGTAATCCTGAGTTTTTGAAAGAAGGTGCAGCTATTGATGATTTTATGAAGCCCGATAGAATAGTAGTAGGTGTAGATACTGCCAAGGCAGAAGAGACCATGGGTAAGTTATATAAGCCGTTTATTATGAATGGGCATCCTCTTATTTTCATGGATATACCATCTGCAGAAATGACTAAATATGCCGCCAATTCTATGTTGGCTACACGTATTAGTTTTATGAATGACATCGCTAATTTATGTGAGATAATGGGTGCAGATGTAAATGCTGTGAGAAGAGGAATAGGTAGTGATCCTAGAATTGGTTCACGTTTTATATATGCAGGTATTGGCTATGGTGGTAGTTGTTTTCCTAAAGATGTGAAAGCATTGATAGAAACCGGGAAACAAAACAACTATAGAATGAGAATTCTAGAAGCGGTAGAAGATGTAAACGAATCACAAAAATCTGTTTTGTTTAATAAGCTTACAAGTTCACTAGGAACAGACCTAAGAGGTAAAACATTTGCTATGTGGGGTCTCTCTTTTAAGCCAAATACAGATGATATGCGTGAAGCACCGTCGTTGGTTTTAATAGATAAAATAAATGCTGCAGGTGGCAAGGTAGTAGCATACGATCCAGTAGCTATGCCAGAGACTAAGCATATGATAGGGGACATAATCACTTACGTAGACGAACCATATCAAGCCTTAGATGGGGCAGATGCCCTGTTACTCGTTACGGAATGGTCTGAGTTTAAACTTCCAGACTTTGATGAAGTTACAAAGAGACTAAAGAATAAATTAATATTTGACGGTAGAAATATCTACGATAGAAAAGAAATGGCTGAGTTGGGATATGAGTATTACTGCATAGGGTCAAAATAATATGAAAAGAGTTTTAATAACAGGAGGTGCCGGATTTTTAGGTTCGCACTTATGTGATAGATTTATAAAAGAAGGGTGCCATGTGATAGCAATGGATAACCTTATTACGGGTTCTATGAGCAATATAGAACACCTCATGCCACTAGCAAATTTTGAGTTTTATCATCACGATGTCTCTAAGTATATTCATATACCAGGGGAGCTAGATTATATTCTCCATTTTGCATCGCCAGCTAGTCCTATAGATTATTTAAAGATCCCTATTCCTACGCTTAAGGTAGGCAGTTTAGGTACACATAATTGTTTGGGCCTTGCCTTGGCTAAAGGAGCTAGAATGATAATAGCCTCTACTAGTGAGGTGTATGGTGACCCAATGGTACATCCACAAACAGAAGATTATTGGGGCAATGTAAATCCAGTTGGTCCTCGTGGTGTGTATGATGAAGCTAAGCGTTTTCAGGAAGCTATGACTATGGCATACCACACGTTTCATGGGGTAGAGACTAGAATAGTTAGAATATTCAATACCTATGGACCACGCATGCGACTGAATGATGGTAGAGCACTACCTGCATTTATTGGACAAGCACTTAGAGGTGAAGATATTACTATTTTTGGAGATGGTAGCCAGACACGTAGTTTCTGCTATGTAGATGATTTAGTAGAAGGAATCTATAGATTATTACTTAGCGATCATGAGCAACCAGTAAATATTGGGAATCCAGATGAGATAAGTATTTTGGACTTTGCTCAAGAGATAATTGACCTTACCGGGACAGACCAAAAAGTGGTGTTCCTAGACTTGCCAAAAGACGACCCTAAGCAGCGTAAGCCAGATATTACAAAGGCTAAAGAAATACTAGGTTGGGAACCTACAGTCAATAGATCTGAAGGCCTAAAAATAACGTATGAATACTTTAAGAATCTGCCAGAAGGTGATTTGTACAAGTATGCACATCCTAGAGAGTTTTAAGCAATGAATTATTTCGCACATGAGTCTGCCTTCATAGACGAGGGATGTACTATAGGAGAAGGTACCAAAATATGGCATTTTAGTCATGTGATGACGAAATGTGTAATAGGAGAAAAATGCAATATTGGCCAGAACGTAGTAATAAGTCCTGAGGTCGTCTTGGGGAATAACGTAAAAGTGCAAAATAACGTAAGCATATATACAGGAGTCACTTGTGAAGACGACGTTTTTCTAGGACCGAGTATGGTGTTTACCAACATAATAAATCCACGAAGTGCAGTAATACGTCGTGATGAGTACCTAAAAACTACTGTAAAAAAAGGAGCTACTATAGGGGCTAATGCAACTATAGTATGTGGCAATGACTTAGGAGAATACTGTTTTATAGGAGCGGGAACCGTTATAACCAAAGAGGTTCTTCCCTATGCACTTATGATTGGTAACCCAGGCAAACAAATAGGCTGGATGAGTAAATACGGTCACAGACTAGAGTTTGATAGTATGGGTTTTGCCACTTGTCTAGAAGGCGGAGAGAAGTATCAAATATTAGATGGCAGAGTATCGTTTTTAGGCTAAGGTACATTCAACTAGCAAGTGCGACACTAGGATACAAAAATAGTTCATTAGGGGTTTTATAATCTAGATTTTTTCTAGGTCTAGAATTGAGTAGATTTTGATAAGTAATAATCTGTTTATGAGTTAC
>Ga0209491_10009337_pt1 | contig 12079 bp, 10 predicted proteins | sample BON02_FD_187213 | JGI IMG/M metagenome (GOLD analysis project Ga0209491, IMG submission 187213) | Freshwater microbial communities from Lake Bonney liftoff mats and glacier meltwater in Antarctica - BON-02 (SPAdes) (version 2) | ecosystem: Environmental > Aquatic > Freshwater > Ice > Glacier... | reverse complement strand
CTCTGTTTCCCCACGCATCGTCTTGTTATGAATAAATCCGTTGAATGCATTGTCGATGGCTTCACGCACAAGGCTTTCAAAAACACGGCTAGTAGATTTTTCACCAACTACGCGCTGAATGAACTTGTTATGGACAAGTAATAACTTGACAATGTCAAACGAGTCCACAATTGCGAGCTTACCTGTTCCCTGTGTAAGGATATAGAGACATTTATGATTCAGAACCCTGAAAATATAATATTAGGTAACATTAACAAGTTGTCAGACCTTTACAGTATACATTTCTAGTACAAAAACATCAGATCTTGTCTACAACACATTGGTAAACATCAATAAAATGAAACAAAAAGTAAACTCACATTGCGATGCCCAGAATCAATATACTTGAGACTAGGTGCACGAAGCGGATTGACCTGTTTTGTGTTATTGGCATACTGTGCAGCATTTTTCGCGTTTTCATAGAGCACGGCTGCTGCGACGTCACTTAGTACGAAAAATCCCCCAATATCATTTCCTTCTATATCAAGTTGACCTTGGGCGAATTGACGTACTCTTTTCCCTTGCAAAAAGCTATCTGGAAGCTCGTCGAGGCTCGGGAGGAGTTGTTTCAAATCAATTGCTGGCAGGTAATACCCTAAATGGACATTGTTTATTATCCAAGGGGTTCCATACAACACTGGAAGCTGCACATTGTATTTGTCTGAGACAGGTTTAACAGGTTTGTCAGGGGCTGGAATCCCTTCTACCAAGGAATCCGGTGGACACGTCCCATTTTGTAAGGCATTGTTTCTGTGTTTTGACGTGATGCCCATGTATCTTGCAAGTGCCATTTTATACTTTTGTTTTTTAATCGCAAACATTGCAGGATTTCGTTCTTTTAGACTCACACGTCCGTCCGAGTTCGGGAAGGATTTGCGTGCGAGGCACCCTTTGGCCACTTGTTCCTTGGCCATATCAGTCAGCATTGTGGCACACCACACTACAGTTTGATCAGACGTGGTGGCGTTGCCCTGGAAGCCAAGTGTAGTATACATGACGTCATTTAAAATGTTTGGAGCTATTTTTGATGTGTTGGCAAAAAGTATCACATCTGACACTGTTGGGCTATTTCGGTGATGTTGATTTCATTCCGCGCGAGATTTTCACACCTGATGCCCCGATTCGATCAAGCTTGATCGATTGTAAATGTAAATCATACAGACTATGAAATTCAAGATGAAATCATTGCCCCACAGGCTTGTGCATCCGCAAAATATAGCGCGGATTCGTCATCATGGTATTGTGCGCACCGTGCACGTTGGGATCTGACAACGTCTGCAATACTCGCGGATTAAATGTCTGATACACATCAAAACGTATATAAGCCCGGCTATTATGTGGAAATGATCAGTATTGCCAGGGTGTAAGACCACGCCGCGCAATGTCGATCAATAACGACGAGGAGACTGTATGCGGTAAAATCATGCGACTGACAAAGCTGGACGCCGACACGTGTCTTCGAGTCGTGCAGATTCTGCACCTGAATCCAGATCAAAAGAAGAAAAATCTGTCGTACGGTACAATAGAAAAATGGCGATCGAAATATGTGCTTGAGCAAGATGAGATGAGGCAAAAGATGCGGCTATTGGGCATACCATACAAAAGTGTGGAGAGGGTGCTATTTTTCATGTTAGACACGCCAGGCCACATTTTCCCACAGGATATGCACCAGAAGGTCGACGAGTTCCATGCTATGCATGGATTTGCTCCTTACATGCAGTGCAATGCAAAGTGCACCACTTGTGAAGTTCCATGCCGCACATCTGACGATTTTATCGCGCCTGAAAGACCCTGGCCACCGTTGTCCAAGGCGGAAAGTGCCCTTGAAAAAGAAATCATTCGACAAAAGTGCAATCCCCTGTTCTCGGAAAAATTGATGCAAGAGCTTGCGATCGATAAAGTTACAGCGCTCGAACTTCTCGACACGATGGATTTGAAATATTCTGTGACGTGGGAGAACATGCAACAAGAAAAGTTTGGCCAACACTGGTGGGCATACAGCTGGAGGAATCAAAACATCGAAAAACTCGACTTCATCCAGCGAACACTGTTGGGCCCTCAGAAAACAAAGCAATTCCAGGACCTCTTGCAGCAAAATGTCCATCAGTTTGAAGGACCTGTATCGAGAAAACACCTCGGAGTGGACTTTAACGAGCACAATTTGGTAGCATCAACGCCTAAAATGGCGGTGGACAAGCCAAAGTATCACAAGAACAAACCACCCAAAGCAGGACACCAATCCGGGCCAAAACCTAAAAAACCCCCAGATGCCAAAGATCACACAGCCAAAAAAACCCCAGATGCGAAAGATCCCAACACTAAAAACCCATCAGATGCGAAAGGTCCAAAACACCGGCGACGGTCGAAACCTAAACCTAAAGATTGAAAAGGCAGAAGCATTCCGTGGCGTGGAACTCGTTGCTCCCCAAATGCAGTGTTCCGCAATTTATTCGCATAATAGACAAAAACGGTGTGTTGCGTGTAAATTACACCTCTGTCTGTTGGGTTTGCTGATACGCATAGTGCGGTTGTACAGATAAATTTGAAGACGTTTGATTGTGCTGGTATTGGTCTGCAGGACTGTGTTTGCCACAGCAATGGCACTGTGATGACATGACGCAACATACTACGCAAGCCGCTACAGAGGCCACCAAAATCAAGACAATCGCAAGCCAAACGGCCCATGTCAACTGAAAAATGCTGTGTCCCATACGGACGGCCACAAAAAAATCCGTGAGATCTTGCAGGACACTATTGCCAATATATTGGCCATGAATTGTCAGCAAGATGGAGCCTTGGCCGGCCAGAAGGGGTCGGGCTTCCCATGTGGTGGCGTTCATATCGTTTCGCCTCGGATCGTAGATTTGGAAGATACTTTTGGCAATGAGAGGCGCGTTCGCCACTACGAATGTAATGTTTGTTGTGTCGAGCCAGATTTCAAAGGCGAAGTCCTCGGTGCGCTTGTGCTGCTGTGGAGGAATGGTGCTCATTTCTATAACCTTCAAAATGACCGTATTTACCTCAATATACATCCTAAAGGGCAGTGAATCGCCGGGAATATTTCTGCGTTGGACCGGACGCATATTCGACCTTGGCGTTGTAAGTTGTGATGTATATGAGGTGGCTGGAACAGGGATGTCGATGCACGCGGACGCATTCTTCTGGGCAGACAGTCCGGAGAATTTCCCCGGTGCACATGCTACACACTCCTGCTGTACAGACGGTGCGCGTGGGAAAATCAAGGCCGACATCACCTCCCATCTGGCAGTGTCGATTTGAAGTGCAGGCATGTAAACATGGATAACCTTGCCAGAAAACGCAGGCAGAACCTCAAAGGTAACAGACGATGTAGCGGTGTCTCGGGTGTAGTCAATTGTTTGTCCTTCACATTCAAGGGTTAGTATAACGTTAGGTGTGCCTGCGCGTGTGTCCAGCCGATTGGCATCGGTGCCGATCTTGAGGGTCAAGACAGTTCCGATTTCAACAACAGACTCTTGCCGATACTGCTTACGAAAGATTTCACTTGGCGTTTCAGCGGAGGCCACAAAGTACAGCAATCTGTGCTGCGCGACTCTCGGTGAAACAGTCTCGTCAACCCATCCAGTTTGAGTTGTGTTTGAGACAAACATGGTCTTGGAACTGGCCATAATTGGGGCAGGAGACGTCACTTCTGAGTAATATGCATTGATCCCACACATTACACATTTTATGGTAAAGACCCCATTGCTGTCGTGATATGTATCAGTGGAGCCTGTTTTCTGCGAAATCATGGGACACTCCCTGTTTCCATTCACATATTGCAATATTTCGTACGAGTGTTGGTGGTCGAATTCATACCAAATAAAATTGATATCAAAGTGATTGTCATCTGCACTCCCAGTTTTGGTTGTCCCAGTGTACACCAAGACATCATCCACGGTGTTCGAGGTGAATACAAGACCACTTGCAAGTTTCATGGCATTGGTATTGGCTTCTATGAGATTGCACGGTAGATTGTCTTTGTTTGTACATGTGCATCCAAAGGCAAAATACCCAGCTGTGGTGTTTAACCCCGAGATAACGCGAGTTCCTGGTCCTGCCGCAGGCGTAGGAATTGTTCGAATTTCTGTGGTCTGCATCAAAACCGCAGCGGATCCCATCATGGACATGATTAAACTCATCCAATTATGAATATTCACGTTGGTCCCTGGAAGCGCTCCCTGGACGTATTTTGAATTTATACAGCTTTCCATGTCAATACGTACCATGCAGAATGCACCGCCATGGTTGTTGCATTCTACAACATGCACGCTGCCAAATGCACGAGATGGCTCCATTATAAATCCAAAATCGGTGGAATTGGGCATGGAAAGCAGTGGGATGTCTGCTTCATTTTCTATGCTACACGACACGATCGCGAGACGCTGAGTCTCGGTTAAAGCAGCCACATGCCTATGCCACATATGCTCTGTATTGATTCTCGCAGCATCGTTTCCGTCCGCCACACGCTCGTATGTTGTCTGTGTTCCCAAACCCGATCCGTCCAAGAACACATACCTCACTACACATTGCACGGCATTATTCGACGACGACGTAATGGTATGAGGTTGGTGTAATTTAATAATATTTGGGTTTACACATTCTGAATAACATTTGGTGTCGGTATATGTCAAATCCGTAATTCTACTCCCGGCCAGGGCGCTGTCGACGTTAACACACAAAGATGTGTCTGTAAGGACAGGCGGGGCGGGACCTTTGCCACATGATACACACGGGATGAGTGTTGACACAAGTAATAATAATAGCGAGACAATGCAGCAGCAATGCTGGCGATTTCTATACGCAGGCGCAACTTGCATATTGGAATTCTGCTGCTTTCGGCAAAATGCGCGAAGAGTCGGACTTATATATTCATGCCATCCATACACATTCACAAATTCGGCAAACATATACGGTCAAGCCCTGGCAATACCCTGGCTAACTTTTTCTACAGCTTTGTATGCAAGTAAGTCCTCGCAACAATATCCAGAACTTCTGGAGCCCCCACCTCCGCCCACAGGGCATTTTAGCGTGTTCATTTTGTACATTATACAGTGTGGAATGGGCTAACGTCGAAAATCCATTTCGGGCTATTTTCAGTCAATTTGTCTATAAAACAAGACGATGTTCCGACTTTTGTGTATTTTGTGCCAGCGATGTCGACCAGCACCGAAACTCCGTCCAAGAAGGCCAGGACCATTAAATCGATGTTCATCACCGACATCCGAGGCGGAGAAGATGTGCAGTACATTTACGTGTACGAGTTTGACCAGTCTATGGTCCCGATTCGTGTGTGGAATGCATTGATGGTTCTGGAGGAGAAGGGGCTTTTTAACTTCCCAAACGTTGGAGACCGTGGGTATCACAGCCTCGTTGACGATGTGAAGGACAGGAAGACCCGAGACGAACATTTCCAAGAGTTTTTCAACTTGGCTATGGAGGATATCCATGAATGGCCTCGCAAGGAATCGACCCGCGAAGAAAGCATGAAGCAGCTCGGCAACTGCTCGTGGGTGGTGACCCTGTTTGACGAGTGGAACTAGAATGGCTTGCGAGACTGTTAGAGAGTGTGTGTGGGCGTACTTGGAAACAAGGAAGAATGTGCGTGTATTTTTTAATCAAACGCCAAATTGCAAGCGAATAAACCTATTTTTCAAAACACTTTTGCCACATTGTGTTGCGCTCGTTTGTGTAGAAATCGCAGACAGTCTCGGTTTTGACACGCCTTTCACGAATAAGCAGGAAATGCTTGTTGCCAGCGTATGATTTGGCCAGGTCGACTTGGGGGATGCGTGTGTTAGGATCAGAGGACTGTAAAGAACGCTGTGACAATGGCCATGTTTGCAATATGGGCGGGGTCTGCATCGAAGGAGGAATTCTGCATGAAGGTAAAGTGCATGTCTCGAATAAATCCGCGATCATAGTTTATCATGGCGTGGTCGTCGGTGGCAATCTGGGCCAATATGGCGATGACGTCATTCTGTATTTCAGATTTTTTCGGATTGTGGGATGTTTTCTGCAACAACGTGTTTGTTGCGTTGATAATTACCGTGAGCAGCGTAATCACCCACTGGCCAGTGCTGGTAGCATCGAGTCTGCCCTGTTTTTGCAGACTAGCGCACATCGCAACCCACTGAACCAAGATGTAAAACGACACGGTTTTTTGGATCATGCAGTGCATGGCAGCGAAGACGAATCTCAAGTCGATATGGTCGGGAATCTCGTCAAAACTCTCGGAAACAAACACCGATGCGAGCATGACAGCGTGCAGACGATGCACCTTGAACGCCTTTTTCGTGTTACCCGCGATGACTCGCAACATCTGCATTACGTCGGACTGGAGGGCTGTTTTCTGGCAGGCGGCGTGGTCCGTCACTAGCACCTCGAGAAACTGCATCCACGCGACGCTATGTCCGGTGCTTCCCTTGGTGTATGCGCGAAACATCGCGTGGATGGCCATGGGGATGACGTTATGGTCCAGTAACGATTGTTGCGGTCTGCCTATGTCCTCGGGCTCGAGGTTGTGGAGCAGGCGACGCATGTTTTGAACAAGGCGATGTTGCAGGTCGTCTCCCTCGTCGGAGTACATGTACCTGTGCATGAGGTAGGAAAACGTGGTCACGGCGAAATCGACCAAATACAAGATGTCTGCAGCATCGTGTTTTGTCTTGGCTGCTGTCCATGTGGTGATAATACGGAAAAGTGTGCAAAAGTTGTTGAGCTCATCTTGCGTGTCTTCGAACTTTTGTGTCTTCAATCTTCGTGACATGTGATCTATAACAGGGTGGAATATCTTGTGTTTGGACAGCAGTTGCACGTGGAGGGGTTCCAAAATCTGCATGTGGTCCAAGACAATTTTCTGCACATCCAAGTTGTTGCACCAATAATATGACGCGCGGCTGAGCATGGCAAGCGCCTGTAAAAACTGCGGAGTTTCCCAGTATGCCGGAATCCTCCAAGTCCACACCTGATGCAGCAGACAGCAAGTGTGTTGGACGGTATATATTCGATCCACCACCGAAGCAATGCCGTCGACCACCACAAAAACACCGTAGCAGCTTTCCATAACATCGCAACAGGCAGTCGTCACGGCGACTGCCGTAGCAAGATCCGCGTGGTAAGTTGAAATTGTATCCATCACGCAAGGGTGTCTCACGCCAGGCAGTGGACTCTGAAAGACGGCATCAAAAACCGCAAGCAGCATTGCGTCGTCGTCTTTGAACAGGATCATGTTTCGAGCAACACAGGCCCAGAAGAGTGGCGCGTTTCGGGAAAACAGGTGCGCGGCACGCTTAGATAAGAGTCGGAGGATTCGCAATCCGCTTTTCTGAACGACTGCACTGCGCTCGTGTTTCTCCATCCACGTAAGTATATCGGACAAGATTGGGCTGCGCAATTCCGGGGTCATGGTCTCAATGGCGTCCAGGAAGTGATTATCCATGTGCAGTTCGAGTAATAGCTCGAAAATGACGACCAGCGCAGCCTCGTGCACATGGACCAGTTTCATTCGGATGTAGGCCAGTCTGTACGACTCTGTTCTCCGCACGACCCACGCCATTTCGGTTTCGCCTTGGATTGATGGCGGAAACAAGAGCGGGCGCATAATTTCACGGAAAAATTGCGTCGGTGCAGACCGGGGGTTGTGCAGATCCTGCATAAAAAAGGGCATATCGTCGTCCTTGGGGAGGGGCATATCTCCGTCTTTTCCGAAGGGCGAAGTACTATATCTGTCCTGGTCGAGGGGCTGCATATGCTTGTCGAGTATTTGCTTGTTCGACTTGCACGTGATCCCGAAACGGGTGTACATAGCCGCCGATTCATAATTGGTGGCCAGCGAGTCGAACACCAAGCTTGCAATCACTGGGTTGCTTTGGAACAATTGTGTTTTTGCATGCGCGCTGCTTTCTCCTGGCGTGTGCTTGTCGGCTGTTTTCGATCGAGACTTCCTGTGTCTTTCTTGGGTCTTGTCGGGTGCAGGGCGCGACATGCCTACAATACCCCCTATTCGCTATATCTTATATATGGCAAAGGTGTCTAGCCGGCTGTTTTTGGATTTTGCGTGTTTTGGGGGCTGTTCATCGCGCATGCCCCTGTTTGCGTTTTTACAGCCATATTTTCTGTGGCTAAATGCGGATTTAAGGGTGGTTGTGAAAACTGTTACCAAACACAGTCCTGTTTCGACCAGCCACGCGGTGAAATGAGTGGAGAATTTCACGATTTATTGCCTCTGCTCGACGTATCATTACATGCACACCAAGACCTCGACTGTGAACATCTTCTAAATCCCACGCAAGGCCAGGTGCCACAACCGCGCATATCCCGTTCAACCTGAACCTGGCAATGTTAAGCAGATTGGTCGCAGTAACAAGTCCCTCCCGGGCTTCCATTATCAGTGGCACATCAATGAAACGATGCTGCTGGTGAAGAATATTCAGATCTCTAAAATACGCTTGGAATATTGCTGTGGTAGATTGCAGATCCAAGAGACGATTTTTGCTGTCGCAAACAATATGACAACATTTGCGATCGTGGTCTTATCGGCATCCGTTGAAAGGACGACACTACCCCCGGTGAGAAAATCTAGCCTATTCATGATGTAACTGTGCAAATGTAGAGTCTTGCATATATAGTCTACTCAATGTCTGCCTCACAAGACAGGTAAGAAGTCAGAACAGGACACGGGTTCGGCCATTTGGTGTATTTTATTACGCACGAGTTGTCAAAGGTCTGTACACTCTCGCACACACAAACATTCGACACAATGCCAATGATTCCATCGATTTTAAAAACGGTCTGAGAAAACATACTCACGCGCCCAAGTCGATGAATTCACAATTATCATTGAGTTTTTTGACCGCCGTTTGCATCGAGGCTATGGCAGATGCTCGCAGCTCGCAGTGCGATTGGTTTGCGAGCATCACATTGATGTCTGCGAGTGAAAAGTGGCGGATCTGTCGAATTTCGCCAGCTGTACCGTATCGCCCGACCTGACCTTCGACGGGTAATTCATCAACCTGCTGCAAGTAACACCGTGAATGGCTACCAGTGTTGTGCTGGATATCGAATCTATCCCATGGAGTAAGGTTTGATGGGAATTTGTAGCCAACCTCCTCGACATACTCCCGCTGAACGCATTGCCACTCGGTCTCCTCTTTGTCTTGCATACCACCTGGAGGGCCATATTTGCCGTTCATGTGCTCGAGCAGCATCAAAGTAACTCTCTTGTTCTGTATACAAAATGGTATACAAAGGCATTATGCAGAGGCATTGCGCTTTCCGGCCGTTTTCGAGATGAGCTTTTTGGGCAATGTGTACATTCCAGAATATATACGTTCATTGTCCGAGCCTGCAAATTTGGCCCTGCATTCAAAACAGGTTGCGGTTGGATACATGTTACACACGATTTTGTGCTCTGAAAACGTGGGAGTTTTTTGAGTCGAAGTAGCACCTGATAGATTCGCTATTTTTACTTTGCGTTTTAGAGTGCGGTATGCTTCATGTTCTTGTGATTTGTTTATTTTATTACAAACAAACTTCCAATGAAAAGGTATCAAGTGTTTTCTACATTTTCAAAAACTATCTACATCTCACTTGAATCCGTGTTTGATCCATTTCAGCATGCCGTCTTTGCCAAAATTGTCGAGAATGTAGCGTGTGGTTTCGTTGGTATCCTCCATCTTGTTGACGTAAGCGTACTTGCTCACACCCGCAGACATGTTCTTGTAATAGAAGTACCCCTCCTTGCTCGCCAGCATTTCCTGCACCATCTCTTCATAGTGCGCACTAGACGTCGGGTGTCCTGGCATGTTCTTTTCGTATTTCAAAAAATTACTCACAGCAGCATACGTGAACACCTTCCTCTCCACTTCGCCAACAACATCCTCCAGAGGAAGTTCCATGTACGCCTGCTCTCCAGGCGAACAAAGCGCACGAAAGCTCATAGGCTGGTCGTACTTGAGCCTCTTCTTGAAACTGGCATTTTTCCGGCACAGGCTTGCCCTTTTCTGCAACACCAGCGCAGCCTTCCTGCTCTTCTTGGTCTGCACAGAGACTGGTGCACACACCAACGATACAGCCTCGCCAACGGGCGCCTTCTCAGACTTGCTGTCCGTAGACATGCGTGCCAAAAGTAGATAGGACCACAAAACACCCATAACACCCCTTTTTATAGAGTTTTGTCTGATACTATTTCGGTCATGACAGAACACATTCTTGTTGGCAAAAACATTGATGAAAATATGGAGTAAGAGGGGACTGTGGGTTGGAGACGAGAGAGAGAGGTTTATTTCGAAACGAAAGTTACAAAATTCACCCTGGCATTCCATTTTGCAAGGGTGGTAAGACGGGCATCATGGCATCATGGCAGGTGGTATCTTGTGTCTATGTGCCAAACATGACGGTTTTGAGGTAGACAACGCGGTCGTGTTGGGCGTGGAAATAGGCGATATCTTTGAGGTATTCGGGGTACGGGTGGACACCCGCGGGCACGCACTTGTGGCTCTCCAGCATTTGAATTGCATTAGCAATACGCTCGAGGATGATGTTGAAGTTCTTCTGGACGTCGACACCATCGCCAGAATCCATGCCCATGTTCATGAGAATGGAGACGCACTCGCGGTCGAAGTCTATTATGAACAGTAGCTTGTCGTCGGCCGTTTTGGAGTCCCGTTCCTTCCAGCCATCCTGCTCGGAAATCAACTTGTGCACAATGTCATAGAGAGCATCAGTGCGAGCACGGCCGAGTGGCATTTTAATAACCTGCTGACGCGTGCATTCGTTTTGGTGGTTCAGCATCATCTGAGTGACGAGGGGTCCGTTTCGTTCCATGCTGTGTACATGCGACGGAACTTGCTTCCAGGCTGGGTTGGGACCTGCCTCGCCATTTGCCATATCGTAGCTTGTGCCAGCAGGAAAAGAGTTCTGAAACACCAAGAACGCGGCATGCCATTTGACAATATAGGTGGAGGCCATGGACCACTGCTTGTCCGCAATGAACCCCAATACCAACGCATGGATGACCTCTGCTGCGGTCCAGCACTCCTCAGAGTTAGCACGGTCGTAATATTTTCGGAGCTCCTTCGAATCATCCAGCATGCCATCCATGCAACGCGCGAGGGTCTCGCGAGTCATCTTCCCAAACAGCGTAAGAGGCAGATCAATCTCCTCGCCTGTGCCACCTTCCGACTCGAAACTCACATGGCTATCGGTCGACTGGAAATGCAAAGAAGCACTGAACTTGCAGCACACCAACTTGTGCCCACCCTGCTTCCAATGCATCTTCTGGCACTCTTTGTTACAGTACTGTGCATTGCGGCACTGGCCACACACCTCAAGCGCTTTCTTGCTATTGCGGGCAGCCTTGCCGCAGTTGGAGCAGACCAGAGCAATCTGCGACATCCCTGTCACTCCACAGGGCGACTTTGTGCTCTCAATCGTCCTCCGGTGCTGCGAAGCCAAAGTTTGCCGGTTCTGGTATTAAATCTCAAAAATCCTGGTACAACAATATCTCGGGGGGTTTTTTGAGTGGTCTTCGACACCGCGCGAACTTACGGTTCGCGGGCTGAAAACACCAAAGTTGTGGTATAAACATATCTGGGGTTTTTTTTGGGGTCATGCGGGCGGACACTGCGCGAACTGAGGCTCTTACCGGTCGCGAACTGGAAAAGCACGCGAACTGGACTCAATTTAACGTAATCAACGCGAAGAGTCCAAGCCCCATCTGACCACCACGATGTCGGGCGGCAAGGATTCGGGTGGCAAGGAGTCGATGGAGCTCGGTGACGATGTCTCGATGACGACGGATGTGACGTGGACAGCTGTATGCCCACACAACTGCATTACAATGCGCTGCAGCCGCTGCATATGTAAACACAACGAGCACAAAATTCAGTGCAGTCGATGCAATCCAGCGGAGGCGAATGAGAAGCACCAATATGAGGGCAACTCGTTGGCACCGACAGAAGACCAGGTACCGGACCACCTTACTGCACATTCTTATGCGTCTTCTGCGTCTTCTGATTGT
>Ga0209491_10009333_pt1 | contig 12082 bp, 11 predicted proteins | sample BON02_FD_187213 | JGI IMG/M metagenome (GOLD analysis project Ga0209491, IMG submission 187213) | Freshwater microbial communities from Lake Bonney liftoff mats and glacier meltwater in Antarctica - BON-02 (SPAdes) (version 2) | ecosystem: Environmental > Aquatic > Freshwater > Ice > Glacier... | reverse complement strand
TAGACCCTGAACCAATGCCCGACTCGGGCTCTCGCCCGGCTGCAGGTCGCCACCATTACGTTGATCATGAACGCGATGGTCGGGTGATCCTCTCCTCAACTCAAGATGCCACGGCCAGACGCTTACTGCAGGGGTGCAGCTTTTCACTCATGGAACTGTTGGTGACCACCGTCATCGCCTCGGTGCTGATGTTTGTCGCCAGCCCCGCCAAGTGCGTGAGAGTGCGTGAGGGTCAGGCTTATACCTTCTACTTGACACGAATACCCTGACCGACCTTCGGCACAAAGAGACCCCGCATTGCGGGGTCTTCTCGTTGGTGCGCCCGGCATGGGCACACTCTTCGAGGTGCAAGTCCTCCCACTAGTTGATCACCGCGAACGAAGTGAAGCGCAACGGCCTGAAGGCGATCGAGTGTGGGAAGGAAGCGATACGTACTTTACGAAGTGGCGAGGCCTTGCAGGCCGCCCGGTGCGGACCCGCATGCCGGGTGGTGTAAGGGGGTGCCGCCGATAATGGAGGTTGCTATGCTGATCGATGCGCGAATGTGTCGCTTGTTTGGCGTATGACGTAAGCGCGTCTAGGTCGCAACATGGTGTCCACCATGGGCACCCGGATCAATTTTCTGTCAGGCGTACCGCGCCAACATCGCAACGGCTTCACACTCATTGAGCTGTTGATGACCACCGCCATCGCCTCGGTGCTGATGGTGCTTGCCATCCCCGCCATGACCGGCATGCTCGACACCCAGCGACGCATGTCCTCCGTCAACAGCCTGTTGTCCAGCCTGCATCTGGCCCGCAGCGAGGCGATCAAGCGCAATGGCAGGGCGGTGGTGTGCAAGTCAGCCAGCGGCAACCAGTGTGCGCCTGGTGGCGGCTGGGAACAGGGGTGGATTGTTTTTCACGATGCCAACAACAATGCCAGCGTCGATGCTGGCGAGTCGTTGTTGCGGCATCAAGCTCCGCTGGGTGACCGCTTGCGCCTGTCCGGCAACATGCCGGTGGCCCGTTATGTTTCCTACAGCGCCCTGGGGACTGCCAAGAAGGTCTCCGGGGCGTTTCAGGCTGGCACGTTCACGCTGTGTCCTGCCGAGGGACTCCCTGGCGTTGCGCGAAAGATCGTGCTGAGCCGCACGGGTCGTCCCAGATCCATCAAGGGCGGGCCAGCCGACTGCGATTGAACCCGGGCCAAGACGCTGGGTGGCGCTCGAATCGGCGTTGGCGGGAAGGGCTATCGCCGGCCCAGCAGCGCATGACCTCGAACAGCACATTGCCGCCGGCGCCTTGTCGCAATCAATGCTGGCACGACTGGGCACCCTGAACAAACCGTGCCTCGCAGCCCAGGCGGATCCACAGGGGATCAAGTCAGGCGGTCGCGACAGCGAACCGCGGTCTCTGACCGGGCCGATCTTGTGGCAAGTTCATGAGTCCGTGAATATTACGTGTTTTTCATCGCTGGCGTTGCGTTCGCGACCATCTGTCGATCTGCAATCGCTTAGACTCACCTCACGGTGGTATCACTGGGCTGTTGATATAAAGCGTCACAGATCTGCGAGTCAGCGGCATCTTTTAGGGCATACAGATCATGAAGTCCAGGGGTTTCACGCTAATTGAATTGATGATCACTGTGGCTGTGATCGGTATCCTTTCCGCCGTCGCCTACCCGTCTTACACCAGCTACATCAGTCGCGGCAAGATCGCCGAAGCCACTGGCGCCTTAGGCACGCTGCGGGTGGGCCTGGAGCAGTACTACCAGGACAACCGCAACTACGGCTCCACCGCGACTGCCTGCGGTGGTGGCATGGTCATGCCGATCACACCGTCATTCACCGTGACATGCAGCTGGGACGCTGGCGGGACTTCGCAGTCCTTTCTGGCAACCGCCTCCGGCACTGCTGCGGGCGGCATGGCCGGGTACGTATTCAGGGTGAACGACGCCAATGCACAAAGCACGACGCAGTTTGCCGGCGCAGCGGTCGCGGCCGCCTGCTGGATGAAGAAGTCGGGTGACACATGCTGATGCGAGGGCGCCGAACCCCGTCTCAGCAGCACCGCGAGAGCGGTCTCACACTCATCGAGCTGATGGTAGTGGTCGTAATCATGGTGGTGAGCGCCACCCTGGCCGCACCCAGCTTTTCTCAGGTGATCGCCAATTACCGGGTTCGTAGCGCTGCTGAAAGCATCATCAACGGGCTTAACTATGCGCGCGCGGAAGCCGTGCGGCGCAATTCTGCCGTGAGTTTTGGCTTGGTGGCAGGAGGATCCGGCTGGACGGTGAGCCAGGTGTTACCAAACGTCACGCTCCAGTCGCGTTCGAACAATGATTCACCCGGCACGGCTGTCGCGTCGAGCAATGTCAGCACCTCGGTCACCTTCCTTCCCACTGGACTGGTGCAGACTGGAACGCAGCTCACGCAGATAGTAGTGTCGAGCGCCACGGCTGGCTCCGACAGCCGCCGCATCAACATCTTTGGTGGCGGCCTGATACGCATGTGTGATCCAAATATTGTCGCAGCCAACGACCCGAGGAGATGTTGATGGCAGCCCCACAACGCCACTGCAACAGGCAGCGCGGGTTTACGCTGATCGAGGTTCTGGTCTCGGTCCTGATCTTCACGCTAGGTATCCTCGGCCTCGTCGGAATGCAGGCCTCCGCGATCAAGTTCTCGACCGACGCTCATCAACGCGCCCAGGCCACTTTCCTGGCAGACCAGTTGCTGGCGAGAATGCTGATTGCCGATCCAACCACGTCGGCTACGTTCGCCCACAAACCTGGCGGTACGACAGGCTGCGCACCCACGGGAGTCGCGTCGACGAATGCGATCGTGCTCGAGTGGCTGGCCGAAGTCACTGCAGCGTTCCCCCTCGCCGCCACGGACAAGCAACAGATCGTGATCACCGGCGTGCCAGCCAACGAGGTGACAGTGAAGCTGTGCTGGCAGAACCGTCCGAGCGATGCTCCGCATACGCTTGAAGTCAGTAACCGGGTGCAATGGCCATGACGCGCACCGCCAAGCGGCACAGCCGAACTTGCACAACGGCCCTGGGGTTCTCACTGATCGAGCTGATGGTGTCCGTTACGATCGGCTTGATAGTGACGTTGGCAGTCACCGGTTCGGCACTGACGATGGGCCGCCAGTTCATGATCGTTGGTTCCAACGTCGCGGCGCAGGGAAGCGCGCAGATTGCCTTGTCGCTACTTGATGCGGCAGGCCGTTCGGCTGGGGCAGGCTTCTACAGCAACGGTCGCTTGATCTGCCCCAACTGGAATGCATGGAATGGGACCGTCGTTGTGTCCAACGGGGCCGCTTTCATGCCAGTGCGTATCGTCAGCGATGGCAGCAACACGACATCGGACACGGTGGTTTTCACAGGAGCCACCGCCGCGGGCGCGCTCTCGGCGGCTCCCGTTATGGACACCGCGGCCGCTGGCGGCGTGGTCAAGGTCAGCGATACGGGTGGCCTGGCAAACAACGATCTCGCGCTCATCGGTGTACCTGGCTCAACGCAGCCGTGCACGCTGTTTCAGGTCACCGCAGTACCGGCGAACTCGGTTGCTTGCGGCGGCAACGCGACGGCGTGCCTCGATGTAACCAGGGCGGTGAACGCCAGCTACAACCCGGCAGCGGGCACATTCGCCAACAATCCAACATTCGGCTTCTCTACCGGGGACAACAACACCAGCCCTGCGTTGGTCAGCCGCGTGGGCACCACCGCCACTGGCCTGCGCCTGGACGCGTTCGGTGTCCAGTGCAACTCGCTGGTCCGGTTCAACGCCTTCGTCAACGCCGCGGCGCCGGCTTGCACAGCCAGCCCACTGGCATTCGGCACCGGTGTGGACGCCATCGCCACCGAGGTTGTGCTGATGCACGCGCAATATGGCATAAGCGCTTCGCCCACCAGCAATGTGGTGACGAGCTGGGTGAATGCCACCGGGGGCACTTGGGCGGGCACGCCGACGGTCGCCAATGTGGGCCTCATCAAGGCTGTTCGGGTGGTGCTGGTCACGCGCTCCAAAGAAGCCGACAACGCGCAGGTTAGTTCCGCCTGCACCAACACCAGCGGTATCGCCAACACAGGGCCCTGCTCGTTCCAGGATGCCGCAGCGCCGGTGATCGACCTGAGCGCCACCAGTGTAGCCGCCGGCAAAACCTGGCAGCATTACCGCTATCGCGTTTACCAGTCCGTGATTCCGTTGCGCAACGTCATTTGGAGTAACTCATGAAGCTGGAGACATGCAGCCGCGCCATGGCCCGAAAGCCGCAGCGTGACCAGCAAGGAGTGGTGCTGATCATGGTGTTGGTGGTGCTGGGATTGATGTTCCTTGCCGGCCTGGGCGTGATGCGTGCCGCCGACACCGCCAATGTGATATCGGGCAACTTCTCGTTCCAGCAGGCTGCCGTGGCGGTGTCCGATCGGGCCGTGACCGATGCGCTGAATGTGGTGACCGCCCGTGTAGCCGGTGGCGCTGGCAACACAGACGTCAGCAATCAGTATCTGGCCACCCGTGCCGCGACGCTTGATTCCCGCGGAATTCCCACATCCGTTGTCTGGGCCGACGTGCCCTGCATCGACGAAAAGGGCGCGGGGATTGCCAACTGCGCTGACGACACTGGCAACTATCGCTTGCAGTACGTGGTTGAGCGCATGTGCTCCAACAACCCGACCCTGACTGACATCAACGACATCCGCGCAAAGTGCGAGTACGAGGCCAGCAGTACGGCATTGACAGCATTGAGCATCGGCGTTCGTTACCGCGTATTGATCCGGGTGCGAGGCCCGCGCGGCACGGAGTCCTGGTTCGAGGCCATGTTGTCCGGCCCGGCGTCCACCTGAATCTCGTTTACCCGACAACGTCGGAACCTGCAAAGTGCTTATGAACCATCAAACCAAGCGCCCCACGACTCCTCAGACCTGGCCGCGATGGGCCGCGCTCGTGGTCGCCAGCCTGGTCTGCGGCTGGGCACTGGCCCAGAAGATTGATGACGTTCCGCCGTCGGTCAAGAACAATGTCGCACCCAACTTCATGTTCATGATTGACAGCTCGGGTTCGATGAGCAACATCGTGGCAGCGAGTCCTTACAATCCCGCCGCGGCATACTTTGCCGCCGCCTGTACCGGGACAGCTCTGGTGCCAGTGGGAACGGCGGTCGCTATCCGCATAGTTTCAGGTTTGCCGCGCTTCAGGTATAGCAATGTGACATACAGGCATTCGTCCATCACCACTGGTACCGAAGCGCAGCGCTGTTTCAGCAACACGGGAACCTATAGCGCCAGTTTGCTGGCGCCGACGGGTTCTTACCTGGACGCTGACTATTCCGGACATTTCCTCAACTGGTATTTCGGTGACTACGACTCGCCGACGACACCACCTTCCGGCTGGACAGATCGAAAATTGGTCACAACAGGTACGGTGCAGACGCGCATCGAGATTACGCGCACAGCCGCCAAATCGGTGATCGACTCGTTGCCCCTACCGGTCAGTGGTAGCGCTCCCGCCCCGGTTCGGGTGGGTTTGAGCACCTACCGGAGTAGCGATGGCGGGGCATTAAGAATTGCTGTAGGCGACCTTAACAGTGCCAAGGCCACCGCAATGAAGGCCAGTATCGATTTGTTGACGCCAAGCGGTGCAACACCTTTAGCCACCACATTGGCTGACATCGGCCGTTATTTTTCCGCTGGGTACAACGGCAATGTCACAACAGTGGATTCGACCGACACAGCGATCGTCAGCAACGTGCCGATCATCAATTTCCTGCGGCAAAGTAGCAGGCAATCCTGCCTCAACGTTTCCTCACCTGGCAACTCATGCGGCAGCCAGGCAGACCCGGGGGCCGCTCTGAGGCCAATTCAGGCCTGGTGTCAGCGCTCGTCAGTTTTCATGATGACAGACGGCAGGCCTACCGCGGACAACAGGTTCCCGAACAACACCTATCTTCGTGACTACGATGGCGATTGCTCAGGGCCGCTTGCGGCTACCTGTCAGTCGAATGGCGCGAGCGCAGCCTATGACCGCAAGACCGCACGTACGTATGAGAATTCCTCGTCCTCAGACTACATGGACGACGTCGCGAAGGCGTTGTTTGATGTCGATCTGCGGCCCGATCTGCTCAAACCAAACCCGATTGCACCCGCCTTGAAGGCGAGGAACAATCTCACGACCTACATGATCGGTTTTGCCGACGACGCGGTTAAGAATGATCCCCTTTTGAAGGCCACAGCTGCGCAGGGAGGCGGCAAGTTCATCGCCGCCTCGGATGGCCCCCAGCTCGTGACTGCTTTCAATGATTTGATCGCCGATGCGCTGGCCAGGGACGCGTCGGCAGCGGCCGTGGCAGTGACCAACGCGCAGATCACTGCGGGTAGTGTCGGCTACGCCTCGAGCTATAACTCCGGCAGTTGGTATGGGGACCTGGATGCCTACTCGCTGGATCTCGCGACCGGCCTGCAGACCGGAGCGACCCAATGGTCGGCGCGCGAGCGGCTCAACGCCATGGCCCAGAGTGCCCGTAAAATTGTGTCGTTCAATGGCTTGGCAGGAGTGCCCTTTACAACTGCAAACGGGGCCGCGTTTCGCGTCAACACCGCCTTGCTGACCGATGGCGTGATCAATTATGTGCGCGGTATCCGCACGGGTGAGGGAACGACTTACCGGGCGCGAACTTACCTGCTAGGTGACATCGTTAACGCCGAGTCCGTGGTGGTGAACTATGCGTCGACCGGCAGCACGGTTTACCAGGCCGCGAATGACGGCATGTTGCACGTGTTCGACGGGCGCGTGGAATCGACCATCCCGACCCGGGGTCAGGAGTTGTGGGCCTATGTGCCGCGACTGATTCACGACAAGTTACCCGATTTGGCAAGTCTGAATTTTGTGCACAAGTACTTGGTCGACGGCACGCCCGCGGCGGCCGAGATTACCGGTGCCGGCGCCATGACGCGTATCCTGGTCGGCGGTCTGGCCAAAGGAGGCGCTGGTTACTACGCGCTCGACATCACGACGGGAACTGCGGCGACCGAGGCTGCCGTCGCGAGCAAGGTCAAGTGGGAATTCAAGCCGGCGAACATGGGGTATTCGTTTGGCACCCCCTTGATCGTGAACACGGCGGCAGGCTGGAGGGTTGTGGTGGCATCTGGCTATCGCAACGACACCGCCCCGGCCGGCCTCGGGGGCGACGGGCGCGGGCGTGTCTGGATATTGAATCCGAGCACGGGTGCCGTGGAGAAGACGTTCATCACGCCGGCTGGATTCGGCTCGACTGCGGATTCGCTGGGCCTGGCCCACTTGGGCAAGATGGCCAATACCGCTGAAAACTATTTGGTGTCCTATGTTTATGGCGGAGACCTGAAAGGCAATGTCTGGCGTTTCGACCTCAACGCAGCGGACGGCAGTGCGCCGGTACGGATCGCATCGTTGACAGCGCCCAACGGCACTTCCCAGCCGGTGTCCTCGGCTCCCGCGATCGGACCCGTGTCCGGCAGTGCGTCCAAGGTGTTCGTTTATGTGGGTACCGGGCAATACCTCTCGGACGACGATGTGCCTGGGACAGCGACAGAAAACGCCTTCGCGAGACAGACCCAGACGATGTACGGCATCGTCGACGATACGACGGCGACGCTTGCGCTACCGAACATTCGCGGCACGAACGGTAGCACTTGCCCCACCGGAGGTGGTGACGGTGACTTGGTGTGCCAGCAAGTGTTGACACCCACGGCCGGCAGCAACACACAGGCAACTTACTATCCGGTAGATCTGAGCGCTAAGCGGGGCTTCTATCTGGACATACCAGTCGCGAACGGGCGCGCTAACGTGCCGGCAGCCCTGTCGAAAGGGGGGACGATCACGTTCGTGGTCAACGAACCGACGAATGTGACGTGCGACCCGGGTGGCAATAGTTATTTCTTCCAGTTCAGTGCTGCGACCGGAGGCGCCGTCGTTAAAGTTCTGGGTGGCAACGAATATTACTACTCCGGCTTGCTGCTCGGAAATGCATTGTCGAGTCGATCCATACTCATCAGTACATCAACTGGGACGCGAGCGCTCCTGCGCCTGTCCAACAAGACGACGCGGAGCATTGCATTGGGAGAAACGGCAATGACCAACGCGCCGTTCAAGCGAGTTTACAAACGGGCCCTCAACTGACGGATTTGTTTTTGTTGCAGCGCCAGGGCGCCTTCGGGCGCCCTGGCGCTGATCGGGCAACTGGGGCGACGATGCCTGCTCGATGGACCTCAACGCAGCCGTGCGCACCATTTCGAGCGTGCGCCCACACTGATGGTCGGCTTTATCGCCGCGTCTGACACTGCTGCTGAAGTGCCAGATTCAAGCTAAACAACCGTTTTAGGTACTCTCCCACTGAAGGTTGTCGGATGATTGCCGCGGCGTACCCGTCACCCACCACGAGTATCACCAGCGCGTGCCCCATGCCTGCCTGTGGCCAGTGGACTCGTTTGCCACGGCTGCCCTGTACGCGCTTGCCCGAGACTTCATTCGCAGCATTCGTTCTGCCTCGTCCGTTCATGGTCTGTAGTATTGGCTCGTTGAACCCGTCGGCACAAGTGACGGGCACCATCGGCTGTTCGTATTGGGGCAATGGGACCATGGGCAGCCAATGCCCAAATGGGCCTTTTCCATTCACCGTGGATCAAGTCGCATACAAAGTCCAAGGGCAAACCGAGGGTTAACATTAGTGTCAGGAAAATTTACACAGACAGCGGAAATACTGCTGGAAGAAAATTTAACCTATTGATTTTGCTGGAGTATTTTAATTGGCATGATTTATGCTAATTTCGAGTGCCGTGTGCAGTCAACCATTCAGGAAAAGTCATGAACTACAGAACCCTTGCATCAACATTTTTGGCGCTTGCATTTGTAACCGGGGCCGCCCATGCTGGCAGCCAAACCCCATTGCCGATTGAAGACGGCGGTATGTTGGCAATTGCAGTAGCAGGATTGGTGGTCGCCGTTCGAATCATTCGCAGGAAACGCAAAGATTGAGTTTTGTTGGCTGGCGAGGAATCCGGCAAAGGGTGACGCGCCGTAGCTTCTTCGCCGCCATTATCTAGCCTGAGAATGCACCATTCAAAGGTGCGTGAAAAGTCGTAAATGGTTGTGAATGTCGTTTGATGGTGGATAACTTCACTGAACTTCATAAGGTCGTTTTTTACGGCGCGGCCTTGGCGTTGTTCTTACTCGAACGGGTTCCCGCTTTACGACTGGCCACGAATCAAACGAGCGGGCGTTGGACAACGAACATCGGATTGTTTGTTGTTAACAGTCTGATCGCAGGAACGGTCATCCAGATCAGTGTTTATCACCTTGCTCTGGATCAACCCGCTGGCGTAATGGCGCGCTTGGGTGTTCCTCTCAGCGCGCAAGTAGTATTGACGTTCCTGTTTCTCGACTGTTGGACTTACTGGCAGCACCGGGTCCTTCACCGCCTGCCATGGTTGTGGCGATTGCATTTGGTACACCATAGTGACACGCACTTGGATGTAACGACCACGGAACGTCACCATCCGTTCGAGGCGATCCTGGGGGCAGTCATTTTGATCGCGTTGGTGCTCGCCCTGGGGTTGCCAGCGCTTGGACTCGGCCTGTACGTCCTGGTTGTGGGCGCGGTATCTATTGCATCGCATGCCAATCTGCGCCTGTCCCCACAGCTGGATCGCGCATTACGCTGGTTGGTCGTTACCCCGGCGTTCCATGCGGTTCACCACTCCAGGTTGCAGGCCGAAACCGACAGCAATTACTCAAACGTTCTGACGATCTGGGATCGCCTGTTTGGAAGTTACTCGGATCCAGACGTGGCACAAATACCGGCCGTCGGGTTGGAGTACTTTCGTCAACCCAGGGACACCGAGTTTTGGCGCGTTTTGGGACAGCCTTTTTTGTATCGTCGCGCTATGACTTTCGCAGCGCACCCAATTCGCGAGCTTATTTCGGGGTCGTCCGGGCAGGCCCGCGCACCAACTACCTCACCCGCAAAGTGGCCGTCCCAGTGGCGAAATTCCTTGATCCTGGGCGTAACGGGGTGTCTGCTCGCAGGCTTGGTGTTGTGGCCGACAGCGCTTGAGATGGCGACCGTTTGGAACAGCGCTTCTTACCAGTTTGCCTGGCTCATCGTTCCAATGATTGTGTACCTGACGCTTTGGCACGCACCCCAAGAAATTCAAAACCTGGCCCCGAGACCCGGTTATACAGGCGTATTTGTGGCCGTTCTGGCGGCAATCGGGTGGAGTGCCTTTAACGTGATTGACATCAATGTCGGTCGGCAGTTTGCGCTTGTGCTGGCACTGCAAGGAATCATCCTGTCTGCGCTTGGTCGGCGGGTGTATTGGCAGTTGCTTCCGATGTTCGCCTTTACCTTCCTGATGGTGCCGAGTGGAGACCTGCTACTGCCTGTCTTGCGCGTCCTCACTGTCAGGTCCATCGAGTTGTTTGCCGTTGTCACCGGGCTGCCTCACACGGTGGATGGTTTCGGTGTCGTAATCGGAAAAGCCAAATACATTGTGATCAGCGAATGCGCTGGTTTGCCCTACTTCATGCTCGGAACGTTCTTGGGTTATAGCTTTGGCTTGCTGCTCTATCGATCCGTCATCAAGGTTCTGGCTCTCGCACTGGTTGGAGCCGCTGTTGGAATAGTTTCCAATTTTCTGCGGGTCAATGCAATCATCTGGATTGACTGGGTACAAGGATCACAGATGCCGCTCACGGCGCATGGCAACGTTCAATGGGTCGCACTTTTACTGAGCTTGGGCGTAATGTTCTACGTATTGAGCAAACTGGATGCAGACGTTGTATCAGCCGATCCAGACAAGTTTGTTGGGAAGAGAACGACCCTGACCAGCCAATTCTCACCAGTACTTGCCGGCCTCAGCATCTTGCTGATTGCGGGCGGCGCAAGTTGGCTCATTTCGAATCCAACTTCAGAGCAGCGCGACCTTCAGCTCGCATCATTTCCACAAGCGCTCGGCGGATGGGAACTCTCCTCGTCGAGTGCAGCATGGTCGATCAACCGGCAAGATCAGACCCAGACCCTGGATCTGACATACAGGCGGGACGGGAAGGTCCTTCAAGTCCGCGTTGTCGAGGCGTTGGTGCCGGAAGCAAAATTGGTCGAGTCAGACCTCGCGCCCGGCAAAAGAAGTGAATGGGCTGCCAATGGTGTCATGAAGCAATCGGGTTGTGTTGCCAACAACTGTTTGACCCTATCGCACACGACCTGGCAAAGCCGGAAAACCAGGATGCTTCGACACGTCTATTCTTCGTACTTCGTCGGCAGCGATGTGACCGACTCCAAACTTGCATTCAGGATCGCACGTGGGTGGGACAGGCTAAACGGCGGCCACGGTCGGCCGCGCATGGTTGGCATGTCGTTGGATTCTGCTGTGGACGCATCGGGTCTCGACGAACTTGTTGCGGGATTTCGACATATGCAATATTGGTCGGACCCCAATTCGTAGATAGCCGACTCAGAATTGACGAGCGACGTCGAGACTCGCAGACCATTTGAGAACATGGGCTGAGCGAGACTTGGCACAGGTCTCGGCCACTTAAGTTCGACACCACTCCCCCGATTTCTTGATTTTTCCGCCCGGTAGGTCAATAATTTCAATAGCTTACGACGTTTCTTGGGTCGAGTCAGAAAAATGGCTGTAGTGGCACGTTTTCCTAATATGGTAGTTTTTTGTTTTCGGTATTTTTACTACACTCGGCGCCATGTTCATCAAGGTCACCCAAACAGGCAATCGGCGCTACGCACAACTGCTGGAGTCCTTTCGTAACGAAGAGGGCAAACCTCGCCAACGCACCATCTGCACCTTGGGTCGTCTTGAACCCGGTAGCCCGGATGGCCACCCAAACTCCCCCGGGTATGGCCACTTCAAAATCCCCCACCTGAGAGATCGGGAGCAGGGGTGTAAAGCCGACGCCGTCGGCACCTGTTTGGCGGAGCGCAAACCCGACCTTCCCCGTTGGAGGTCATGGAGTGAACGTTTTGAAGCCGAACAAGCAAACAACCATCTTTACCCTGCTGGAGTTGGGCAAGAGTCAGCGCGAGATCGAACGCGTAAGTGGCATT